>JGIcombinedJ30088_10004106_pt1 | contig 13129 bp, 10 predicted proteins | sample PinacodermPK_FD_30088 | JGI IMG/M metagenome (IMG submission 30088)
TCCCACCAACAACTCACAAACACGTATAGGGTCAACTCCCACAGAGATCCTCCAGATTCTTGTTTCGGACAGCACCGATTCTGGAGGATCTCTCGCGTTCAGCCGCGGACCCTCACACATCACCTCGATCCGCGTCCGCTCATCAAAACACAAACGCTGTACCATAATAGAAACCTCCATCGGTTCGGTTGCTAACTAATCACCGGCCATTATGGCCGACCTGTCGCAACCACCGATGGAGGCCGCCATCGTTCAACACCGACAACTACCCAGATGACGATTCAAGCGCCCGGAACGCGATCCTACGATGTCGTGTACCGGTTCAGAGGGGATAAGAACAGCGCGTTCACGGCGTTGCCCCGCTCAATTGACGATGCGGTGGCTGGCGAGGTGAGGATCGGCTATTCGATCGCTCACTTAACCGAATCGGGTTGCGAACCGTTGATCGAAAAGAACAGCCGAGAACCGTTCCCGATTTCGTCAGTGAGCAAACTGGCCGTTGTTGGTGCAACGCTCAATGCAGTTGAAGCGAGTCGCATTGCGAACATTCTGTTGCGCGAAGTCAGATGCACAACACATGAGATTGGTAGGTGCCCTTTGAGACGAGAGCAACAAGATCGGAGAGCAAGGATTCGGAGAGACGCAACGGGATCTCCCTCGGCAGCAATCCGATGCCCATCACGACCTCGCCGCGGCCGTTGACGGGCGGTTCTGAGGAGCGGCCCGCCAGCGCTGAGCGTCTTCTAAGGCAAGTACAACAGCGCCCGTGACATCTAAGGTGTGTATAACGCAAGTGATGTAGATATGCTAATGATGTGGCTAACGAAAGGCATTGATGGCCCGGCTGATCGATGACGACTCATTCAGGTATGCGCTCAGCGGCCTCAATCCGTGGCATGAGACTGGGGAGATCGGGCGAGATCGCGTGCCGCCGGTCGAACGGCGCCTGGCGCAACTCCTATGGCGCCGCCTCCTTGGGGAGGGGCTGCGCAGGTACCAAGTGATACAAGGGCCGCGGCGAGTCGGGAAAACCACGGTACTCCGGCAGACGGTGCGGCACCTCCTCGCACACGGGGTCGAGCCGAGACGGATCTGGTGGCTCCAGATGGATGTCCCGGATGTCAAGCGGCACAACCTGAGAGCCGTGATGGAACATGTCATCGCGGCGAGCGGTGCCTCGCTGGAGCGCCCGACTTACGTGATGATCGACGAGGTCGCCCGCGCCGAGCAGTGGGCGTTGTGGCTCAAGACGTTCTACGACGACTCCTGGCCCGTGGAGATACTCGCCACGGCGAGCTCGATTGAGAAGCTGCGGGGAGCGCGCATCGAATCCGGGATCGGCCGATGGGACGAGCAGTCCCTCCTGCCCTGCTCCTTCTCAGAGTTCATCGAACTCTGCCCGCTAGCTTCACGGGACACGTCGCCGGCGGGCGCAACAGCAACCGAACGACTCGGCGAGACGATTGAGGCGTTGGCTCCAGCGGCCTATGCAAGCCGCGAGCTCCACGAGGCCCGGGACATCTTGATGCTGATCGGCGGCTGGCCGGACCTTCTGCTGCAGACACGAGCAGAGCTCGACGCGCCAGCACCAGAGCCCCCCGCGAGCCGGCTCGCGCCCGTTGCCCCGCCGGATCTGCTCCATCGGGGCGATGTGTTCGCCGACAACGTGCGCCGCGCTCAGGACCGACTCCAAAGCGATGTCGTGGATCGGGTGATCTTCCGCGATATCCAAGAGTCAGTCGACGTGGAGAACCCGGCGCGCCTCAGAGACTTGCTTCACGTTCTCGCGGATCAGGTGACCGGCGTCATGTCGCCGGAGAAGATCTCCCGAATCCTCGGGGTGTCCCAACCGACGATCCGGCGCTACAGCGCATTGCTCGCCAACTCCTATCTCACCTTCGCGCTCCCCAACTATTCGGGGAGCGAGCACGCCGTGCAGCGACGCGGCCAGAAGGTGTACTTCTGGGACACCGCCGTCCGCAACGCGGTGTTGTCGCGGGCGACGACCCCGCTCTCGCGCGCCAGCGAGTATGGCCAACTCCTCGAGAACCTTGCGGCGAGCACGCTGCGCGCACTCGGCGAAACGACCTCAACGAGGGTCTACTACTGGCGGAGAGGCAACCACGAGGTGGACCTCGTCTACCACGACCGCAACGACCCCGTTGCGTTTGAAATCGCCGCCTCGACGCGACATTCCCGTGCCGGGCTCCGCGCATTCGCGGAATCGCAGAGAGATTTCAGAGGCCGCTGCTACCTCGTGGCGCCCGATGCCGCACTGCTCCCGCCCGCCCACAGCGACGACGGGATCGGCTCGATCCCGTTCAACGCATTCCTGATCGGCGTCGGAGCGCAGATTCAGTTCGCGGCCGAGAACCATGTCGGGCTTCCCCGGCACCGTGTGGCAGCCGANTGAGTTGGCCTGCAGCTCATTTCAGTTGCGCCCTCGGCAGGACTCGAACCTGCGCACACGGCTCCGGAGGCCGATGCTCTATCCTCTGAGCTACGAGGGCTTGACCCTAAGGNGTCGGCCAACGCTACCGCAGCGGGGTTTGTTTGGGTAGATCGCGTCGGTGTTGACGTTGTGGCGGACTTTGGATGTTGCGGGGGTCGCGTCGAACAGATCAAAGCGGCGCGGGCATCGGCGCGTCGCGCGAAGTCAGACGCAACCCACAACCAGCCCGCATCCCACGTTTACGCGCAGGCTCGAAAAATACGGGGCTAAGGGGTTCTTACGAGGTCTAGTAAGTCTTCGTGGAACTGGGCGTTGCTGGCGACTGCGGATCCCGAACGCCAAACATCTACGCCACCAGCGCCACCGAAAGAAGTGAAACTGCCACCAGCTTCGCTGATGACCACAGCGACAGATGCCAAATCCCAAGCGAATGCNTCAGGGTCAAGCATTGCTTCCGCTCGACCAGTTGCCACCAGTGCGTAACCATAGGCATCACCCCAAGTACGCAAGCGCACACCACTCTCGAGAAGCGCCAACAGCGGATCCTTAGGCCAATAGCCGAAACCGCTAGTACAAACGAAAGCCCCAATCAGGTCACGCCGATCGTTCACACAGCACTTTTCTCCGTTAAAGAAAGCTCCTAAACCCCGGCCAGCCCAAATCGTTTCACCCAGTGCCGGCAGGTTAATTACGCCCACCGCTGGGCCGTGTTCGTCAACCAAAGCCAACAAGTTCGCAAACAAAGGCACGCCTTGCACGAACGCCTTCGTGCCGTCGATCGGATCGATGACCCAAGTTCGCTTAGTCGAACCTGAAGTATCGGCGTGCTCCTCGCCAAGCATTCCATCGTNAGGAAACACCGCAGTAAGCCGTTCTCGTATCAGTGTTTCCACAGCCAGATCAGCCGCAGTCACCGGCGAACCATCCCTTTTCAAATCAATCGAGTAATTTTTGTTGAACCAGTCGAGGGTAACCCGCCCGGCTTCTTGAGCGACCTCCACGCAAAGTTCCATATCGGAGTGGTTGGCCTTGGGTGAACTNGTTGGCTGCGTCACACCTAAACGTTAGTTGTGCGAACCGCAACCACAGCCCCTTGTACAGATTATTTTCATAATATTTCAGTAAAAACCAAATTATAAGATATCATGTTGAACAAGACGGAAAATAATGGACACCAAAATGCGTAACTTCAATCCAGACGAGTCATCTCGACTGTTCACAATAGCAGACCACTATTTCGCTCAAGCGTCAACCGTTAGAGACCTCGCTGCCGCAATCGATCAACGGCGCATCGCGCTCCTCAACAGACTCGACCCCTGCGTGCGCAGGCACTTACCTGAAGTGTGGTCATCAACTGCAGCAGACATCAGCCGGATGAAGCTCAACCGAATGATCGCTAGAGATGTCTGGAATGCGGCCGACCAACTCCTAGCAACCCGAGTTGCCTTAGTGCGCCACGCCGAAGAAGCCGAAGCGCACGCCTTCGACCTGCAACACCGTGCCAGAGAACTCAACGCAGCGGATAACGCAGCACAACTTCATAAAAACAACCAAGATACTTGAAACATCGTAGGCAAGAAAGCGTGCCTTCAAGTGTCAAGCGGGCTAGGTTATCCACTGATGAAATATCTAGCCCCAACTACCGTAGATGAGGCCTTAGAAGTGTTGCGCGGTGACCCCACCTCTCAGGTCTTCGCGGGTGCAACCGACCTCATCCCTCAAATCCGTGCCGGTCGCCCCGAACCGGCTGTGTTGATAGACCTGAAACGCATCAAGCGTCTTGTTGGCCTCAATCACAACAACGCCAAATGGGTGGTAGGAGCAGCAACACCCACCTCAACAATCACCGCCAACGAAGCATTCATTGCGGCTTTTCCGGGCCTGACTGAAGCAAGTGGGTTGATCGGGTCTGACCAGATTCAAAACCGCTCAAGCTGGGGTGGAAACCTCTGNAANGCTTCACCAGCAGCAGACTCAGTACCCGCGTTAATCGCCAANAATGCCTNCGNCGTGGTCGCAAGCAACTCTGGGGAACGCACAGTCAAAGTTGCCGATGTGGTAGTGGCACCAGGTCGAACCTCGCTGCGGGCCGACGAATTCGTCGTTGAGTTTTTGCTGGACGACCCGCCGCCGCATAGCGCGGATGCTTACCTGCGTCTCATCCCACGCACAGAGATGGATATCGCGGTGGTCGGCGCGGCCGCTGCGGTCACCTTGCAAGGCAACCAAATAGCCAAGGCACGTATCGTGTTAGGTGCGGTGGCACCCACCTTCGTGCGAGTACATGAAGCCGAAGCAGCCCTAACGGGCCAGACCATAAACGACAATACGCTTGCTGCTGTTGCACAAGCAGCACGCTGCGCTGCCAACCCCATAGACGATAAGCGAGGCACCATTGAGTATCGCCGCCAGGTTGCAGGGGTTTTGGCTAAGCGAGCCGTAATCTTAGCCGCACAACGCGCCCAAGGAGCGAGCTGATGCAACGAACCCATGTGAACTGCACCGTCAACGGTGACCAAGTCGATTTCTTAGCCACCGACGACACCTCGCTGCTCAACGCTTTGCGCGACGAACTCGGGTTGATCAGCGTCAAAGAAGGTTGCGGTACGGGCGACTGTGGTGCCTGCACCATCGTCGTTGACGACAAAATCAACTGCGCCTGTTTGATGTTCGCCCCCGAAGCAGAAGGTTNAACAATCACCACCGTTGAAGGCATGGCTTTNGGCGAACAGTTGCATCCGCTGCAACAAACCTTCCTAGAAGGTGCAGCGTTGCAATGCGGGGTATGCACGCCGGGGTTCCTCGTAGCTGCCAAAGCACTGCTCGACCGCAACCCTGACCCAACCGAAACCGAAATCCGTTACGCCCTAGCCGGCAACCTCTGCCGCTGCACCGGCTACGACAAAATAATCCGCGCCACCCAAGAAGCGGCCGTACAAATGCAAACATCAAAACAGCGAGGAGCCAGCACATGACCGTTGCCACGAAACCCCGGCCTTACAAATATGTTGGCACTCGCCCGGTGCGCCACGATGGGCTCGAAAAAGTTACGGGTAAAGCCCGGTTCGCCGCCGACCTCAACATGACCGCACAACTCCATGGTGCCTTCGTGCGTTCCCCCCACGCGCACGCCCGGATCATCTCAATCGATACCAGCAAAGCCGAGGCGATGCCGGGAGTGAAAGCAGTCGTCACTGGTGCTGATTTCCCGAACCTAGACATCAAACACCCCGAATTCGACACTGCGGTCAACATCATGGCGCGAGACGAAGCCCTCTACAACGGTCACGCTGTGGCCGCGGTAGCCGCGCTCAGCGCCAAGCAAGCCAAAGCNGCCGCAGCCGCTGTTGAAGTCCACTACGAANCACTTCCCGCAGTGTTGACAATAGAAGAAGCGCTAGCCGATGATGCCCCAATCGCCAATTTCAAAAACCGCACCCTCTTTACCAAAGACACCGAACCATCAAACCTTGCGTCGATCAACCAATTCGACAGGGGAGACATTGCANCCGGTTTCGCACAAGCCGACATCATCGTAGAACGAGAGTTTACAACAACCGCGGTGCATCAAGGCTATATCGAACCTCACGCCTGTGTAGCCGACTGCGGTCAAGACGGCAAAGTCACGATTTGGGCATCGTCACAAGGGCATTTTGCGGTGCGCTCAAAAACTGCCGACTCGCTTGGCTGGAGCACCGACCGAATAAAGGTCATACCCGCCGAAATAGGCGGCGGTTTCGGTGGCAAAACCACCATCTATCTCGAACCGGTGGCAGCGTTGTTGTCACAAAAAGCCGCCCGACCCGTGAAACTAGTGATGACCCGCGAGGAAGTGCTGCGTGCCACAGGGCCCGCACCGGCAACCAAAATCCACGCCAAACTCGGAGCCACAACAGACGGCACCCTCACCACATTGGCATCCACGATGTATTTCGACAACGGCTCAACCAAGGGTTACAGCGCGCTAACCGGTGCCATGTCGGTCGCTTCTACAAACTGCCCAACCTAGAACTGCACGCCATCGGCACCGTCACCAACACACCCCGCTCGGCGGCCTACCGCGCCCCCTCCGCACCGCAAGCAGCTTTCGCGGTGGAAACACTAATCGATGAAATAGCGCAACACCTCAACCTCGACCCGATTGAATTGCGCCTCAAAAACGCTGTAGTCGAAGGTGACCTAACCGCCATGGGCGTACCGCACCCCAAAATCGGTTTCGTGGAAACACTAGAAGCGATAAAAAACTCCGACCACTACAACTCGCCGATACCAAAAGGCGCGGGCCGTGGCGTGGCCACAGGTTTCTGGTTCAACATTGGCGAGCAGTCATCGGCCACCGTCAACCTCAACGAAGATGGCACAGCCGCCGTAATCACCGGAAGCCCCGACATCGGCGGCAGTCGTGCATCAATGGCGCTGATGGCAGCCGAAGAACTCGGGCTCGCTGTCGACCGTATCACACCGATAGTCGCCGACACTGAATCCGTTGGCTTCACCGACATAACCGAAGGCAGCCGTGCCACTTTCGCTACTGGCATGGCGGTGGTTAACGCCTGCCGCGAACTCATCAGCGAGTTGCAACAAAGGGCCGCCACCATCCGTGGTGTCGACATTGAACAAGTTGAATGGGTTGACGGCACCGCACAAATAGAAGGTCAAGACCCACTGAGCATCGCCGAGATAACTGCGCTGGCGAAAAAAACTGGTGGCCCGCTCACAGCCACAGCTTCACTGAACGCTGCCGGCGCGGGGCCTTCATTCGCGGTTCATGTCGCTGATGTGGCCGTTGACGAAGAAACCGGGGTTGCCAAGATCTTGCGATACACCGCCGCTCAAGATGCCGGCACCGCAATCCACCCGTCGTATGTGGAAGGTCAAATCCAGGGCGGGTCGGTGCAGGGCATTGGCTGGGCGCTCAACGAGGAATACATCTATGATTCCAACGGCGAGATGGAAAACGCTAGCTTCCTAGACTACCGTATGCCGGTAGCCTCAGACTTGCCGATGATTGATCCCATCATCGTTGAAGTGCCCAACCCTAGCCACCCATATGGCGTACGTGGTGTTGGTGAAACCGGTATCGTGCCACCGATCCCCACCCTTGCTAATGCCATCGCTGATGCGTGTGGCGTGCGGATGACCGCGCTACCGATGTCTCCACCACGCCTTTTGGCTGCGCTCAACCAACGCAACGGCAACTGAACTAGTGGCCATCGTCCATCTCCAAGCCGACCATCGCCGTTTCACGAATGGCCAAAACGTCATTACGGTAGAGGGCAACACGGTCGGTGCGTTGATTGATGAACTCGAACACCGTTACCCCGGGTTAGGCCACTTGCTGACTGACGGTGCGAGCGTTGCAATTAACGGTGAGCTAATCCCCAATGGCATCTTCGAACGGGTCGAGGCATCAACCGAAGTGCATTTCATTGCCCCGATAGCTGGTGGCTAAACCCCAGCACAGTCGGGGTTGCAGTTGATCATCTAGGCTGAGGATCGTGGAACAAACATCTAACCCTTCAGCAAACCTCGCAACGAGCAATGTTGGTGCTGATTTCATTCGGGAAATGCTGGCTAATGATGCCGTGAACGGCCCGTATGCAGGGCGTGTGCAAACCCGTTTCCCGCCTGAGCCGAATGGTTTTCTGCACATTGGGCACGCTAAGTCAATTGTGCTCAACTTCGGTGTTGCTGCCGAGTTCGGCGGGGTGTGCCGACTGCGCTTTGATGACACCAACCCCGAAACCGAAGACGCCAGTTTCGTTGAGGCGATCTGTGAAGATTTGGCATGGTTAGGTTTCGATCCGGGCGAGCCGGCTTTCGCATCCGACTATTTCGGGCAGCTAGCTGATTGGGCAGAGAAACTAATCCGTGAAGGGCTTGCCTATGTGGACGATCAGGATGCTGAGACGATCTCAGTAAACCGAGGAAATTTCACCACGCCAGGTGTAGATAGCCCCAACCGAAACCGTTCCGTTCAAGAAAACCTTGACCTGTTTGCGCGGATGCGTGCTGGTGAGTTTACGGACGGTTCTAAGGTGCTGCGAGCCAAGATTGATATGGCGCACCACAACATGGCGATGCGAGACCCGATCATGTATCGCATCCGCAACCGCGATCATTTCCGCACGGCTGATGACTGGAAAATATATCCAACATATGATTGGGCTCACGGGCAAAGCGATGCTGTGGAAGGTGTGACCCATTCGCTTTGCACGCTTGAGTTCGATTCGCACCGCCCGCTTTACGACTGGTTTATTGAAAACATCGGCCTTGCTGCTGATCGCCCCCGGCAGACCGAATTCGCTCGCCTCAACATGACCCATACGGTGTTGTCTAAAAGGAAGTTAGCGGAATTGGTGGGTCAGGGGCATGTTGATGGGTGGGACGACCCGCGAATGCCCACTCTTCGAGGGTTACGCGCGCGGGGGTATCCCCCCGAAGCGATCCGTGCTTTTTGTGAACACATTGGGGTGGCCCGAGTTAATGGCACCCATGAGATTGAGTTGCTTGAGTCTTTTGTGCGTGTACACCACAACCGCTTTGCGTTGCGCCGCATGGCGGTGCTCNATCCGCTTGAACTGGTGATTGTCAACTGGCCTGAGGGTTTGGTGGACGAACGGCTCGCCGTCAACAATCCTGAAGACGAGCTCGCAGGCACACGCAAAGTGCCATTTGGCGGGCGGCTTTGGATTGAGCGGGGTGATTTTATGGTGGATCCGCCACGCAAATTTTTTCGTTTGGCTCCGGGGCGTGAGGTTCGTTTGCGTGCTGGTTACCTAGTCACCTGCCTTGATTTTGAGACTAATGCACAGGGTGATGTGACGAGGGTTTTTTGTGAGTATGACCCGGCGACTGCGGGTGGGCAAGCTCTTGATGGCCGGCGTGTGAAAGCCACGATCCATTGGGTGTCTGTTCAACACGCGCTGGAAGGGACGGCCATGCTTTACGACCGTTTGTTCAACGACGCGGTGCCGGGTGCTGACGGGGGTGATCCGCTAGATTCGGTTAATCCTGCTTCCCGAGAAGTGCGCAACGGTGTCAAACTTGAGCCGGCTCTCGCCGACACACAAGCGGGTCAGGTAGTGCAATTCGAACGTCTCGGTTATTTCGCGCACGACCTGAACGATCATTTAACCTTCCATCGCACTGTCGGCTTGCGTGATGAATGGGCCAAGCTCCAAAAACGCCTGCCTAAACCCCGCTAGGTTGCGTTCGTCTAGCCGCGTTTCTAATCGTGACGAATAGGGTCGAAAAGGGTTGCGTTTGGGTGGCGCGCCCGGAGAGAGTCGAACTCCCGACCTTCTGATCCGTAGTCAGACGCTCTGTCCAGCTGAGCTACGGGCGCATTAGCGGTTTATTATACGCGGAGACGGTGGGATTCGAACCCACGAACGCCTTGCGACGTTACTTCCTTAGCAGGGAAGCGCCTTCAACCGGACTCGGCCACGTCTCCAGAGTTGTGAGGCTAGCGCGAAAGTGTGCCGGTGCCATCGCGTTGCGGTGCTTATCTAGCGACCTTGCGGTTAACAATTCATATATTTTCATTTATCCTTTATTTGATTAAGTCCANAAAGTGTGGTAGAGTTAAATTATGTTGTCTAACGAGGCCGAGTTATATGCCATGCGAGAGANCGTAAAGCATGAGAGGTCCCCTTGCTAAGGTCACTGCCGATACGTATCTGTCGGTGGTGTCCANTGCGCTAGAGCCTGCCGGTCAGCGGTGTCCCCCGGCCACTGACCGGCAGCTCATATTGTGAGCATATAGCCACATTTCTGATAGTGTTCCCGTGAGCGGAACAATATTCCGCAATCGTCATCATGTGATGACATCAGCGAACTATCGAAAGGGGCGCTTATGCCTGACGTTGTAGGATACCGGGCCAAAATCGGGGTCATCTTGCCGTCGACCAACACCGTAGTGGAACATGACTTTGCCCGTGTCCGCCCAAACGGAGTGACCTTCCATAGCGGGCGTTTCCTAGTTGAAGCCCCCGACCTAAGCACAGACGAAGCGTTTTTGCACTTCCTTGACCTGATCCGTGACACGATTCCCACGGCGATCCGTGACATCATGACCTGCAAACCAGACCACATTCTCATGGGAATGTCCGCCGAAACTTTCTGGGGAGGCAAAGAAGGCAACGCCGCTTTCTCCGCCCGGGTGGCAGCCATCGCTGGCGATATCGGTATCACCTCAGGTGCCGCAGCTTGCAACGCCGCGCTCAGCAAACTCGGTGTCTCCAAGATTGCTTGCCTTACCCCCTACCAACCCGCCGCCGATGAACAGGTCTACGGGTACTTCAGCGAATGTGGGCTCGACGTGAAACGGGTGCATGGTCTACGTTGCGCCTCCGCTACCTCAATCGCAGATGTCACCCCTGAAACGCTAGTTGATGTGCTCAAGCGGCTTGACGGTCAAGACATTGACGCAATCGTGCAATGCGGTACCAACCTCTCGATGGTTGAGGTAGCAGACCAAGCTGAGCGTTGGTTAGGAAAACCGGTGCTCGCCATCAATGCGATCTGCTTGTGGCATGCGTTACGTAGCCTCGGAATTGAGGATCAGTTCGTGGGTCACGGGATGATGCTGCGTGAGTTCTGAGTTGTGCCTGAACCGCATGTGATCGTTGCGGGTGCTGGCCCGGTTGGTTGTGTGGCTAGTGCGGTGCTCGCCGCGAGAGGGATTCGCGTTACCCTCCTAGAAGCCGCACCAGAGTTACCCAAAGAGTTACGAGCCTCGACTTTTCATCCCGCCACGCTCGACCTTTTAGAGAAGTATGGGGTTGTCGCCGCGATGATTAGCAGAGGCCTGATAGCACCTCGTTTCGCATACCGAGACCGTCGCAAAGGTGTGGTTGCCGAGTTTGACCTAACAACGTTGGCCGATTCGACTAACCACCCATTCCGTCTGCAATGCGAGCAATACAAACTATGCGAAATCCTGCTCGAAGGCTTCAACAAGTCGCCTAACGTGATGGTTAGGTTTGGTGCTGAGGTTGCGGCGGCCATCAACCAGCGTGACCAAGCCACTGTGCGGTTGGCTTCCGGTGACACACTTACCGCCGATTTTGTTTTGGCTGCTGACGGGGCGGCTAGCGCGGTGCGCAAGTCGTTGGGTTTGGGGTTTGAGGGTATGACCTATGAGGATCGTTATCTGGTGGTGTCCACATCGGTTGAGTTAGCCGATCATCTCCACAATCTCGCTTACGTCAACTATATTTCTGACCCGAACGAGTGGTTGGTTTTGTTGCGTACGGTTGGTTTCTGGAGGGCATTATTTCCGGTTGGTGAGCAGGAGAGCGATAGTCAGGCTCTTAGCGATGAGAGCGCTCAACGCCGCCTTAATGGTGTGGTCCCCCGAACGGCACCCTACGACATCGCACACCGCACCATCTATCGTGTGCATCAACGGGTTGCTGATCGTTTCTGTGTTGGTCGGGTGGTGTTGTTGGGGGACGCCGCGCACATCAACAATCCCTTGGGTGGTATGGGCATGAACGGCGGAATCCACGATGCCATAATGTTGGGCGCTTCGGTGGCTGCAGTCTTGCGTGATGGGCTAGACGAAACTCGGCTTCACCACCACGCCGCGCTGCGTCGAACATTAGCTATCAATTATGTGAAGCGTCATACCCATGAAAACGCCACGAGTTTGGCTGCGGCTGATGGTGCATCACGAGCCCGCGCACTTGATCTAATGGCTGCTCGGGCAGCCGACCCGGAGATGTGCCACGCCTATTTGCGGCAAGTTTCCATGCTTGATGCTCTGCAAATGATGCGAAACGAATTGGTTGAGGTGGGTGAATTGGTGCGATGATCAGATTATCTCCATTGTTTCGTTGAACGGAACAGTGTTTCGGTATAGTGTGAAAGCAGGTTGCGGGCAAGTCACCCGCAATCCACAACCGATTTCTTGGAGGACATCATGTCTCGTACCCGACACCGTGCAATCTGCGCTCTACTCGTTATGGCTCTCGCCAGTTTCGCAGCCCTACCAGCCGCCTTCGCGGATCATGGTGAGGGGCACAACGGCGAAACCATGGAGCTCTCAAAGAGCGAACTAATCGAAGACGGCGAAGTCGTTACCGTCATGCTTTCTAGCTACCTACCCGGTAAGACGGCAACCATCGTCACCTGCTTCAACTATCCGGCGGTTGGCCCGAGCGACTGCGAACTTAGTAACTACGGAATGCACACGGTGACGATCGCTGACGACGGAACTGGTAGTTACGACTACCCTGTGGCGGTCGTCCCAGAGCGTTGTGACTCCGAAAATTCATGCTTCGTCGTGGCCGGCGATGGCTTTGGGCCAAACGCCAACTATTCGGCAGTAGTNATAACNTTTGCCGCNGTAGCTGAAGCGGAACCCGAGCCTGAACCCGAGCCCNAGCCCGAACCCGAGCCGACGGTCACTGAACCCGAGCCTGAACCTACGGTTACCGAACCTGAGCCCGAGCCCACCGTCACCGAGCCTCCAACAACCGTTGCTGAGCCTGAACCTACCGTCACCGAACCTCCAACAACGTCCACAGCAGCGCCGCAACCAGAAACCGCGGCAGCACCCGCAAACGACTCTGGCAGTAGCGACCCAGACGGCGGAAGTGCCGGAACTATCGTCTTAATTGTGGTCATCTTGCTGGTTGTGGCTGGTGCTGGAACCTTCATTTATGTCCG
>JGIcombinedJ30088_10004109_pt1 | contig 13126 bp, 7 predicted proteins | sample PinacodermPK_FD_30088 | JGI IMG/M metagenome (IMG submission 30088)
TTTGCCTTCCAGTAACTCGAGCGATGCGCCGCCCCCCGTAGAGACGTGGCTCACACGGTCAGCGAGACGGAGGGTGTTCACCGCCGCCGCCGTATCCCCTCCTCCGATTATGGACACGGCGCCTCGGCCGGTGGCGTCCGAGATGGTGTAGGCGACCGCCGCAGTCCCTTCCGAGAAAGTCGCGATTTCGAAGACGCCCATGGGGCCGTTCCAGAGGATGGTCCCTGCTCCGCCAATCATCTCAACGAACTGGCGGCGTGTCTTTGGACCGATATCAAGCCCCATCAAGCCGTCCGGAATCTGATCGACCTGCCGCGCTTCCGCGTTCGGATCAAGCGTTTCCGCGACGACATGATCCACGGGCAGCAGGATCGGCGTTCCCAGTCCGGCGGCCCTGTCCAGGATCTCACCAGCGAAGTCCAGGTAATCCTTCTCCACGAGGCTGTTTCCAATCGGCTCGCCCCGGCTCGCGAGAAAGGTATAGGCCATGCCGCCGCCGATGATCAGCGCGTCGGCGATTTCGATAAACCGGCGCGTCGCTCCGATCTTGTCCGAGACCTTAGCCCCCCCAAGTAAGACGACCAGCTTCCCCTTGGGATTTTCAATCGCACCTGAGAGATAATCCAGTTCCTTTTGCATGAGGAATCCGGCCGCGCGATCGGGTAGGATGCGCGCTACCCCTTCGGTGGACGCGTGGGCGCGGTGGGCCGTGCCGAAGGCGTCATTGACATAGATGTCGCCCAGCGCAGCCAGTTCTCGCGCGAAATCCGGATCGTTCCGGGTCTCCCCGTCGTTAAACCGGACATTCTCCAGTAGTAGACATTCTCCGTCCTTAAGCGCTTCCGCCGCATTCCCGGCCGCTTGTCCGACCGTCTCCCCCACGTAGCCGACCTGCCTACCCAGAAGGAGGGACAGGCGGTCCGCCACCGGTTTCAGGCGAAGGTCCTCCGTGACGCCCTTTGGCCGGCCGAGATGGGTCATCAAAATGGCTCGTCCACCGTGGTCCAGAATGTGCTGCAGCGTGGGCAGCGACGCACGGATGCGGGTGTCGTCGGTTACGCAGCCCGCTTTATCGAGTGGCACGTTGAAGTCCACCCGGACGAGGACGCGTCGGCCGCGCAGTTCGAGATCGGTGAGGGATTGGATACTGTCCACTGTTCTCCTAATAATGAATCAGGTCGATTTTCTACTTTACTTACTTGATCGAGCGGGTTATATACAGAGTTTCAACCGGAAATTTGGTACAATTACGGATAACGGACTTCCTCTCTTTTCCTCCTTCAAGTAACCGTGTCTGTTATTGCGAATCAACGGTATTCCAGTACTCCGGTTTGAATTGAGCAACTGGAAATCGCGTTCCCGTATTTTATTTTCGCAACCGAAAGGGTGCGATTCAAGGGCCATTTTTATATGAAAAAGCCCCAGGGGTTGTACGATCCGGCCTATGAGCACGACGCGTGCGGCGTGGGTATCGTCGCGAATCTGAACGGCGAGAAGTCTTACGCCATCATACGCAATGCCATCCGGGTACTGGTCAATTTGGAGCATCGCGGCGCTTGCGGATGCGATCCCCACACGGGCGACGGCGCGGGCCTGCTGTTCCAGCTACCCCACTCCTTTTTCAAAAGGCAGTGCAGGCTGGGCGGCTTATCCCTTCCTGATGCAGGCGACTACGCCGTGGGCATGGTTTTCCTTCCGCGTAAAGCCGAACACCGCCGCTGGTGCGAGCGGGCGATCGAAAAGACGGTCTGGGAGGAAGACCAGGTTTTCCTTGGCTGGCGCGACGTGCCGGTGGATTTCACCCAGGCCGGTGAACTGGCCACGCAGGTATCGCCGCTTATCCGGCAGTTCTTCATCGGCCGGGGCGACCTGGCGGCGGACCAGGACCAGTTCGAGCGCAAGCTTTACGTGGTCCGGAAAGTTATCGAAAACGCCGTGGACGCGAAGCTCCCCGAGGACAACCGCGACGACTTCTACATCGCCAGCCTGTCGAGCAAGACCATCGTCTACAAGGGCCTGTTGCGGGCGGACCAGCTGGATTCCTTCTACCGCGACCTCTCCGACGAATCGATCGTTACCTCCCTGGCGCTGGTTCATTCCAGATACAGCACGAATACGCTGGGCTCCTGGCGGCTGGCCCATCCCTACCGTCTGCTATGCCACAACGGCGAGATCAACACGATCCGCGGCAATCAGAACTGGATGCGCGCACGGGAAGCGCTTTTTGCGTCCCCGCTGTTCGGCGACGACATGAAAAAGCTGAGTCCGATCATCCGGGAAGGCGCCAGCGACACCGCCGGGTTCGACAACGCGGCGGAACTGCTGGTCGCCACGGGTCGGTCACTGCCCCACGCGTTGATGATGATGATTCCCGAGGCATGGGAGAACCACGAGTCCATGTCGGAGGAGAAGAAGGCCTTCTATGCCTACCACGCCTGCCTCATGGAACCGTGGGACGGCCCGGCGTTGATCGCGGCGTGCGACGGCGACCGGATCTGCACCACGCTCGACCGCAACGGACTGCGGCCTTTCCGGTACGTGGTGACGAAGGATGGCTTCGTCGTCGGCGCTTCGGAAGCCGGCGTGCTGGAGATCCCGCCTGAACGCATCCTTACCCGCGGCCGGCTGCAGCCCGGACGCCTGTTCCTGATCGACACGATCCGGGGACGCATCATCACCGACGAGGAAATCAAGCACGAGATCAGTACGCGCAGGCCCTACGGCGCGTGGCTCGCGGAGCATATGGAGAATCTGGACGACCTGCCGGAACCGGATGACGTGCCCCAGTTGAACCTGGAAACGCTGGAAGAACGGCAGCGCGCCTTCGGCTACACCAGCGAGGAACTGAAGATCCTCATCGGACCCATGGCCGCGACGGGCGCGGAGCCGATCGGATCCATGGGCAACGACGCCCCGCTGGCCGTCCTGTCCAACAAGCCGCAACTGCTCTTTCACTATTTCAAGCAGCTTTTCGCCCAGGTGACCAACCCGCCTCTGGACGCCATCCGTGAGGAACTGGTCACGTCCGTGGATACATCCATCGGTCCGGAACAGGACCTTTTTGCCGAAACGCCTGAACACTGCCGCCAGCTACGCATCGCGCGGCCGGTGTTGTCCAACGGCGAACTCGCGCGCATACGCGGTCTTGATAGTCCCGGCCTGAAAACAGAGATCCTGCCTGCCCTGTTCAAGCGGTCCGACGCGCCCGGCGCCCTGGAAGCGGCCGTAGACGAGCTATGCCGCGAAGCGGGCCGGGCCATCCGGGACCGGGGCGCGACCCTGCTCATCCTCTCCGATCGGGGCGTGGGTCCGGAACAGGTCCAGATACCGAGCCTGATGGCCACCGCAGCCGTCCACCACTACCTCATCCGCGAAGGACTGCGGACCAGCGCGGCCATCGTCGTCGAATCGGGCGAGCCGCGAGAGGTCATGCACTTCTGCCTGCTCATTGGCTACGGGGCGAACGCGATCAACCCCTACCTGACCCTCGAAACAGTGGAGTGGATGAACATCGACGGCCTGATCGATGTGTCGATCGACGGCAAAAAGGCACAGGAGAACCTGCTCAAGGCCCTTTGCAAGGGCGTGTTGAAGACCATGTCCAAGATGGGCATNTCGACGATCAAGTCCTATCACGGCGCGCAGATATTCGAAGCCATCGGCCTGAAGCAGTCGGTGATCGACAAGTACTTCACCTGGACCGCGTCCCGCATCGAAGGCATCGGCCTGCCGGAAATCGAGGCGGAGTACCGGGAACACCATCATTGCGGATATCCGGACCGCCCNGTGGCGGACAGCCAGACGCTCGACGTGGGCGGCTACTACCAGTGGCGAAGCGACGGCGAGCACCACCTCTTCAACCCCCATACCATCGCGCTGCTGCAGTCTTCGACGCGCACGGGNGATTACGAACTNTTNCGGCAGTACACGGACCAGATCGACGAGCAGACGAAGCTGCTGGGCACGTTGCGGGGCCTTTTCGAGTACAANCAGGTCCAACCCCCGGTGCCCATCGACGAGGTGGAACNGGCCTCGGAGATCGTCAAGCGGTTCTCCACCGGAGCCATGTCCTATGGCTCCATCAGCAAGGAAGCCCACGAAACCCTGGCCATCGCCATGAACCGCATCGGCGGCCGGAGCAACTCGGGCGAGGGGGGCGAGGACCCGGACCGTTATTACCCGGACGAGAACGGCGACTGGCGAAACAGCGCCATCAAGCAGGTGGCCTCGGGCCGGTTCGGCGTGACGAGCAATTACCTGGTCAACGCAACGGACCTTCAGATCAAGATGGCCCAGGGCGCCAAGCCCGGTGAAGGCGGACAGCTGCCGGGCCACAAGGTCTTCGAAGAGATCGCGCGCGTGCGCAAGTCGACCCCGGGCGTGGGNCTCATCTCGCCGCCGCCCCATCACGACATCTATTCCATCGAGGACCTGGCGCAGTTGATCCACGACCTGAAGAGCGCCAACGACCGGGCCCGCATCCATGTCAAGCTCGTAGCCGAAGTGGGCGTGGGCACGGTCGCGGCCGGCGTATCCAAGGGCAAAGCCGACGTAGTCCTCATCAGCGGGTATGACGGCGGCACGGGCGCCTCGCCCGAATCGTCCATGAAGCACGCGGGCGTGCCCTGGGAACTGGGCGTGGCCGAGACGCAGCAGGTGCTGGTCCAGAACGACCTGCGGGGCCGCATCGTGGTGCAGACCGACGGCCAGCTGAAGACGGGCCGCGACGTGATCATCGCCTGCATGCTGGGCGCCGAGGAGTTCGGTTTCGCCACGGCCGCCCTGGTGGTCAGCGGATGCATCATGCTCCGCAAGTGCCACCTGAACACCTGCTCCGTCGGCGTGGCCACGCAGGACGAGGAACTGCGCAAACGCTTCACGGGTCAGCCGGAGCACGTCATCAACTTCATGATGTTCATCGCCGAGCAGATGCGGGAGCAGATGGCCCAGCTGGGTTTCCGGACGGTGAACGAGATGGTGGGGCGCACCGACTGTCTCGATACACGCATGGCCATCGACCACTGGAAGGCGAAAGGACTGGATTTCACCCGGATGCTCGAACCTGTCGACGCCCCGGACCGCGTCGCGCGCTACTGCTGTGAAAGTCAGGACCACGGCCTGGAAAAGAAGCTCGATCAGCGGCTCATCGAATTGTCGACGGAAGCCCTCGAGGACCGCCAGCGCGTGGTACTGCGGCACGCGATCAACAACATCGACCGCACGACGGGCGCCATGCTCAGCGCCGAGGTGTCGCGCCGGCACGGCGAAGAGGGCCTGCCGGAGAATACCATACGCGTCAGGCTGCACGGATCGGCAGGACAGAGTTTCGGCGCCTTCCTGGCCCCCGGCATCTCCTTCTTGCTGGAAGGCGAATCGAACGACTACACGGGCAAGGGACTGTCCGGCGGACTCCTGGCGATCTTCCCGCCGGAGAACGCGGGGTTCGTGCCCACCGAGAACGTGATCATCGGTAATGTGGCCCTCTACGGCGCCACCGGCGGCCAGGCCTTTTTCCGCGGACGCGCCGGCGAGCGCTTCGCCGTGCGGAACAGCGGCGCCGAGACCGTTGTAGAAGGCATCGGCGACCACGGTTGCGAGTACATGACCGGTGGACGCGTGGTCGTCATCGGACCGGTGGGGCGCAACTTCGCCGCGGGCATGAGTGGCGGCGTCGCCTACGTCCTCGACGAGAAGGGCGTCTTCCCCGGACTGTGCAACCATGAGATGGTGGACCTCGAACCCCTCGTGGACGGTGAGGATATCGCCGAGGTACGCGGACTGATCGAAACCCACGTCCGGCATACCGGAAGCGACCGCGGCGAGGACGTGCTGGCCCGCTGGTCCGAACTCCAGGGTGCTTTCGTCAAGGTCATGCCTGTCGACTATCGACGCGCGCTGCAGGAAATGGCCGCCAGGGCGGAGGAAGAAGCGAAGACCAATGGCCATCCCGTGGAAGCCGCACGCGATACCGTTCCCGTGGGCGTGAATGGTGGCAAGGGATAGCGCGCGATGCGGTCCCCTTGGGCGTGAATGGTGGCAAGGTATAGCGCGCGATGCGTAAACGGATTCTCGCAGGAACTCGATCGCGAATCAGAGAGTAGCTAAGACAGTTATGGGTAAAACCACAGGATTCATGGAGTTTGAACGGGGTACGGCAGGTTACCGGGACCCCGTCGAACGCGTAGGAGACTGGGAAGAATTCGTCCTGCCCATGGCGGATGATTCGCTGCGGGAGCAGGGCGCGCGCTGCATGGATTGCGGCATCCCCTTCTGCCACACCGGGGCGCCTATGGGCAAGGGCCCTGGCGCATCGGGCTGCCCTCTGCACAACCTCATCCCCGACTGGAACGACCTCGTCTACCGGAACCACTGGAAGGAAGCCCTCCAGCAGCTCCACAAGACCAACAATTTCCCCGAGTTCACCGGACGCGTCTGCCCCGCGCCCTGCGAGGGATCCTGCGTCCTGGGTATCAACGCCGACCCGGTGACCATCAAGACCATCGAGTGCGCCATCGTGGACTGGGGTTTCGAAGAAGGCTGGATCCAGCCCGAGCCGCCCCCGGAACGGACCGGCAGGAAGGTCGCCGTCATAGGTTCAGGACCATCGGGCCTGGCCTGTGCCGCACAGCTCAACCGCGCCGGACACAGCGTGAAAGTCTACGAACGGTCCGACCGGCCCGGCGGCCTGCTGATGTATGGCATCCCGAACATGAAACTCGACAAAGAGAAGGTCGTCCAGCGTCGCCTCGACCAGATGACCGCCGAGGGCGTCGAGTTCGTAACGGGGGTGGAGATCGGCAAGGACATCGCCGCCGAAGACCTGAAGAACGAAAACGACGCGGTGGTCATCTGCACCGGCGCCACCAAGCCCAACGATTTCGTGCGGAACGCGCCGGGACGCGAACTGGACGGCGTACATTTCGCCATGGAGTTCCTCCACGCCAACACGAAAAGCCTGCTGGATTCCGGCCATGCGGACGGCAATTACATCTCGGCGAAGGACAAGCACACGATCGTCCTCGGCGGCGGCGATACGGGGACCGACTGCGTGGGTACGGCCATCCGCCACGGATGCAAGACGATCAGCCAGTTCGACGTCATCCCGAAACCGCCACCCGAGCGCGCACCTGGCAACCCCTGGCCCGAGTGGCCGGTGGTCTACAAGCTCGACTACGGCCAGGAAGAAGGCAAGGCCCTCTTCGGCGACGACCCGCGGCGTTACGACACCAGCACCGTCGAATTTATCGGCGACGGGCATGGCAGGATCAAGGCCCTGCGCACCATCGATCTCGACTGGTCGGCGCCCAGCAATGGGGCGCCCTTCAGCCCCAAGAAGGGTACGGAGCAGGAATGGCCCGCCGATCTCGTTCTGCTGGCTATGGGATTCTCGGGTCCCGAGGATACGGTGATCGAGCAGCTCGAAGTAGCGCGGGACGGCCGGTCAAACGCCCAGGCCGAATTCGGGAAGTATGCCACCAACGTCGAGAACGTCTTCGCGGCCGGCGACGCCCGTCGCGGCCAGAGCCTGGTGGTCTGGGCCATCTACGAAGGCCGGGGCGCCGCCCGTGAAGTGGACCGCTACCTCATGGGGAGCACGGATTTGCCCTGAGACTGCGGGCGAATAAACAAATTTAAATTCGATATTTGTAGACTATCGTTGACTAATGACTACAGGTACGGATGACATCCAAAGCAGGTTGATTTCGAGGGAGGTTGAAATTGGCCAGGAAATCCTGGATGAACGTAGTCATGAAAGCCGCCCTGATAACGGGCTGTGTTGCCGTGTATGTATTCGTAGAGTCCGGCACACGGGATCATCTGTCTAGATTAGAAGACAAGATTGACCGGGTAGAGACCAAGTTGGAAGACAGGATTGATCGGGTAGAGTCCAAGTTGGTAGACAAGATTGCCAAGGTAGAAATTAAGATTGACCGGGTAGAGACTAAGTTGGTAGACAGGATTGACCGGGTAGAGACTAAGTTGGTAGACAGGATTGACCGGGTAGAGACTAAGATTGATGTGATAAGTGGGTATTTCAAGTACGAATCCGATGTAAAATAGGAAGACAGATCACCGCCTGATAGGAATCAGTAATACCAGTACTGAAAATCTGAATATGCAAGACGCCCCGGTAACGACGAAAGTCCACGGGGCGTTTTTGTTTTCTGGCTGGGCTAAGAACGTTGGGCATGACCCGCGAGGGCAATAATCGCGAGTTTGTTGTTATGCTGCGCCGCCTCCGCCTCTATGCCGACTTCCGCGACCTCTCCTGCAGATCGTACAGCGAAGCGACCTCGTCTTCATAACGCGGTATGGGGAAATCCGTCATGGTAAAACGGGCCTGTGACGCCCGTTCGCCGCGGACCAGCCGGCTGTGNGCTTCGACCTTGTCGGACATGACCCCGCAGTGGATGGGGAAGGCGTCGGCCNCGCGATAGCTGAGGATGAGCGTNTTTCGCGGCCGGTCCGACGAGTTGATGGCCGACGCGTGAGGCGTCATGGCGCTCATGAAAATCGCCGTGCCCCCGGTGCCTTCCAGCAGCACGGCATCGGCATCGTCCACTTCCTCCGTGACCTTGCCCCGAAAGAACCCCTCCGTGCTGTGGCTCATCAGGGGAGCCGTGTGGCGCCTGGGTATGACTTTGAGGCAGCCGTTCTCCTCGGAGGTGTCGTCGAGGTAGAAGAGGATGGACACCGAATCGCGATTGGTCAGGGGATAATAGGACAGGTCCTGGTGCCACTCCACGACGGACCCGATATTCTGCGGCTTCATGTTGATTTTGCTGTAGTGGAAGAGCAGGTTCGGTCCGAAAAGCTGTTCGACGCAGTCCAGCAGGGCAGTGGACTCGGAGAAGTCCCTGTAGGGTTGATAGTAAGTGCAAGGCTCGTAGATACGCCGTACCAGTGTGCCGTCCGGTGCCTGATTCGGCTCCATCTCCATGCGCGAGGCGTCGTGACTTGCTTTCGTATTGCCTTCCGATACCCGATCTATTTCCGCCAGCAGCCTGGACAGGTCATCCCCGGAAATGAAATTGGGGTAGACGACGTATCCTTCGCGGCTGTAATGATCGATTTGATCCGGGGTGAACATTGGGGTCTCCGGGGGGTGTTTCTTGGTGTCCTGACTGGTCAGTTATAGTGAGGAAAGTAGGCGGACAGGTGCGGTGCGTCAAGGCCCAATGATCTCGTTCAGTTACTTGATCGCCGTTCCAATATCCCGGGGTTGAACGTCCCAGAAAGCGGTCCTTGCGCGATAGCGCTCACCCGATCAATGTCCTACCGCCACGCTACCACACGCCAGCCCCTCGGGTGAGGGCCGGTTCGCGCTCACCTTGTCCACGATCAGGGCGCCAACCATGCAGGCACATTCGGGATGCCCGCAATACGGCGCACCATCTGCCGCCGCGAGATTGCCACGGTCCTACGGGAGCGCTCCCCGGTCACAGTCGCGTCGATCTCCGAGGCAGCCCGCAGACCCGATTGGAGGGCGCCCTGCATCCACCCCCGATGATCCGAGGCGTGCTCGCCAGCGAAGTGAATGGGTCCCTCGGGCGATGCCAATTCAGGGCGCTGCGAAAACGGGGGATCGTACTGGGCAAAGGCCGCCCCAATCCAGGGCTGGTGCTCCCACGCGAAGTGGGTACGTGTTCCGCAACCTCGCGCGAGCCGGGGAACAGGCCATCAAAGCGATCGATGAAGCCGGGCACGATGGCGCCGGGATCCATCGCCGCGACCGCGCGCGCCTGGTCTCCGAACATGTAGGACATCAGGATACCCCGAGGCCCCTTCTGGTTCCAGGTGGGATGCCAGAACTCCGAGTACCCATCTACAAACGACAATCCCCATCCGTTCAAGCCGTCGCCCTCCCACCTTCGCTCCGCATACTGGACGTAAACCCGGGTGACGTCCGCGTAGGAGGTGGCCTCGATGGCCGATTGCTTAGCTTCCGAGAGGCCTGGCTCAAACACGATCTTGTCGATGACGGGGAGGGGAACCGTGCAGACGAGGTGGCTGCCCCTCAGTTCCTCCGCGGCGTTGCCGCTTCCGAAGGTGGCCACCACCCCGGTCTCATTCCGGACCACCCTCGTCACCGGCGAGCCGGTCCGCACACGGTCTCCGAGCGCTTCGGCGAAGGCCATCGGCAGGGCATCGGTCCCAGCCGGAATCTTGAGCCACGCGTCCCGCCCCCCACGAAGGAACACGCCCGGCGTCTCCCGGTGGCGGTTCTCCGGATCGGAAACGACGAGGTACTCACCCTCCTGCGTATAGAAGGGAGAAGTCTCGATGCCGAAGTGGTCGATGTAGCCGAGTGTAAGATCATGATCGGGCGGGATACGGGCCGGGCCGGTTTCGGCGATGAGCCCGTCGTCGAAGGGCTCGCGAAGCGTCTGTGCCCGGCCCCCGGCCTCGTCCCTTGCTTCCACAACCCGGACATCGTGCCCCGCCCGGTGCAGTTCGTATGCGGCGACCAGCCCGGACAGACCGGCGCCCACCACGATCACGTCGACCCGATCTTCAGGTGGTGGTGTCGGCGTTGGTTGCGGCGGCTCGGGCGTCTCGGGCGGGTCAGGCTCTACCGGCCCCATGCCTTTGTCCGAGCAGCCGGCGCCCAGGAATAGAGAGACCAGGGCGCCTCCACCCCGGACGAGAAAGTTCCGGCGGCTGACCGTTGTTTCTTTCTTGCTTGGAGTCATCGGTATTCGGTCTCCCGCTGGCGTAAGTTCATGGTTTTCGTAAAGTAAAATTGTGTGTGGGATGACGCATGCCGCCAACAAGCCATTCAATTTCCGGTACTGGTCTCCGGACGGATTCCTTAACCACTTCGAGCATAACGGTAATTACGTTAATGAGTGATTTTACTCAATATAGTAAATACGGACTTCGGCTTACTGTCTGACCTGTGTGCGTTTCGGCTTTCATGGACCGATAATCTCACAGAGTCCTTCCACGATCCGATCCAGTTCCTCCGCGGCCGCAAGGCCCAGTCTGCGGCCAATCCTGTCCGCTGAAAGAGTTCGGACCTGGCCGATTTTGACCCACGATTGCTTCGGTAGATCTTTCGAACTCAGAGCAAGAGTCAGAGGGAAACCCGCTCTTTGCGGCTGACTCGTGATCGCCATGGCAATCACCGTACCGGATCGATGATTAAAGACCTCATGACTCAATATGAGTACGGGACGCCGCCCCGCCTGTTCCTGGCCGCGAGTGGGCCCCAGGTCGGCCCAGCGAATATCACCCCTTAGTATTCGGGCCAATTATCCACATCCTCCGCGAGTCCTTCTTCGGCCAACTCCTTTTCCACGACAGGATCCAGTTTCGCACACGCTCGCGCCAGTCGTCCCCGCTTGAGCCGATCCAGCTTTTCCTCAACGGCTTCCTCAATGGCCTGGCTTCTGTTCTTGTATGATTTTTGCATGACCAAATAGTCGAGTTGCCTGACGATTTCCTCGTCCATAGTAATAGCGATTTTGGATTTCATAACAATCCCTCCTGGGTATGATGATATATCATACTAATCGCAACGTCAAGCGCGTTGATTCGTTTTTGACACGTGACAGCAGACACTTTACATTGGTCAGTCTGATTGCCGAAAGGCCTTTCGCCGATGACATTCGTCTCCAACGCCCGGATGTACGCCGTGAGCCCCGAAGCCGAGGCGACCTGGATAGAACTCATCGCCCATGTCGCCGAGGACGCCGGCACGTCGTTCAACTACTTCAAGTATCCGGCCCCGCAACCGCTCGAGGACCTCTGGCGCCGAAGCGACCTCGGTTGCGTTCAAATGTGCGGATACCCGATCGCACTCAACCTTGCGGACGTCGTGCCCCTGGCATCGCCGATCCCGGCCGCTTCCTGGGCAGAAGGCAAGGCCCTTTCAAGGACAGATCTGATTGTGCGCGACGATGCGCCCTATCTCAGCCTNTCCGACACTTTCGGGGGTACCGTGGGCTGGACCGTTGCCCACTCGCAGTCGGGCTTCAATGCATTGCGCCATCATCTTCTGTCCTACCGTAGCGAGGACCGCCCGCGTCTCTACGGCCGTTCCGTGGGCAATCTCGTCACCGCGCGCCGCGTCCTCGACAGCGTGGCGGACGGCAGCATCGACATCGGGCCGCTGGACGCCTACTGGCACATGCTTGTAAGGAAGTATTGGCCCCGGCTGACGGAGAAAGTCCGCGTACTTGAATCGACCGACACCGTGCCGATGCCGGCATTCGTNGCAGCGCCCGCGGTGCCCCGGCACACGGTCGATCGTTTGCGCGAGGCCTTTGCGGCAGCCCACATGCGGCCCTGGTTCGCCCCGTTCAGCGCATCGCTTCTGATCGAGGGATTTGAGAAGGTGACGCGCGAGACGTTTCATCGTACTTTGGAATGGGCGCAGGCCGCCGAGGCGGTGGGTTACCTTGAGCCCGGGTAAGCCCGACCGCCGAGGCCGCGGGATACCCGGAGCCTGTGTGAAGCCGTCGCCTGATGGCCGCATAAGCCCGACCACGGACGCCCGCNCAAAACCGGCCGCCGATCTACCGNGTAAACCCGGCCCACAGTCGCCGTTCAACCACGAGCAGACCACCNTGAGCTATGATTTCGATCTTGGAAGCTGGTCCCGCAAAATCACGACGGAATCAGACGCCGCCCAGCTTTGGTTCGATCGGGGCCTGAACTGGACCTACGGCTTCAATCACGAAGAAGCCGTTGCCTGCTTCAGACGTGCGGCAGAAGCGGACCCGGAGTGCGCCATGGCCTGGTGGGGGATCGCCTATGCGAACGGACCTCACTACAACCGCGCCTGGATCAGGTATTCCGTAGCCGAAATCGCCCAGATCTTGCCGGTTTGCCATGAAGCGGTGTCGAAAGCGGTGTCGCTGGTTGGTGATGGGTTGCTCGCGGGCGATGGGTCGCCGGCCGAACAAGCCCTCATCCAGGCGCTGGTGAAGCGGTACCGGAATGGCGAAGAGCGCGATACAGAGGTGCTGGACGCCTGGCACTGGGACTATGCAGATGCGATGCGCGACACGTCCCGGGCGTTTGGGGATGACGCCGATATCGCCGCCCTCTATTTCGATGCGGCGATGAACTGCACGCCGCGCCAGCTCTGGAACCTTCAGACCGGACGGCCCAACCCGCG
>JGIcombinedJ30088_10004112_pt1 | contig 13121 bp, 16 predicted proteins | sample PinacodermPK_FD_30088 | JGI IMG/M metagenome (IMG submission 30088)
TTTGTAAGGTTATTCATTCTAGTCAAGCCTAACCAAGCACGGAGAAATCAATGGACATTAAATAAATTCTATTCCATGAATGTTTGTGCAATCATTTGATCCCACTACTATACTTCCTTTACTACGTATAAATCCTGTTATCCACTGCTGTCAAGGTATATGCCACCATCGTGTAGCAAGACTTCCTACCTGGTTGAGAGGGAAGATTATGGAGTATCACTGTGGTTTTCGAACTATCAACCAATCAACCAATTCCATTGTTTTACTTAGTTGAAGAATGGAAGCTTCCCTCCTCATCATTGGACTGGAGAACACCTTCGACAAGACAAATAGATGTGACCTAGTGTATGTGTAGTTCGTGAGTTGGTACTAAGTATTTAAATGCTAAAGAAACAACACAGCTGAGGAGAAAGGCGACATCGGTAAAAGGACCACCAACCAAGCTCCAAACCCATGATTTAAACTCTATCTAATGATGACAGTTACGCATGTAGCTGACAAAGCATTTCTCTCTACATCGTTGGCTAGCGAAGTCCAGTGAAAGTTGTGAATAAAGATCTAGATTGTATGGCAATCACTGGACATTATTATGCAACCTGACCAGGTCAATAAAATTGATCCATGGCCAGGGGGATCAAAGTCCGATTTGCGCCAACAAAGAAAGTTGAAAGAGTCACAGACATATTAGTGTGGTGGAACTGATGGTAATTGCTGGATGACTGGCTGGTTCTGTATTCACCTGAAGTGAAATGCTGGTGATTTCAACAGAATCAGACAAAAGGAGCAAATGTGTGCTGTGCTCTATTGGCAAGATGGCAAATTCATACAGTTTTGGCCCAGTGTGAACATCAGTGATGTATGGCGTAGCTGCTAACTTTAAATGGTAAAAACTGATTAATCTACTCTTTTGCCATATGCTGATCATTGCACAGTAGTTGGCACATTAATAATAGATACTATAGTCAATGGGTGTAAACTAACCTTCAGTTGCAGTGGATGAAGCAGTAGCTTCAGAGGATGAACGAGCCTGAGACATACTTGTGCTCACAAGTGTCTGCAAAGGTCCCTGTGTGTTAATTCCAGAGGGCAGCATCATCTTCAAAGTTGTCTCACTGCGGGCCTTCTGCTGAATTATGAAGTCAGTTAAACGCCTGATAATATTAACTATGGACCGCGTTGTGGACTTGCAAATAATGAGCTTCACTGAGTCCCAGTTGAAGGTGACTACAATTGTTACACCGGGCAATCCTCTCTGACCTTCATCAGTAGAAGAGCCCTGCCACTGCTCACAAATATGAAAATCCGTGCATGTGGCTTTTCCCATCAGTTGAATGGCTCCCATGTAGTCCACTCGGCAATCAATACAGCCTACCTGTGCATATGCATCATGCACAGGCTTCTGGCCTTCGTGGCTATTTGTACTTACTGCACAGCACAATGTGACACATGCCAAAGGAGAGAAAGTGCACATGATTATAGCATGTCACTTTCATGAATGCCTTAAAAATTGATGTGTTACTTACATCCAAACTCTGCATTAGAAACACTAATAACTCCTGCCACGACTCCTCCTTTAGCATCCACATCAACACTTTGAACAGAGGTTCTACAAATGAACTGGACCAGCTCATTTCGTAGTATGTCAGCATGACTCTGCAACTCAAAGTGAGTCAGCACAATCCTACAAAGCAAAACGTATGACATTTGCATAATCATATTGACACAGCATGTGTGCACGATGTCGTGCAAAACATGTACTTTCCTACACAGATAGATCTAAACTATGTACTGTAAGACCCCCAAGTGTCCATATTTACAAGTGTTTTCATGTGCATGTATGCTGATAGTACAATCTTCCATGGTGTCAATGCCTACTAAAACTTCACATCTATAACATAACGTGAAATTGGCTGGAGAATGTGTTAAAAGTAAACGTGTCACAAAGATAGCATAGTGCATACGTAATGTGCATACGTTCGGGAAAAGGAGACACCTAATGTATTTAGTATAGTGATGACTATAGAAATGCTCATTGCTTCAAATCATGCAAGTTGCCAAGATGCTGTCTGGCAAAACCATCCATTCACACAGCTCCTCTAACAAATGAACTCAGCATAATGGCAAATAAGCTGGCTGCCACACCCATAGTCAAAGCAAATTTAAAACAGTGGCTTTCATGAATCTTTCAGATTGTTCCACAGTTTTGGGCAATCTTGTCCGGGATTCTTCGTGAATAAGGGTCTAGCTTTGTTTGCTGCCCAAGCGCCTCCACAATAGCCATTGATATTCAAAGTGCCCACAAGAAGATTCTCCAGCAGACCAACAGCAAATGATCATGATTGCTGAGATGCTTGGTCACTCTTCTCTCCATTGGTCAATCCTAGGTAGTATTCAGGATATCACTGTTGTCCGTAGGATGAATGCAACAAACTAAATCACAGCCATCTTGAGGGCTATGTATGTGAAATCATTTTTTGCCACGCCAGTGAGCTGATTGTGAACTGTTGTGCTCAGGCTATCATCAATTGATAGCTCATACCGTCACACAAAACTGTTTGATAATGGGATTCTTCAAAAATACTTTCATTGAAGCATGCAAATATGTAGGTCTTTTTATAGTCTGCCCGTCACAGCAATGGCGATGACATTTCATGATAGAAGCTGTAGTTCAAAATCCCATTATCAAATGCCAAAACGCTAGCTATCCATCACACTAACTGATGCTTAGCATTCAAATATCCCACCGAGCAGGGAGATGAACTCGATGACTCTCTCAGCCATGGTTTGAGCACAATTATCACATCACACAGGATCAGGATATGTGATCAGCATGCTCAGGGCGCTTGATACACAAACATGTTCGCTGCCAATGGTGTCAAGTGTCTGTGCAACTGCATGGCAGCCATACAACATCCCATTTCAATATGTTGCACTAGCTAAGCTGGATCCACTATGGCACAGCTTACCCAGCATCTCCCATGACTTGTGCAAAATTGGCTGAGAAAGTCAAATCACTGATGTCAGCAGACACAATAACAGTAGCTGACACAGGCTCTCCTACACTGGAAGAGTCTGCAGAAATATTAAAGGTATGAAAAATAGCAACTGTATTCTTAGGTTCATGAATTGCTGAGAGTAGAAGAATACTGAAAGCAACCAACAGCTATGCTCACCTGATTTCGGTTCTGAGGGAATGGCTGATCTGTTTCCAAACAAAATAGCTTCAGAAAGACTCTTTCTGTACCAGCACTTTCTGAATGCTGTTGCATTATTCAATTGACGCATGTCAAATCCCAGCAACACACTTGCTACTTCTGCAACAACTGTGCATTGATAGATCATGAGAGACAGTTTAGCGTAGCACAGCAACAAATGCAAATAAAAATACCTATTGTGCAAATGAAAGTCAACAAAGTAGTGGTGTAAAGCTTGTAACATTCCTGCAGTGCTAATATTGTGTGAAGAACTTCTGCGTGGCTAGGTTCTCGCATATTAGAACTACACTAGCCAATCACTTGGACTAGATTCCAGACATTTTTGTCCAATCCTGACCTTCATCAGTGAAATTAAACACTAACAAAACTGATATGGCAGACTTTAAAAGAGCAGGAATAGGTGTGAATAAATGCGTTGCTAGGGAATGACTGCTTGTACATGATAATAATGCAGCGCATGAGGAAGTGATGTTAACTGAGTGGAATATAAATGCAATGGAGTAAATGCATGATGCAAGTCCTATTAGTAAATGGCACATATATAAAATAAGAAAAATGTAGCTAATGGAGTACATAGGAACCTAAACATACTGACATGCAGTGGCATAGTCTAATAATGAGGATAGGGAGATAAGTGGGTTGCACACCACTGGAAGAGGGCCTCAGCTCTGTTCATCTTGTGCCACTCTGTCTTGACGTGCCATTCTTATAGGGTACGGCTATGGCGGTGCGGTGCGTCTATGGTGGCCCCCAGAAGAATTCCAGTCCCAGATATCGTAGCAGCAGTGGGAAGGGGGTCTCAGCAAGACTGGCTCTGCAGAAGCACAGTTGGCCAGGATAAGAATAACGGGATGCTTGTCCAAGGCAAGACACCCCCACCAATCTTTCTCCAGCAGAACAGAACGTCACCAGAAGCCTATAGCAAGCTGAAGGCATCATCATCACCCTAGCGCAACCATAGGGATGGACCACATTACATATGATGGGAAACTCAGGACTCAATTGACTGATGCAGACACATACAAGACCCTGCCCCGAGACCCAACACCAGCACTGGAAAGGAAAGGAAGATGATAGCCCTGCTCCTCTCCCTGACACAGGAAGGGGGAATCCCAACTACCCTGTACAATCGACTGTAGAGCTCAGCAGGAAAGATCCCTCTCTTGTACAGATTACCCAAGATACACAAGCCGGAGATCCCTCTTCGACCAATTGTGTCTTTCCTGAATTCCCCATCATATGAGCTATCCAAACTTCTGGTGTCCATCCTTACACCGCTGGTCGGTAAGTACACCTCACATGTAACAACGAATCGATCAATATGAGTTTTCCTAGCCACTCAGGTCTATATCGTATAATACCCTACCATTTCTGTCCTCCCACCACAAGGACGGTTCCCTGACTACTGTATTTTGTAAGAGCATGCACACAGACAGGTATCTAGACTTCCTATCACACCAAACCACACAGTGTCTGTGGCACGCACTCTACCCTATTGAGCTGAGAAGATCTGCACTGATGTACTAGATAGAGAGGAAGAGAAGAGACATGTTGCACAGGTCCTCCGCAACAATGGCTATTCCAGAAGCTATGTTGCCAGGGACTGGCACCCGGCAACATCCCCACCCTACAACCTTGACACTGACCTGCCCAAGGCCACTGTTACCCTCCCCTACATCTGGCATCTATCCGAGTGTATCTGGAGATTTTCAGCCAGCTGTGGATTTGAACCTGCTTCCGACCACTCTGCACATTGCGACAGTCACTGGTCAAAGTGAAGGACCCAACCCCAGCACCACAGAGAACTGGTGTAGTCTACAGGATTGCCTGTGGAAACTGTCTACATTAGTCAGACCATCAGGACTTTAGAGCACCTTCTCACAGAGCACAAGAGAGCTCTGAGGTCCTGTGAGGCAGCAAAATCTGTGGTAGCAGAGCATGCCATGGAGGAGGACCACAACATCAAATGGGAGGATGCGGGAGTAGTGGACCACATTCTCCGGTACTGCCATAGCACCCTGGAAGCCTGGCACATCAGGACAGAGTGGCACAAGATTAATAGTGATGAAGGCCCTCATCCAGTTGCATACAACCGACTCAACTACCTATCCTGATTATTACACTATTCACTGCATGTCAGCATGTTTAGGTCTCTTTGTACTCCATTAGCTACATTTTTCTTCTTTTTTATATATGACATTCACCAACAGGACTTGCCTCATGTATTTACTCCATTACATGCATATTCCATTCAGTAACAGTACTACCGAATGCTATGCAATACTATCATGTAAACAGCCATTCCCTAGAAACACATTTTATCAAACCTTATTCTTGCGCATTTATGTACATTGAGTCTGCCACATCAGTTTTGTAAGTTCTCCAGTCACCATGCCACTTTCCTCAAGTTGTGCAGTTAGCAAACTTGTACAAGTTACACACCAGCTTGCATAACACTCAGATGATGAACAGAGAGATAGGCACAGTGCACCATCATCCACTTCAGGCTCGCAGGCTGATGCACATGCTAGCTGCCCACTGAGCGTAGGTCATGGTTCTTTTTATTCAGTCGCCACCTTCCTCAAGCTGTTTTGTTAGCAAACTTTTACACAGTTTTGTAAGTGTTTAATTCTACTGATGAAGGTTCTGGAATGGACAGAAACGTCTGGAATCTATTTCAAGTGATTGGCAAGTGTGGTTTCCCCGAGTGCTAATATTAGAGACATGAAATTAGCTGTGCTTTGCAATTGATCATCAGAAACAAGCAAGCTTGGCACAGTAACAGCATTTAAGTATTTAATTTATTAGGCGGGCAAGACACATCATTACCATAACAGCCTTTGTCATCTGCTGTGTCGTTTAGTTAAGCAGCTCAAGGCCAAACATTCTGTTCCTGTCTGCTACATTTCTTGCTCTCAAGTGTTTCAGGCTTGTATTGAGCTCTAGTACAATTAGCCACTACAACATTACAGTACAGCTCACCAGATATGTATTGCTTGTCATGAATGACTGCACCAGTCTTCGCCATAAATGTCTTTCTAGAGATATGCAGGGAGGCCAAGCCCATTTGCAAGCTGAACACCTTCCTGGGGCCTCTCAACACTGACTCAGCCTTCATTCGTTGCAGTACAGAAGACGAGACTGGCGGACAGGTAAGAGACACGTAGAAAGATGATAAACAGCCTGTAACTGAAAAATCATTGAAGGTTGCTACATAGGACTGAGGCTCCAATGACTCCTTCATACTGATATCCATTTCTTTCTCAGTAAAAAGAGAGAATGAACTAGCAAGGCACACATCCGGGATGCCAATTGAGCACTGAACATGTGAGATGGGCTCACATGATAAGATAATGGTTGAAGGCTTCAGGTGAAATTGAATAAACACGTGAATTGGGAAAGTAAGACTGCTCATTTCTGAGGCTTCAGAGCTATCACCATCTTCCTCATCTGGACTGGTGATGTCCATTTTAGATGAGAAGTCTTTTGTTGCTGAGGTGATGGGCTGAGCAACCTGTTCTAGAAAGACAGGTAGAGAGGGTGACAAAACTACTTCTCTCTCTAAGGACTGGACAGAGACAGACAAAATGAGTGTGCCTTCTCTTTGCTGGTTATCACTATTGCTGTCAAGGCTTGAACTGTCATCCAATCCTTTTACAAAATCTGACGCATAATTAGCTCGCACATTCAGTGCAGGCAAAAGTACCACCATGATGTCTCCTCTCTTTGGCAGATGTGCCGACGGACCTGCAGATCTGGCTGCTCTTGGTACAGCTGGGGACCAGAAGCCAACACTTTCTTCTATACCAGACACATGGCTAAGGACTGCAGTGGATCTGCAAGTACAATTAAGAACTGACTGATGTAATTCCTGCAGCAAATGAGCTAAACATTATGTACATACTTCCCATGCTGTAGGTTCACAGTGAGTGCAATAGAGGTAAGCAATACATGTCATTCACAATATAGCTGTACAGGATGCACACAGTTCAACAGATGTGAAGTACTCATAGCTAGCCACCCTTTCAAACATACATGGTATTACGTAGTACTGATACAATGAGTACAATATCTGCCTAATAGCATTCTAAGAAACCTAGTCAACTACTTAGTCAGTAAGCCTTTATGAACATTCCAACACACATTTACCCTGCATGCAACTGATAAGGTGAAACTATGTAGCACAATGCCACATATGAGGGCAGTCTACCATGAAACATAAACATGGAAGAAAACAATGCATCAAAGCTATCGACTGTAGACACACACAGTGCAAATTGAGGCTGTAATGTTACTGTATGTAATAACGTTCTGGCCCAAAACACCTACGGAATATCAGAGGAAGCAACTGAAGGAGAGGCCATGTGCAGAGACACAGATCCACTAGCAATGTTTACTGAAATATTCACATCCACGTCCAATATATAATCCTGAATAGAAGATGTTCCCTTCTTATGCTCAGCTCCTGCTAGTCCCTCTGAAAGCATGGCTGGTTCACGCTCTGAGGTCCATTTCATCTGAGAATCCGACAATATTTCTGAATGGGCTCGCCTGTGCTGAATCCTACTAGATGGCCTTGGACTTGTCGCACTAGTCACTGTAGAGTGGGTCACTCCTTGAGCACCCATCTTATTTTCAGCAAGGTCATCCTCATTCGGCAGGTCAGACGGACGTGATGCCAAGGACTTTAGAAAGGCATCTTTGAAGTTCAGAACAGACAGTCTGCGATCCTTCATACTTCCTGTTTTCAGCTTGCGAACTGTGTCACGTTCCATTTCCCTCAAGGTGGTAAGTTGTTCAATGTACTCAATCCCACCACCTTTTCGCCTGCATTAGACCGCATACACAGAATTTATACACAGAGGTATTGACTAATCTATGCATTACAGTAAACGTACTTCATTTGATGCACTCTTCTTCCCTGTTGTCCCAAGTTCCTCTCCATAACATTCAAAGGAGGAGCTAGGGATGGTTCCACATGGGGCAGCTTTGATGATGGCCCTACAGGCTCACCTCCAGGAGGTGTACCAGTGACCACAGGAGTTCTATCAGAGTCTCCACTGACAGAGAAAACAGTGCGAGCAAGGGAAGATATCTGTTGACCAATGTCATGTTTTGCGTGAAGATCTATGCCTGACATATCCCACTGTAAGGTAGACACAATACCAATTCTGTTGGAACCTGTGTACAATGCAAGAGAAAGCTTAGTTGAAAGGTTATAGACATGCTGTGGCACAATATAGTACTGTACTGCAGTAACTACAGAAACCACACCTTCTCTGGACTTGATACCTAAACACATCTTACATGATCCCCTGGGGACAATGGCTGAAAAGGAAATATAAAATAAGGCAATTGCTACGTAGATTATGGCAATTTCTGGTCAACAAAGACGAAGTCTTACCACTATTTTCAAGCCCCTTTCTTCTGTGATCAGCTGACCATTGTTTCTGGCGCACAGTGAACCCATCAGAAAACCGGGCACAGAATCCTGCAAATCTACCCACAACGGCAATCTTCTTCAGGACATTAATAGAAATTCTCATTTCTTGGATGGTCACCACCAAGGCAGGTATTGCTGCATCACAAAGGCATGCATTACAAAGTACGCAGCTGTCACCAAGTGGCATCAGCCCAGTGGCAGTACAGCTGTACCTTTAGGCCTTGAATCTGTATTCATTGGACTAGCTGTGAGTGGAATGCACACACCAACATCTGATACAGTGATTTGCACCAGTTTAGGACGAGCGAAGTCCAGCTTCGGAATGCTGGCTTCCCCTGGCTTGTGAATTCTCTGCAGCAGATGCTCTGTGGCTCTTTGTACCTGGAGGAAATTGTACACCGGGTCTGGCATTGTCCCAAACATTCAACAAAGAAACTTACTTCATCATTGACTGCATTTCTTTCCTCTTGCCAATAAGAGTATGCAACTTTACAGTGAAGCCAAAATGTCAATCCTGTGAAGAACAAGGAAGACCATCTCTACAATATTATGCAAACAATTCAGAAAACATTCAACACAATCAATAGTACCTTGCTCAACAGCTGATGGCTGTATAAAGAAGTGAGGAGAATGAATAACAAGGGTGTATGTGTCCAATGGTAAAAGGTCAGGCTCATCACTTCCAGAGTCACTAATCTGTGGGAGAAATGTCATACAATGCATCTTCATATTTTAAGCCCAGCAATGACATTACGTACACAATTGCAGCAGGCTCAACTTACCTGAGACGTGTCTTTGACTGACAGTCTAGTTGTAAAAACAGCAAGTTCAGTGAAAAAGTCAGTGTCCTCAGAAACATCCTGAAACACTCCTAGGGCAAAGTGGATGTCAATTTCCACTTTTCCAGACAGGCAGAGTAGATACTCTCGTGTTGCTAAGAATAACATCAGAGCAGAGAATGAGTTACAACCAGTGGACATTGGTTCTGTTGTCCCAAATGAAACAAATACACACTTCCTAGTCTCCTATTTGCTTGTGTGTTAGCTAAGTTGCATGGTGCATAAGAATACCGTGTATCATATGCATTCAAACTTACGAATCTAGCTACACACTCAGCACATGGGACAACATGTACTGTATGCACAGCACGCATGCAGGCATGTAAGAACACATCCACATCCACATACATTGTTAAAACTACTGCAGGTCAATTCTTCATTGCTATCATGTCTCATGTGAACATACTCAACATAAGCCACTATTTCAAATTGATTCGAAACCAGTTTAGTGTTGGACATGTAAAAGGGCCTGTGGTAAGTGCAGTTTAGCACAATAGTACTATGCTAAGCTAGTGTAATATCATCAATCAATCAATGAATCATTCAAGTCGGCATGATAACCAATGCTGGAGGTCTGTACACCAACACAACACACAATTACCTAGTGACTATACTATGTACCCCAAACACATTTAGCCACTAATTGCACTGTTCACCACCCACTTGCCAGCCACAAATGTTTGGTGAGATGTCAGTACAGAGTAACCTGACACGACGATAAGTGGGTATGTTGGGAGGATGGCCAATAGAGTGAAAAGATGGAAGTATGTGGTACTGCCAGTAAAAAGACTGATTGTGGCCAGTGGTCTTGAATACCATGCCAAGCTAGGGGTGGCACTAGCTGTTCTAGCAACTACCTACCTAGCATTCAGCTAATATACCACACAATCACTATTCATATGATTACAACATATACTATACAATATACGGTAACATTTCTAAGTGGAAGCATTGGGATTTGTAATCAGATGCAAAGAATAAAGAGCTGTTGAGAAGTATGGATTGGTGGAAAGTGAGGGCCCTCTTAAGTAAGGAGATGACTAACAAACCTACATTGCATATGATGCAGCAGATGACAAGAATGGGGCTTAAGCCTTGTTGTGTAGTCATGACGACAGTCAGAGACAGGAAGTTCACGATCACATTGTGGGGTGGCACAGCAACCATTGAGATTGAAGTGGGACGTAAGGGGCAACGAATGAAAAGAGAGGAGAAAATGTGCAAGGAGTGTGGAAGTGGAGCAACAGAAGAGGACCAACTTTGGTTGATGGTGTGCCCAGCATGTCTCAGTCTCAGATGCCCATTTCATGTAAGAGATGGAGAAACTAGCGAATAGATTTGCCGAAATGACTATACATAGATAAAAAAATAGCCCATGAATTGACAGCATCCTATAACAGTAATTCACTATGCATGTGCGCACAATGTGGTAAGCAAGCATTGCATAATGGCCATTCGACGGACAGACTGCAAGTCCTAGTGCCAATGGCATGATTTCACTTTAAATGATGGATTAATATTTACCTAAAAACATTACGCAGAAACATCTCAGGTAGTATTGCAGAATATATGGGAGGAGCTTCTAAACAAATCAAACCTACCACTCTGAACATTATTGATTAGGACCTCTATCCGTCCAGTTGTAAACCGTACTGCTGTGAGGGATGGTGTGGATACAGTGACATCAATACCCTGCATAGAGCAAATTAAAGAGAAATATACCACACTTCAAGTAGCTTAGGCTATGAAAGCTTCCCTACAGATCGTACAGCACTACGTATATTAGTACAGATGCTTGAGACCCACCTGCACTGAAAATTGCACTGTTTGAAGAGATGACAGAAGGCTATCAATACTAGTAGACTCTCTACTAATGACCTCCTGGCTCTGGGCTTGAGTTGAAGTCTGATTAGGCACTGATTGCGGGATTTCTCCTGCAATGTCTACCAACTCATCCACTTCCTAGTGATTGCCAACAAAAAATACTTACTTACTGCATACACTTGACATACACAGTATGTACATACTTTTACAAATGAGCTCTGTACCACCAGAAGTTGATTCAAAATTTCAGTGGAAAGATGAAGATCAATCTTATTTATGCTGAGGGCAAGTGATATTGAAGGCAGCATTTCCTTCTCACGAGGAGCCAGCAAAGTTGAGACTTCAAACGATGGCAAGTTAACATTGCGAACTGGAATATCCTCCATTTGAGTCTAAAACAAAAAGATGAAATCAAACATTTGAACCATATCACAAAAGTACGTTTATTGTGTATCAGGTCATACTTTGGGACTGAACTTCAAGTTGTGCATTGCACAGCTAAGAGTGGCTTTAAGATGACAGTCACTCTCCATAGTGACTGAGTAGGATGTGGCCTACAGAAATAAAATGAATTGACAATAAAGGTAAGTTACACAGAGGAGACTCACATCATGCATACACAAAGAACTCACCGAATACAGCAAGGTAAGGGAAGGGAGCACTGTCACAAGAAGAGCTACTCGGCGAATCGACACAAGCGAGCAACCTCTTCCAATTACAGCCAGAACCTTGCTCAGTGACAAAGGCTTATCCATGGGCTGCTTATCCTTCAGCATGTCAGCACTTGGAAATGCAATAGAAAGAAGTCACTCACAGTTAGCTACTTACATATCCAGAATACAACACAGCATATCAATTACACTGAAATGTGTTTACCCTACTGTAAAACGTTTCCTAGGTACAGACTACCACAGGTATTGCACGCATAGCTGTGTATTAGTATAGCTGGTGAAAGTCAATACACTTAAAAGACTGTATGTACACATACAGTGAATTCTCCTTTTCAGAGCTTGCAACTGCTGACATTACTTCATGATACAAAGCTTTGAAAGCAGGTATGTGAAGGTGAACCACTTTCTGCAAGATGACAGGTGGCTGTCTGAGATCAAAATCCACTCCAGAGACATTAAAAACCAATTGATGTTTTAAGCAGGTTTCAAGGCCACCATTCAGTGCAAGCAAAACAGTCACATCTGGGATACCTAGTTTCATTAGGGAGCTGCATGTGGCACAAAGAAAACCAGCACTGGTAAATGAGGAACCAACAACAATGGCGATATCTGCATACCTCAGCTCCCAGTTTGTGTCAGCAAACTCCAGGGTTGCATTGTGCAAGCCAACGATGGCTGAGAATGCACATGAGCCTGGGGCACAAAGTTAGTACATACATATACATAACCTTAAAAGAACGGACATTGGTCTTATACCCATACTACGCATTTCAATCCAAGCTGTCTCACTAAACCTCGCCATATAAATCACAATTTTACAGTATTATCACAAGTATATGATATCATGGTAGCAATGTCTATTTAGGAATGTCCCCGATTCAAAATGGCAGCTCCTATCTAATGTATTAGCGTGCATCTATAAAAGTAGCAAAACGGTTGCAAACTGGAATGAAGATCTAAAGTGCAGTCCCTTAGTGCGTGTTATGCAACAAACTTTGCTGTCTAAATTAACATTGTTGCAGATTCTTGTAACCACTACATAAGACTCTAGTGTAGAAGCTCAACATATGCATGCAATGACTGTAGTATGCGACTGTATAGGTCTTTGTTGTAGCTTTGCAACAAAGGC
>JGIcombinedJ30088_10004115_pt1 | contig 13120 bp, 10 predicted proteins | sample PinacodermPK_FD_30088 | JGI IMG/M metagenome (IMG submission 30088)
ACGACCAAATAATAATTTCAAAACTATTGAAGAGGTTGTGGTCGTGGAATCAACGACTGAAATTGATAAACTATTTTCAGACCCAAACATCACTGAAATCTTTGCTGGGGATGCTTTTGACCCGCCAACACCTGATGAAAAAGAAAATTCGCTCTTTAAAAGTATTCCCCAACGGCCTATTGAATTAACGGCTCTAAAAGGATTAGATGATTTGACACGAAACGCAGGAGTTAGTTTAGGATTGTTTTATTCCAAGCAGCAAGCCGATAAAAAGTCGATAGAGGTGTTTCTGGCAGTGCCTAGAGAACTCCGGACGCCAGCAAAAGAGCACATCGTTGAAGTTAATAATAATTATCAGCTCCAATTTATTTGGCTGACTGAAGCACAGGCCGTCAGGGTCTGTGAGACATTGAGTCATCGAGGTCAAGAATGTGAAGTTCTATACCTAGGATAAAAGTATAAGATGATTCGAAGTTAGATATTTTGAAAGGCCGCCGCTAGAAGCCGTTTGGTATAATCGGTTTTGGGTTCGTTAAAAACGGCTTGAGTTGGACCACTTTCAATGACATTGCCTTGATACATAACAAGAATGTTATGGGATAGAGCTTTAACCATCCTGAGATCATGGCTGATAAAAAGATAAGTAAGGTTTTTATCGGCTTGAAACTTTAGGAGTAATTCCACAATTTGAGCCTGAACTGTTCGGTCTAAAGCCGATGTGGGTTCGTCAAGTAGAATCAATTCTGGTTCAAGAACCATTGTGCGAGCTATAGCTATTCTCTGCCGCTGCCCTCCCGAAAACTCATGAGGATATCGTTCAAGAAATTCTTCCGAAAGTCCCACTTCCTTTAAAATGTTGATGGTAAGTTCTTTTCGTTCTTGTGCAGAAATGGACTTATGAATACGGAGACCCTCCGAGACAATTTGTTCAACGGTCATCCGGGGGGAAAGGGAACCATAGGGGTCTTGAAATACAATTTGCATGTGCCGCCGAAATTTTCTGACGACATTTTTGGGCAGCTGATCTAGACGGTTGTTATTGAAGCTAATTGACCCTTCAGAGGCAATAAGCCGCAATAGAGCGAGAGCAATGGTCGTTTTGCCGGATCCTGATTCGCCTACAATCCCTAAAGTTTCGCCTTGTTTTATCGCGAATGTTGCGTCATTGACTGCTTTTACATAACCAACAGTATTACGAAGTAAACCCCGTTTAATTGGGAACCAAACCTTCAAATTAACGACGTCAAGAATATTCTTAGATTTTTTTTTGCTCGCGGAAAGAATCCCTTTGGGTTCAGCGGCAAGAAGTGCTTGGGTATAAGGATGTTCGGGTTGAGAAAAAATCTTCTTCTTTGATGCTGACTCAACGATTTCTCCCTCTTTCATAACAAGGACGCGGTCAGCTATTCCCTCTACGATGTTTAAATCATGGGTGATAAACAACAAACCCATCCCAATGTTTTCTTTCAGGTCGGCAAGGAGTTGTAAAATTTGTGCCTGGATGGTTACATCAAGAGCGGTAGTTGGTTCATCGGCAATAAGTAACGAGGGATTATTGGCAAGGGCCATCGCAATCATTATCCTCTGCCTTTGTCCACCTGAAAAGAGGTGAGGGTAACATTTCAAACGCGATTCGGGTTGATCAATCCCCGTTTGCTCCAAGAGTTCAATGGTTCTTTGCCGTGCCTTTGAACCGGTGATGCCTTGATGAATTCTAAGGCTTTCACCAATTTGCTTATCAAGGGTATGAAGTGGGTTCAGGGAAGTCATTGGCTCCTGAAATATAAAACTAATTCGATTACCTCTGATGTCCTTAAGAGTTTCAAATGAGGCATCAATAAGTTCGGTACCTTCAAATTTTACAGAGCCGCTAACCTGTGCGCTTTCAGGTAAAAGCTTAACAGTTGAAAGTGCTGATACGGATTTACCAGATCCAGACTCTCCGACAATAGCAACTGTTTCTTGGCGATTAATCTCAAAGGATATATTCTTGACGGCATTGACAGTTCTACCATCTTGACGGAACGAGACAGATAAATTTTTAACGTCCAGCAGTTTGGGCATCAATTAAACGTTTTTCTAGGGTCAAAGGCATCTCTGATACCTTCAAAGATAAACACCAAGAGTGAAAGCATAACGGCAAAAACTGCAAATGCGGTAAAACCGAGCCAGGGTGCTTGAAGGTTTTGCTTTGCTTGAAGAGTGAGCTGACCCAAGGAAGGTGCTGAAGAAGGAAGGCCAAATCCCAGAAAATCAAGTGCTGCAAGGGAACCGATGGTGCCAGTGATTACAAAAGGAAGAAGCGTAATTGAGGCAATCATGGCATTAGGGAGGAGATGGCGGAACATAATGACTAAATTTGATACTCCGAGAGCTTTTGCCGCTCGAACATATTCAAAATTACGAACCCGTAAACTTTCTGCCCTGACCACTCCGACTAAAGCCGTCCAGCCAAACAGAGTCATTAAAAATACGAGCAACCAAAAATTCATTTGCCAGATGGCAGCGACAATTATGATGATGTAGAGAGATGGTGTTGACCCCCAAAGTTCGATCAATCGTTGAAAAAACAGGTCAATTAAACCTCCAAAGTAACCTTGGACTGCACCAGCGAAAATGCCGATTACAGTACACAGGAAAGTTACAACAATCGTAAAAAGTACTGAAAGCCTAAACCCATAAATGATCCGTGAAAGTACATCGCGAGCGGTATCATCGGTTCCAAGCAAATGCTGATTGTCAGGTGCTGAGGGTGCTGGCTTACCTAAATCATCAACTGTATCATAAGCAAATGGGATGAGAGGCCAAATCATCCATCCAGTATTCAATTCCTCGCCATTGATGAAATTATCCTTGGCGTCTTCAAGTAGAACCTCTGGCTCATATACGCAATCAGTGATTCCGCCAGTTGCTATGAGGCATTGGACTTCAATATCGGTATAAACGGCCTCCGTCCTATACTCCCCACCGAATTCTTCTTCAGAGTAAAAATTCAATATTGGAAAATAAAGATTGTCTCGATAACTAATCAATAAAGGCTTATCATTGGCAATAAATTCAGCAAAGAGAGATAAAATAAATAAAATTGAAAATAAAATTAAAGACCAAAAGGCGCGGCGATTGGATTTAAAGTTTTGAATTCGTCGACGATTAAGTGCTGAAATCTTCATTAACCCTCGCGCGTTTCAAAATCAATTCGAGGGTCAATCCACACATACATTAAATCAGAAATAATCCCAACCAAGAGACCAAGCAAACCAAAAACAAACAANGTGCCGAAAATAACTGGATAGTCTCGTGCTACGGCAGCCTCAAAACCGAGGCGACCAAGTCCATCAAGCGAAAAAATTGTTTCAATAATCAGCGAACCGCTGAAAAATACAGCAACAAAAATGGCCGGAAAGCCCGAAATGACAATGAGCATAGCGTTACGAAAAATATGCCCATAAAGAACCCTCTTTTCGGTTAAGCCTTTAGCTCGAGCGGTAATTACGTATTGCTTATTGATTTCTTCAAGAAACGTGTTCTTAGTTAGCAGAGTCAAAGTGGCGAAGGCCGAAATCGTTGTGGCAATAATCGGTAGGCAAATATGCCAGAAATAATCAGCAACCTTACCGAATAAACTTAAATCGGAGAAGTTGTCTGAAGTGAGCCCTCTCAAAGGGAAAATTTGCAGATATGACCCTCCTGCAAAGAGAACCAATAGTAATATAGCGAACAAGAAGCCTGGAATGGCATAACCCACAATGATCGCACCGGAAGTCCAAGTATCGAATCGACTTCCGTCTTTAACAGCTTTACGGATACCAAGGGGAATCGAAACAATATAGGCTATCAAGGTGGACCATAGACCTAGTGAAATAGATACTGGCATTTTTTCAAGAACCAGTTCTAAAACACTAATTGAACGAAAATAACTCTCGCCAAAATCCAGTCTTAAATAATCCCACATCATATTCAGGAATCTTTCAAGGGGTGGTTTATCAAAACCGAACTGGATTTCGAGTTCTTTTATAAATTCCTCCGGTAGTCCTTGAGCACCTAGGTATCGTTCGTCGCCTCCCAATTCTTGACCACCAGTAAAATCAGAACCTGTACCAGCGATATTAGCAAACACATCACCTTCACCCTCAAGTTGTGCAATTATTTGTTCAATCGGACCTCCTGGTACAAACTGCACTAAGGTAAAATTGATGATCATGATACCGAGAAGGGTTGGAATTACCAATGCCAACCTTCTCAGAATATAAGCACCCATATGATTTGCCTATTGTCTTAATGCACCTTCAGCGACTAGCTGTTGGTGTTTATCTTCGTTCACCCACCAAAAATCAGTATATCCAGCCGAGAAGGGCGGAATGGTCTCTGGATATTCATACATATCATAAAAGGAAAGAGTATGTTTGCTCTTAAACCAATGAAATACAACAAACCTTTTAAAGCGCAATACTCGATCAAGTGCAGTAACAGCGTTTTCCAGTTCTGATTTCGATTGGGCATCAATGATGTGGGTAAGGATTTCGTCCACGGCCTCATCGGCCAAGCCACTGTCATTAAAGATCCCATCTACATGTTCAGAACCAAAATACTGCCGTAGGCCCGTTCCAGGTTCATAGCTAATTGGATACGAAGTGACGGTCATATCAAAATCTTTATCCTTCTCTCGCTGTCTAAGTTGAGCCGGGTCAATCCTGACAACTCGTGCATCCACACCTAAATTAATCAGATTTTCAATAAATGGTTGTGCAACCCGTTCCCAAGTTGCTGAGCTAACGATAAATTCAACATCAAGAACTGTTCCCTCGGAATTGACTCTCTTGCCACTGTCATTCACCGTCCACCCCGCTGCATCTAATAAATCAGAAGCCTTTTTTTGATTACGTCGATCAAGTCTTCGCATTTCATTGGATGAGGGTGAAATTGGTGGGTCCATAGTGAATACTTCCTCTGGAAGCAAATGCTGGAGTGGTTCTAAAATAGCGAGCTCTTCATCTGATGGAAGTCCAGACGCCTTAAGATGGCTATTCTCCCAAAAGGCATCAATTCGTTCATAAGCATTGTGGAAAGTTGTTGCATTTGTCCATTCAAAGTTAAACATGAGTCCAAGGGCTTCCCGCACTCGAATGTCTTGGAATTTGTCACGTCGGAGATTAAAGATCCAACTTTGAGCAGTAGGAAGGTTTCCATTGGGGAGTTCTCTTTTGACAACCCATCCATTTTCAACTCCCTTGAAATCATATTTGGTAGCCCAGTTTTTTGCTACATTTTCAATTCTAAAGGTTGTTTCACCGGCTTTAAATCCCTCAAAAGCGGCTTCTAAATCAGCAAAATATTCGATACGAATTTGGTCATAGTTATAACGTCCTACCATGACTGGGATGTCCCACCCCCAATAATCAGGATTTCGTTTATAGACTAATCGCTTATTAATATCCAGGTCATGAAGCAGATAAGGGCCTGAACCAACTGCCGGTTCCAAGCGTGATTCGTCTAATGAGGATCCTGTTTCCTCAAACCAAGCTTTGGAAAAAACAGGAAGACCTCCCACTAAACTGATATCATCGCGATTTGACCGGCCCTCAGTGTAAAAAATAAACTTAATTGTATGTGGGTCAATGANTTCAACCGACTTGACAACCTTGCTTAACTCTGTACGAAAAGACAATAATCCCTCATTAAGGAATAGTTCGTAGCTGAAGGCAACATCTTCGGCCGTCAGAGGTGTGCCATCAGAAAATCGTGCTTCAGGTCGCATGTGAAAAATAACCCAACTCCGATCTTCAAGATACTCAATTGACTCTGCTAATAAACCATAGTTGGAACTCACTTCATCGGCATTTCCTGTCAATAAAGATTCAAAAAAAATTGAAGCAAATGCACCCGAGTTACCCTTCCGACTGTATGGATTCATTGAATCAAATGTNCCATAGGCTGAAATTGAAAACTCACCACCGACCGGTGCAACAGGATTGANATAATCAAAGTGATTAAAGTCTGCGGGGTACTTGAGGTCACCAAATTTGGATATACCATGGGCTTTAATTACCGTTTCGGCTGACACTGATGAAATAACGAATACTATTCCAACCAGCGCCGAANATAGCACTGAACTCATTTTTTTTAACTGCTTGTAGAACATACTCATTTCCTCTTTCAAATCCATACTATTAATTTCATGTCCAATTTGGTATGGCTCTATGGTATCAAATATATAAGAAACTTAAAATAAAATTTGTGTGCACTTCCGTAGGGAAGTGATTATCGGAGAGCAAGAAAAACTAATTCTGATAACATTTGACTAGAAAACCCCTAGGAATACAAAGCGTAAAATCCAAGTCACTTGCCACTGTGGTTCTTGGCCCAAGCCAGGAAAAAGAAATGACCCACTCGGTAAGGAGATAATCAATTAGCAACGGAATTATTGTGGTTCAGATTGCATATAGGCGATTACATCTGCCCGATCTTGACCTTTTTTTAAACCTGCGAATGTCATTTTGGTACCCGGTAAATACTGCCGAGGGTTTTTGAGGAAAGCAGTTTAATTCGTCAACGTTCCAGACACCTTCTAAACTGGACATAGGGTTTGAGTATGCAAAGCCCGATACAGCTCCAATCTGGCGGTCAACAATTTGAAATAAATGAGGTCCAACAGAATTCTCGCCATCAGCGAGTTTATGACAAGCTTTACATTTATTGAACACTTTGGCTCCTTTGGAAGCATCAGCCATAGCAAGAAGTTCGCTGAAATCCTCTTCAGGCACGTCCGCCTCTGGCACTTCAACAAATTGCATAGCCGTGAGTTCAACAACACCCGGATTCTGACTATCAAGATGATAAATCTCTTCGGCGGCCCACTTTCCCAACAAAAAAACAAGGAGAGCCATACAGAGAGAGCCAACAACTTTGGTTGAAGTCATCGTGTCAAACATTGTACATCCAGAACTTTTTTTTAGTAATTTCCATTAAACATTCCAATTTAATATTGTTCAATTATAATTGGAAATAATTGAGTTTTAAGTCAATAGGAGAAAAATTTTGCCAAGAGTTATTGCCTTCCAAGGTGAATTGGGAGCATACTCACATCAAGCGTGTCGGTCAGCTCGACCTGGATGGGTATATTTACCCTGTGGTACGTTTGAAGATGCTGTACAAGTCGTTAACGATAGGCTTGTTGACCAGGTGCTACTTCCCGTAGAAAATTCCATTTACGGGCGAGTCGCAGACATTCATCAATTACTTCCAGATTCGGGCTTATACATAATTGAAGAAGTATTTGAGCGGATTAATATTCAGGCCATGGCGATTCCAGGAACAAAAATTGAAGATATAAAGGTTGCCTACAGCCATCCTGTTTTATTGGGGCAGTGTAAAAACTTCTTGAAATCAAAAAATATTTCAGCGATTAGTTATACTGATACAGCCGGCTCAGCACGATTGGTTGCCGAGGATAAAAATCCTAGCCAAATGGCACTCGCTTCAAAGCTGGCGGGACATATTTATGGATTAGAAACACTTGAAGCAAATATTGAGGATGAACTTCACAACCGTACGCGATTTGTGATTATGGATCGGCAATTTAATTCTGAACGCCGAAGTGACCAAATGATGACATCCTTTTTCTTTGCCGTTAGAAATATCCCCGCAGCCCTCTATAAGGCATTAGGTGGCTTTGCAACAACTGGCGTAAACATGGTTAAACTTGAAAGCTATATGGTCGGTGGGTCATTTAGTGCCACCCAGTTTTTTGCTGAAATTGAAGGTTTTCCTGAAGACAAAGCAGTTGAACTTGCCCTAGATGAATTGAAATTTTTTAGTAGTTACTTCAAAATTATTGGTGTCTATCCAGCTCATAAATCCCGCTTTCTGCATGATTAAATATGAAGGAATCTGAGGCAAATCTTTGGTAGCGCATAAATAATTTTGTCTAATAACTTAATTTTGTTGGATTACCAAAAACNGACCCATNAAAATCCCAAGAAAAAGCCGATANNACAGTACAAGTTTCCAATTAGAAAGTCGGCCGTGGTTTCCGAAGGTTTGCTGAGCGAATCGAAGCCATTGATTAGTGCACTTGAGCAGAGAGTTTGATAAATCTGATTTATTGATACGCCGACCCATTTCGTTCGCCGTAGTAATGAGTAACGTCTGATTCCCTGAAATCAGCCCCGGCCACTAAGNTANTCGTTTTTTATTGCGCTTGTTGTTAGGTCTGGAATACCATTCCAGTTCACCCAAAGACTTCTTATGCCGAAACTCAAGCCAAAGGAAGAAATCCATCCACCTCATCTTTTTCCAGTGACAAGCAAAAGTGTCGTGGTCGGTATTGTGAAAGGTATTTTATTAACTTATGAAATTATTGCCTAATGTCTTGTCGTTTAACCTTGTCAATTAGATTAGATTGACTAGATAGATTGATGAGAGATTAAAACAGGCGTTCGGTTCGCGAACCCGGTCAGGTCTGAAAGGAAGCAGCCGTAGTGAAATTTGAGCGGGCTGATATTTAATCTCTCACTCTCTTCATAAATTTGCAAATAATTGAACAAAAAATTCTCGTTATTTGAAGGAAATTCGGATTTAAGAGTCAACATGATGAGGATTGAGATTAGTTTTCCAGATTATACTTGTAATCTTACATAACAAATTTTGTATATGTTTTATGGAAATGACTAAATCTCAAGATCCCTACATTGTCTTAGCCAGAAAGTACCGCCCGGAAAAATTTTCGGAATTGGTAGGACAACAAACCCTTGTGAGGGTCATTGCTAACTCCATCAAGTCAAATCAAATGGCCCATGCCTTTATCTTGACAGGGGTAAGAGGCGTTGGCAAGACAACGACGGCCCGACTTATTGCCAAAAGTTTAAACTGTGTTGGTGAAGATGGCAATGGCATGCCAACCGTAGAAGTCTGTGGTGTGTGCAACCAATGCCAGTCAATTGCGAAGGGGACGCATATTGATATCTTGGAGATGGATGCCGCTTCACGAACAGGTGTTGATGATATTCGAGAAATAATTGAGACGGTAAAGTTTCAGCCCAACAGTGCTCGATACAAGGTGTACATAATTGATGAAGTGCACATGTTATCCAAGCCGGCTTTCAATGCCATTTTGAAGACTCTTGAGGAGCCACCAGATAACGTCAAGTTTGTCTTTGCAACTACGGAAATAAGAAAAGTTCCCGTCACAATACTTTCTCGCTGTCAACGGTTTGATTTAAGGAGGATTGCCCCTGAAGTCATGATCTCACATCTCACAATGATTGCTGAGAAGGAAAAAGTTCAAATTGAAGATGATAGTCTGATGCTCATTGCTCGAGCCTCGGAGGGTTCAGTGCGTGATGCGATTAGCTTGATGGACCAAGCGATTGCTTTTTGTGAGGGTAAAATTACGGCCGACAATGCCCGCCAAATGCTTGGTTTGGCGGANCGGAGTCGGATACTTGATTTAGTTGAGCTAATATTAATTGGAGATGCCGCCAGTGCTCTCAAAGAACTTAATGACCAATACCACATGGGTGCTGACCCAAAGGCAATCTTAATGGATTTGGCTGACACGGTCCATTGGTTGACTGTTGGTAAAGTCAGCTCTGANATTTTTAATGATCCTTCTTTTGCAGTTGATGTCAGACAAAGAGGGAAAGATTTAGCTGACAAATTGAATCACCCAATCCTAGTTCGCTATTGGCAGATGATTCTCAAAGTTCTCAGAGAATTTGACTACTCACCCGATGCAATGCAGTCAGCTGAAATGGCGATTGTTCGGTTGACTAGCGTGAGTAACTTACCCACTCCAATTGAGTTGGTCAATAAATTAACGGGAACAACCAATACCATAACAAAACCCGATAATGTCAACATTTCGGGACAAAAAAGTCCCTCTCCCTCACCTGATACTTCACAAAAGTTAGAGGACAAAAAGGCCAAAGAGACACATCAGAAAGATTTGGAACAATCTGAAACGCGTGTTGACAATCCAAGTGCTTCGGCAGAGAAAGCGGCATCTGACACACAACCTAAAAAGTCAATGGAATCTGTTGACCGTGAGAAAGATAAGAATCTTCAACAAGCGACTAAAGAAGAAGCCCTGAGGAATCAGCAACCCCCTAAAAAAGTAACTAATAATGACCAAATGAAAGAGAGCAAAGAAAGTAATGCTAGTAATGATTTATTGACTAATGCGCTCGTCAAAGGAGTTTTGGATGTATTTCCAGACGCAGATATTACCACCACAAATTAAAGCAATGAGAACAACTAAATTAAGGAAAAAACAATGTTTAAAGAAAAATTCAATTTCGCAAAAATAGCCGAAATTGCTCGTAAGAGTAAGGAGGTAAGAAAAGAGATGGATATTGCCAATAAAGAAATTGAACAAATGGTAATCGCATCATCAAGCGAGTGTGGTGCTGTCAGCGTGACTTGTAATGGGCGAGGGAAAATCGGTTCAATTGAACTCAATTTGGAAGCATTGTCCTCTGAGTCTCCACAATATGTAAATTCACTGATTACAAAAACCGTGACACAAGCTCAGAACCATGCTGCCATTATTGCTGAAGAAAGAATGAAAAAAATTACCGAAACACTTGGCTTGCAAAGCTCTCAAGCTCTGAATTTTTAATGCCTCCCAAAAACACTGTTGAAATTTTAATTGATCAATTTTCAAGGCTACCTGGTCTCGGGCCAAAATCATCAAGACGCATTGTTCTCCATCTCTTGAAGAACAAGTCGCTCCTTATTGAGCCAATGATCAGAGGGCTTGAAGAAGTGGTTGAAAAAGTTGATTATTGCGGTATCTGTGGCAACCTTACCCTGAGTAATAAATGCAGTATTTGCCTTGATACCAAGCGTCAAGAAGATGTCATTTGTATCGTTGAAACAGTGAGTGACCTTTGGGCGATTGAGAAAACAGGTTTATACTCTGGACAATATCATGTGCTTGGAGGGGTTTTATCTCGATTCGAAGGAATTGGCCCCGAAGAGTTAAAAATACCCCAGCTCGTCGCGCGTATTGAACAAAATAGTATTAAAGAAGTTATTCTAGCCCTTAATGCAACGGTTAACGGGCAAACAACAGCTCATTTTTTAGCAGAAGAAATCGCCAATCCAAGGCTCAATATTACATCCTTGGGCAAGGGCATTCCGTTTGGGGGTGAACTTGATTACCTTGATTCAGGAACAATTTCTGCGGCCCTTACGGCACGTCAAAATTATTAGGGTTAAAGTGGCGAAATGAATTCGAGTAATTTTACTCAGACGACCGTTCAAACCCGTCAAGCCGAGGCTCGACAGTGGTTTGAGAAATTAGCCGATTTAATTTGCAATGAATTTGAAGCTTTAGAAAAGGAATTACCGGCAACCTTCAAAGAACTAACCATAGCCCAAAAGTTTACAAGAATTCGAACTACTCGAAACGCGCCTCCAGGTACAGATTTAGGTGGTGGGGTCATGGCTAAAATGATTGATGGTCGAGTATTCGAAAAGGTCGGGGTCAATGTCTCTACGGTTTACGGCCCAATCAGTTCAAGAATGTCTCAAGCACTGATGGAACGCCAAGCTTCTCGTTTAAATGAGGGAGATCAGGAATTTTGGGCTTCAGGAATTTCCCTTGTGGCTCACATGGGGAATCCACGGGTTCCNGCGATTCATTTCAACACACGGATGTTCACAACCAATTCGGGATGGTGGTTTGGAGGAGGAACTGACCTAAATCCTTGCATTGAACGGCAAGAGGACACTGACCAATTCCACGCAGGACTTAAACAAGTTTGTCGTCAGCATTCTTCTGAACTTTACCCTCAATTAAAGCGNTGGGCAGATGAATATTTCTTTCTTCCTCATCGGGGCAGGGCANGAGGAGTAGGAGGAATATTTTTTGATGATTTCAATACCGGTGATTGGGATAANGATTTTGCTTTTGTAAGGAAAGTCGGCCAGTTTTTCTTGGATTTTTATTTAAGTTTGGTAAAGATCCGTCAATTGGAACAATGGACCCACAAGGAACGGGAACTCCTTCTGATGCACCGCGGCCTTTACGCCGAGTTTAATTTGATTTATGACCGGGGAACCAAATTCGGTTTAGAAACAGGCCATAATCCTGATGCGGTGTTAATGAGCTTGCCACCCGTGGCGAAGTGGCGTTAATTGCCGCGAATTATATCCAATAAAAAATATACATTTTCTAAAGGCGTTTGGGGCATTATTCCATGCCCCAAATTAAAAATATGTGGGTTCCCANTCATTGAATTGAGAATATTTGTTGTTGCCTGTTTAAGCTGATTTTTACCTTCTAATAGATGGTTTGGGGGTAAGTTCCCTTGGATACATTTTACCCCTTGCAATTGATCAAAGATCTCTTGGATAGGTACGAAATTGTCAACGGCCAAACAATCCGGCTGAACCATCCGAGCGAATTTTGCATAGAGGCTTCCAGATAGCCTTGGAAATGTGATTATGGGAATTTCTGGGTACCTTTTTTTTATTTCATTGATTATCAATAAATTGGGTTGAATCACAAACTGGTCATAGTGTTCGCCACTTAATGACCCTGCCCAACTGTCAAAAACCTTGATGACATCAACACCTGCTTTAATCTGCATAATCAAATATTCTATTGTTGCCTGGGTTATCGTATCAATTAACTGAATAAATGCTTTGGGCTGTTCCTTTAAAAATTTAATGCTTGTTTTGTGCCCGACTTCTCCTTGTCCAGCGATCATATATGTGGCGACTGTCCAAGGGGCACCCGCAAAGCCAATCAAGGCAACATTCGGAGGAAGTTGCGAGAGGGTGTATTGAATGGTTTTACTGACAGGTTCTAATTTTTCGTAAATTGCATTGGGTGGTCGAAGCCGCGAAAGACCATCTAATCCTTTAATCGGAGAAAGAGAAGGCCCTTTACCTTCTATAAAATTAACCTTAACTCCAAGCGCATCAGGAATGACAAGAATATCTGAAAATAAGATAGCAGCGTCAAATTTGAATCGGTCGATGGGCTGCATGGTGATTTGACTTGCCAGATCTGGATTGTAGCACATTGCAAGAAAGTTATTGGCCTTTTTCCTAATCGCTCGATATTCAGGAAGATACCGGCCTGCTTGCCGCATTAACCAAACTGGAGGGGGAT
>JGIcombinedJ30088_10004117_pt1 | contig 13117 bp, 10 predicted proteins | sample PinacodermPK_FD_30088 | JGI IMG/M metagenome (IMG submission 30088)
GAGGCGGGCCGGCCGATGCCGTTCGAGACCGAGCGGACGATGTTCAACCAGGACGGGAACATCTGGCCGAGCCCCTGGGCGTTCACGCGCTACGGCGAGAGCGGCATCCCGGTCAGCGCGCTCTTCCCGCACACCGGGAGCGTCGCCGACGAGCTGACGGTGGTGCGGTCGATGACCGCGCCCTTCATGGAGCACGCGCAGGCGAACTTCTACTTTCACAGCGGCATGCCGTTCACGGGCTTCCCCAGCATGGGGGCCTGGATCACCTACGGGCTCGGGACCGAGAACCAGAACCTTCCGGGCTTCGTCGTCCTCGGGAGCGGCGGCATCCCGCTCGGCGGCATCAACGTCTTCGGCAACGGATTCCTGCCCGCCGTCCACCAGGGCTCGCTGATCTACCCGGAGCACGCCGAGCCGCTGCACAACGTTCGCCCGAGCGAGGCCGACGCCGCGCAGCGCGCCCGGCTGGCGTTCATCGGCGACCTCGACCGGGAGTTCCTGCGCCGGACGGATCGCGAGGCGCGCGTCGAGGCGGCCATCGACAACTACGAGACCGCCTACCGGATGCAGACCGCCGTCCCGGAGCTGACCGACCTGCGCGGCGAGACGGAGGCGACGAAGCGGCTCTACGGGCTGGATTCGCCGAACGCCTCCACGGCCGCCTACGGCCGCCAGTGCCTCGTGGCGCGCCGTCTTGTCGAGCGGGGCGTCCGCTTCGTCGAGCTGACGATGGTCGGCACCGACGGCATGGGCCAGGCCGCCAACCCGTGGGACCAGCACACGAAGCTGGAGGAGGGCCACACGGCCAACGCGCTGACCGTCGACCAGCCGGTGGCCGGCCTCGTCAAGGACCTGCGGTCCCGCGGCCTCCTCGACGAGACGCTGGTCCTCTTCTCCGGCGAGTTCGGCCGCACGCCGTTCGTGCAGGGGACCAACGGCCGCGACCACAACCCCTACGGCTTCAGCCTCTGGCTGGCCGGCGGGGGTCTGAAGAAGGGCTTCATCTACGGCCGCACCGACGAATACGGCTACCGCGTCGTCGAGAACGCCCACACCGTGCGCGACCTCCACGCCACGGTGCTGCACCTCCTGGGGCTGGACTACACGAACCTCACCTACCGCTTCGGCGGTCGCGACTTCCGCCTGACGGACGTCGACGGTCACCCGATCCGCGGCATTCTGGCGTGACCAGCTTGAGGGAACGAGTTCCCACGGCGGTAGCTCTGGGCTCCGCGCAGCGGTGACCGCCGCGTGTCTCTGGCGACCGGTGATTACGCGGACGGATCACGGCCCTAGCGCGCCGATCGGGACTACGCCCACGTTTCCGGGGTGCACGTAGCCGTAGCCGGTCGGGACGATGACGGCGAGGGCGGAGGGCGTGCCGTGGTCACTCCGTTCCAGGCGGCGAGCGAGGCGGCGCAGGCTTCTGGCCCCGTCGTCCACCCAGCGTTCGCCCAGCTTGATCTCGAACGCCGCCCAGCGGCCGTCCGCCGCCTCGACGACGGCGTCCACTTCCAGACCGTCCTTCTCCCGGTAGTGGAACACCTGCGCGTCGGCGGCCTGGGCGTAGACGCGCAGGTCGCGGATGACCAGGGATTCGAAGAGCAGGCCGAGGAATTCGAGGTCCGCGGTCAGGCGGGCGGGCGTGGCTCGCAGGGCGGCGACCGCCAGGGACGGGTCGACGAAGTGGCGGACCGGTGTCTGTCGGAGCGCGGTTCGCGACCGCAGGTGCGGCGACCAAGCCGGCTGGTTCTCGACGACCATGAGCCGGTCGAGCGCGTCGAGGTACACGGCGACAGTGTCGGTCTTGAGGGCGCTGCCGTCCTCGCCCACGTCGGCGGCGAGCCTCGACAGGGTGACGGGGGTAGCGACGTTGCGTGCCAGCGAACGCAGCAGGCGGCCCACCTTGACGGGGTCGCGGGTCCTGCCGCTGGCCCGCGATACGTCGGCCCGGCCGATGTCGTCGAGATAGCCGCGGTTCACACGCAGAATCCCCGGGAGCGTCTTTCCCACGTGTCCCGGCCAGCCCCCGGCGCTGACGAGCTCCGCGACGGCGGCGATCGACAGATCGGATTGCGGTGCCCGCTGCTCCGCGCCTTCGAGCAACCGCCGCAAGGAGATCTCTCCGCTGGAGCGGCCGCTCTCGTACAGGGACAGCGGCCGCATGCGCAGGCGCACGAAGCGGCCGGCGCCGGTGTGCCGGGCGACATCGTCGGCAGGAACCGCGGAGCCGGTGAGTATGAACTGTCCGGGAGCACTGCGCCTGTCGATCTCACGGCGGACGTGGTTCCAGATGCCCGGTTCGAGTTGCCATTCGTCGATCAGCCGCGGCGTGCCACCGATCAGCACCGCCGCGGGGTCGGCGCCGATCATGCGCCGGGCATTGTCGTCGACGTCGAGCAGCACTTCGCTGGCCGCCGCCCGCGCAGCGGTCGCCGTCTTCCCGGTCGCCCTAGGCCCCTCGACGAGAACGGCCCCGGAGGCTTCCAGCAGATCAACCAACTCGGCGTCGACGATTCGCGGCAGGTAGGTCACGGCCCGCACCAGGTTCGACACTACTGGTTGTACCCCGATGGGCTGACCCCGGGCAACCCCTCAATGGGTGATTTGTCGAACTCTCGGCGGGTGATTTGTCGAACTCTCGGCGGGTGATTTGTCGAGCGAACAGCGGGTGATTCGTCGAACGCTCGGCGGGTGTTTCTCGGCGGCGGGACGCGTGCTCGAGGATTCGCGCGGGCCGGGCGGTCGCCGTCGAGGTTCGCCGCCCACGCAGAGCAGGGACTCCGCGGGGATACGGGTGCCTGTATGAGCGAATATGGTAAGGTGGAGGCCATGAAGACGACGGTCGAGCTGTCCGACGATCTGGCGCTGGAGGCCAAGCGGTACGCAGCCCGGCATGGCATGACGCTCCGCGCAGTCATCGAGAAAGGGATTCGTTCGACGCTGCGCGGCGAGGGGGAGGCGGTGCAGCGGTTCACCCTGCGGGATGCGAGCGTGGACGGTTCCGGACTCCAGGCGGAGTTTCGCGACGAGTCGTGGTCGAGGATGTGGGAAGCCGCCTATGGGAGGCGGGGCGGTTGATCGCGATTGACACCAACGTCCTGGTGCACGCCCACCGCCGGGACTCCCGATGGCATTCTCGCGCGAGCGACTGCGTGCGCGGCCTCGCCGAAGGACGCGCCGCCTGGGCGATTCCGTGGCCGTGCCTCCACGAGTTTCTGGCTATCGTCACGCACCCGCGGGTGTACGCTCCGCCCTCCACGCTGGCCAGCGCGATCGAGCAGGTCGATGCCTGGATGGAGTCGCCTGCTCTGGTCCTGCTGGGTGAGTCACGCGACCACTGGTCGATTCTGCGCGGGCAGCTCACGGCCGGAGGGGTTCACGGCCCGATGGTGCACGATGGGCGCATCGCTGCCATCTGCGTGGGTCACGGTGTCCGGGAATTGCTGACCGCCGACCGCGACTTCGGCCGCTTCTCCGCTCTGACCACACGCAACCCGCTCGTGGACTGACCGGCGCGTGGAGGGAGTACACTGGCGCCGCCGAGGGTGACCATGCACAGACTCGCCGCCGCGCTCGCCGTCGCCCTGCTGCTCGCCGCCACCGTATCCCCCGCCGGCGCCCAGATCGCGCCTCCCAACGAAGCCGGCGTGGCGATGGGGCACCTGCACTACGTCGTGCGCGACGTCGAGGCGAACACCGCGTTCTGGGTGGCGCTGGGAGGCGAGGCGGAGCGGGTCGGGGAGACCGTCGTCGTGACCTTCCCCGACGTGCTGGTGCTGCTCGACGAGGGGGAGTCGTCCGGGGGCACCGAGGGCTCGATCCTGAACCACATGGCCTTCCGGGTGCAGTCGCTCGACACGGTCGCCGCGGCCGGGCTCGAGCTGGAGAGCCTCGGGTCGTTCTCGGGGATCGCCAACGTCTACGCGCCGGGGGGCGAGCGCATCGAGCTGTTCGACGATACGGCGACCAACCTGACCTTCACGCGCGACGACGGCGGCGCGGACCCCGTCTCCGCACGGCACAACCGTCTGCTCGACGGACCCGTCCGTTCGCACCACCTGCACCTCTACCTGGTCGAGGACGCGGTGGAGGAGGCGCAGCGCTGGTACGCCGCGACGTTCGGCGGAGTCCCGGGGATGCGCTGGCGCTACGACGCGGTCGACCTGCCGGGGATCAACTTCAACTTCTCGTTCAACCCCGACGCTGGCGGCGCGCCCACCGCTGGGCGCATGCTCGACCACATCGGCTTTGAGGTCGACGACCTGGAGCGCTTCTGCCAGGAGCTCGAGGCGCGCGGCGCAACTCTCGACGAGCCCTACCGGCGGAGTCGCGACGGCGTCGGCTACGCCTTCCTGACCGACCCGTGGGGTGTCCGCATCGCCCTCACCGAAGGTCTGCGGAGCCGGTAGGCGCCGCGGCGCACGCCACCACCCCCCTCATCCCGCAACGGTCCGGCCTTGGCCCGCATCACCCTCCGAAGCGGTAGGTCAGCGACATCTTGAGGCGGCGGCCCTTGGGGTCGTGCGTGAAGCCGTCGTAGGCCTGCTCGACGTTGACCCAGGGCGGAATCTCGCCGGTCAGGTTCAGGGCGTAGAGCGTCAGGTCGAGCCCGCTCGTGGGGAAGCGCCACAGGAAGCTGATGTCCCAGGTCAGGAACGGATCGATGATCGGACGGATATCGGCGCCCTGGTCCTCGTAGGACGAGATGTAGCTCACGTAGTTCGAGAGAATCTGGTTGCCCCAGTCGTAGGAGGCCGACCAGCGGCTCTTCCAGCGGGGGAGCGGCACCGCGATCGGGTGGGCGAAGTTGAGGTATCCGGCGGCGTCCCGCTGGCTGTACAGCGTGAGGTCCGTCCCCTCCAGCATGAGCGCCTTCGTCCGGTACTCCAGGGTGTAGGTGGCGTCCCAACTGGCCGAGAGCTGCCCCGGGCCCGCGTCCGTCCGGGCGGCGAAGTGGGTGTCGATCCCGCGGGTGACCAGGCCCGGCCAGTTCACGAGGTCGATCTGGACGCGCTCGAGGCTGACGGCGGGGCAGCGGGCGGCCGGGGCCAGCTCCGACGCCCGGCCCCCCGGGCAGATGATGAACTGCGACACGGCGTTGCTGGCCGCGGCGTCGCCGCTCCCGTAGAGGGCCGTGATGGCGTCGTAGGGCATCGAGCCGATCACGTTCTCGAAGTCGTAGCTCCAGTAGTCCACCGTCGCCTCGACGCCGCCCTCCAGGAAGAGCACGGCGCCCGCGTTGTAGGTGAACGCCTGCTCGGGTACCAGGTCGGTGCGGCCGAAGCGGTCGACGGCCTGATAGGCGCCGGTCTCCGGGATCCACTCCAGCGTCGTCAGCGGGCTGGTGTTGAGGTCGTCGAGCGACGGCGTCCGGAACGTCGTCTGCACCGAGCCGCGCAGCGAGAGCGAGTAGTGCAGGTTCTCGGCGATCTGGAGGCGCCCGCCGAACTTGGGATCGAAGCTGCTCACGTGGTTGCCGGCCACGTTGTAGAACTCGTAGTTCGCCGCGAGCTGGGTGTCGAACCGGGGGCCGACGGCCAGGGCGAGCTCGGCGAAGAAGCGCTGCACCTGCTGGTCGGCCGCGTAGGGACGGTGGACGTTGGTGAACAGGTAGGGGCCGAAGCGGTCGCCGGCCGAGCAGCCCAGGTCGCCGGCCACCGGGCAGGGGTTCCGGGTCACGTCGCCGGCATCGTTCGGGTCGCCCGCGGCGTGCATCCGCCGGTACTGGTAGCCGACCGCGAAGTCGGCGGTGTTCTCGACCAGGTTGCCGCTCAGCGTGGCATCGGCGACGAACAGGCCGGTCGTGCTGAACAGGTCGACCTCCTCGTTGAGCCAGTTTCGCAGCTCGTCGGTGTTCGCCAGGCCGGCGACGAAGTCCGGGTTGGCGCTGTTGTAGAGCGGCGAACCCGGCTGGTCGGAGCGGGCGATGGCGTTGCTGAACGGGTTGTAGTACAGGCAGTCGCCCTGGCCCGCCACCGCGCCGTTCCGCTCCCCGAGCGCCATGCCCGCCGCCGAGTTCCGGTCGGCGACCACGCCGACGCCGCAGTTCGGACCGCCGAAGCCGCGGAAGGCGCGGAACATGCGGTCGGTGTAGACCGCCGGCAGGTTCAGGTTGCCCTGCGCCCGCGAGTAGGAGAGGCCGACGTCCCAATGGGCCCGCTCGCTCGCGCCGAGGTCGCCGTCGACCGAGGCGGCGATCCGCTGCGTGCGGGAGTCGCGGCGCAGCCGGCGGCCGGGGCCGGAGTTGCCGAAGGGGCGGCCGTTGAAGTACCAGGGGTCGGCGCCGGCGCAGGCTCCCATGGAGTCCGCCTGGGGGTCGCCGGCGTAGGTGTCGCAGAAGGCCTGCCGGCCCGGATGGTTGGCCGCCACCTCCATGATCGTCGTGCTCGTCAGCGGGAAGGGCGGGTAGGACGGCGTCGTGTACCAGTTCGGGATCGTCGCGTCCGACCAGAGGCCCTCGACGTGGTAGTTGACGCGGTCGTTGATCGGGCCGTTGAGCTCGGCAAAGGCGCGCGTGTGCTGCTGTTCGTCGATCAGGTTGTCGTAGGGTGCGTAGCGGAAGCGGCAGGTCCAGCCCTCGTCCAGGCCGCCGAAATCCGTGCACCGCGGGTCGAAGACGTCAGCCGTCCACGGCGTGGGGGCCCCGACCGCGAACGTGCCGGGGTTGCCGATGCTCGACCATCCGCCGCGGGTCCCCGGGGGGTACGCGCTCAGCCGGTCCAGCGTCCACGGCCGGTCCACCATCTGCAGCTCCTGCCGGCCGACCCGCTCCGCCGAGAAGACGGCGTTGGAAGCGCCGATCCGCCCGCCCCAGATGCCGGCCACGGTCGTGTCGCCGCCGTCCGCGAAGTAGTCGTGCGAGACGTTCAGCTCGAGGCCCCGGAAGTCGCTGCGGGTGACGAAGTTGGCGACGCCGCCGACCGCGTCGGAGCCGTAGGTCGCCGACGCGCCCTCCTTGAGCACCTCGAGCCGGCCGATGGCGATGGCCGGGATGCTGTTGACGTCGACGAAGCGCCCGCCGATGAGCCGCGCGGGGACCGGGACCTGGCGCCGGCCGTTTATCAGCACGAGCGTCCGCGACGCACCGAGGCCGCGCAGGTTCACGTTCGCGACGTTCTCGGTGAGGGTCGCCGGCTGGTTGGAGTTGTACCAACTGTTGCGCTCGCCGACCACGCCGTGGCTGACGCTGAGGTTGCGGAAGAGGTCGACGAGCTGCGTCGAGCCCTGCTGCTCCAGCGTGTCCCGGCTCACCACGGTGACCGCGTGGGGCATGTTGATGGCGGGCGCCTCGATGGCGGTGCCGGTCACCGCGACCGTCACCTCCTCGAAAAGGCCACCGAGCTCGAGGCTGACGTCGAGGGTCGCGGTGGCCGCATCGGCCAGCTCGACCTCGCGCTCCAGCCGCTCGAAGCCCGGCAGCGTGAACGTGACACGGTAGGCGCCGGGCGCGAGCGAGAGGGCGAAGGCTCCGTCCCCGTCGGTCACCGTCAGTCGCGGGCCGCCGGGGAGCGTCGCGCCCGATGCCTCGACCGTCACCCCCGGGAGAACACCTCCCGTGTCGTCGGTCACGACCCCGTCGATACCGCCGTCCTGTGCGAGCGCGGCCGGAACGGTCGCCAGCAGCACGAGCAGGGCCGTGCCGACGCAGGTGATCTTGGAATTGGGCATCCGGAATCGTAACCCTGCCGGCCCGTTTTGGCCACTCCCGGAACCTGGACTGCAGGCGCCGGGCCGACGCGTGTTTCTGCTCGCGGGCCGAGTGAATCCTGCTCCCGGGACTGCGTTCGGCGCCTACGGTCGCGCGGCCGCCGTGCTCCAGCGGCGGAGCGCGGCGGCAATCTCGCGGCGCGCCGCGGCGGGAGGGCCCGGCCGGTGATTCACGAAATAGCAGAAGAGCACGGGCGTCTCGGAGCGCCGGTCCAGCACGCCGGCGAGAGCGACGGTATGGCGCAGCGTCCCGGTCTTGGCGGCGACGGGCGGCAGGGGCGGCCAGGCCCTCAGCGTGCCCTCGCCGGGGGTGGCGAGCGCGTCGATCAACGCCGGGCCCCAGGGCTGTTGCGCCGCGTAAGAGAGCACGCGGACCACGGCGGCCGGCGCCACCAGGTTGGCGGGGGAGAGGCCGGAGCCGTCGATCAGCCAGACGTCGTCGCGCGGTGCCGGGGCGGCGTCCTCCCCGAGCCCGCTCACGAAGTCCGAGATGACCTCGACGCCGTCGGGGAAGCGGCCGCTGCCGGCGACCTCCAGCCCCAGCGTCAGCGCCAGGGTGTCGGCGTACCAGTTGTGGCTGTCGGCGAGAATGTCCGACAGCAGGCTCCCGAGCGGCGGCGAGCGGACTTCCGCCAGCAGCGTCGCCTCCCCGGACGCAGCGGCCGGCGGTTCACCTACCTGTGCGTCCCCGTCCATCCGCACGGCACCGCCCACGCGCACGGCGCCGTCCACCTGCACGCCGGCCTCGGCCAGCGCTTCGCGGAGCCTGCGCGCGGCTCGCCGCGCCGGGGAGGGGTCGCTGGCGGGGACGACGAACGGCGGCTCGCTGATGGGGTACTCGCCGCGCAGCAGCAGCGTGTCGGTGCCCCAGAGCGGCAGGAAGTCGAGGGTGCCGGCACCGTGGCGGTCGCGGCCCACCGTCACGGTCCGGTTGAGCAGCTCGACGCCGTCGGGGGCCTCGACGCGAGCCGGGGCGCCGATCGAGGTCCCGGGCGCGGCGCGCACGGTTATCGTGGCCTCGTCCACGGCCAGGGGAGCCGGCGGCGTGCCGTACCGATAGGCGAGATCGCCGATGCCGCGGTCGAGCGGGTGCAGGCGGCCGGGGAAGCGGCGGGCGTCGACCACGAGGTCACCCGCGATGCGGGTCAGGCCGTGCTCGCGGACCTGGCGCGCGAGGGTCGCCGGCGCGTCCGGCTCGCCGTCCTGCCCCCAGGTCGGGTCGGCGCCCGCCTCGATGACGAGGTCTCCCACGAGGACCGGGCCGTCCATCGGGGCCCGGGACGTCAGGCGGGTCACCCAGCGGTAGTCGGGGCCCAGGTGCTCGAGCGCCGCGGCGACCGTGGCGACCTTCAGCACCGACGCCGGCACGAAACGGCCGTCGGCGTTCCGGGCGTCGAGGACCTCCAGCTCGCCGTCGACGAGCCGCGCCGCGAGGTAGCCGAAGTGCGCGCCGTCGGTATCCGGCGCCGGGGCCTGCGCCGCGACGGACACGGGCGCGAGCCCCAGCCCCAGCCCCAGCGCCAGCAGACCGCCGATCGCCGTCGCGGCGGCCCCGTGGAGCAGGCGTATCCGGGTCATTCTGTTCCCCCTGGTTCGATGTCGCGGCGCCATAGGCGCCTCTTCGCCGCGCCGACCGTTCCCCCGGAGCGTCGGCCGCGCGGCTGCATCCGCGGCGCGGTCTCCAGGTCCGCCACCGTCACCTGCCGGAGCTCCCGGAGCGTCGGCCGCGCGGCCGCATCCGCGGCGCGCCGGTTGCCGCTCAGGATATCTGGTTGCCGCTCAGGATGAAGGATCGTAGCCGGGATGGCGAGCGTCGCGCCGTCGATGTACGATGATCGGCCGGAGGTGACCATGCGCGCATTTGTCCTTGCTCTCGCGGTTGTGGTGGCCGGCGGCCTGTTCGCCGCCCCGGCCTCGCTTCAGGACTTCGGGCCGGTCGGACCGAGCCAGTACGAAGCGGTCGAAGGGTGGCTCAAGCCGTTCGCGGCCGAAGGCTTCGCGTTCGGCGGCAACTCCGGCGTCTTTCCGGAATCGCCGGACCGCATCTTCATCCTGCAGCGCGGGGAGACCCGGCTGCCGGATCCCGTGCCCGACGGCTTCGAGGGCTTCGTCGGCTCCATCGGCGTCAACGCGCTGCGGGGCGAGGGCCGCACCTGGCAGAACGTCATCTTCGTCGTCGACGGCGACGGCAACCTGATCGAGAAGTGGGACCAGTGGGACCACCTGTTCGAGGGTACCGACGGGCCGGGCCCGCACCGGATTCGGGTCAGCCCCTACGACCCCGACCGGCGGGTCTGGGTGGTCCACGAGACGGGCCACGCGATCTTCGTCTTCTCGAACGACGGCAGCGAGCTGCTGATGACGCTCGGAGAGCCGGGCGTCAGCGGGGACGACGAGACCCATTTCAATCAGCCGCAGGACGTGGCGTTCACGCCGGACGGCCGGATCCTGGTGGCTGACGGATTCGGCAACGCTCGCGTCATGATCCTCGACGGGGAGGGGAACTACCTGACGGAGTTCGGAGAGGCCGGGGACGGCCGCGGCGAGTTCAACGTCGTGCATTCGCTCGCGGTCGGGCCGGACGGGCGCATCTTCGTGGCCGACCGCAACAACCGGCGGATCCAGGTCTTCAACGAGACGACGCGGGCGGCGGCCTGGTACCACCCGAACGTCGCTCCCATCGCCGTCTGGCCGGGGTTCGCGCTCCCGCTCGACATCATCGTGAGCGGCTACGACGTCTGGGTGTCCGACCTCGCCGAGTCGGGGCCGCGAGTCATCAAGCTCGACCTGAACGGCAACCCGCAGTACACCTTCGAGCTGGACACCGAGGGTCCGGGCCGCTTCCGGGAGATGCACTCGCTCGCCGTCGACTCCGACGGCAACCTCTTCGGGGCCGACAACCAGCACGGGCGCACCGTGAAGCTCGTGCCGAAGGCGGACGCCGACCCGCGTTTCCTTCTCGGTCAGCCCTACGTGGCGCCCGCGCCGTAGGGCGCGAGGCGCTGGTCCCGGCGTCGGCGCGCAGGGGTCTCGCGGGAACGAAGGCTCCCCGGCGCGCCCGTCAGGGTGCTCCTGCGTCCGCCACGGAGAAGGCGACCGAGGCCACCCGGTTGTCCCACAGCAGGGCCAGCCGGCCGGCGGTCGGCGTCATGTCGACGAACTGCCACGAGAGCTGGTCGAACGAGACCGGCAGCGTGGCCAGCTCCATCGGCATCCGGAGCACGTCGCGATCGGCGGTGTAGTCGAAGGCGCCGAACAGCGCGTCCGTGTCTTCGAAGTCGTAGTTGCGTTGCGCCGGCCAGGCCGAGACGATGAACGTCCAGGCCTCGTCCGCGAGGTCGATGAAGAGCGTGTACTCGCCCGGCTCGATCCGCGTCTCGCCGAAGACGAGCGGCACCTCGGTAACGAGGCGCGTCGTCTGGTTGGCGCCGGCGCGCCAGACGGGAGCGCCGTCGTTGAGCGCCTCCGCCCAGTCGGGGAGGCCGAACAGGTCGCGGCCCCGCTTGATCGGGCGGCCGTAGTAGACGTCGAGCCACGGTCCGTGGAGGCTGCCGTACTGGGCGTCGAACGTCGCCCCGGCCACCTGGGTCGCCGAGTGGCCGGCCGGGCTGAGGGGCCGGTCCTGGGCGGCGGCGCCGGGTGCGAATGCGAGCGCCGCGCCGGCGGCGCAGGCGAGCGACGTCGCGAGTGCGAGAAGGGTGCGTGACATGGTGCGCGCTCCTTGTTGCTCGGTCGGAGGGCGCGCCGGGCGGTTTCCCGGGCGCCGTGCGGGCAGGGCGGTCGAATCGGTCGCGCGCCGGTCCGGCGCCCCCCGTTTTCGGGGACAATAGTGACACAGGAGCCCACCGTCGATGCCGGCGTGGCCCGGGAGGAACCCATGAACCGCAGGACCCGCATGACGTATCGCCGCCCGGGGACCGCGCTGGCCGCGGCCGCGTCGATCCCGTTGATCGCCTTCGTTGCCGGCGCGGGGCTCGCTCTCCCCGCGCCCGCCGCTGCGCAGGAAGGCGCATGGTCCGCCCCCCGCACCGCGGACGGCCAGCCGGATTTGCAGGGCATCTGGTCGAACAACACCGCGACGCCGCTGGAGCGGCCCGAGGCGTTCGCCGGCAAGGACGCGCTGACGGAGGAGGAGCTGGCGGAGCTCCGGGCGCGCGCGGCCGAGTTGCGCGACAACGAGCAGGCGGGCAACCTCCTCGGCGACCTGCTCGTGCAGCAGTTGCTCGACGACCCGAACTTCCAGGAATTCGACGCCGGCACCGGCAACTACAACTCCTTCTGGCTGGTCGAGCGCGAGCTCGACGCCCGGACGTCGCTCATCGTCGATCCGCCGGACGGCCGCCTGCCGCCGATGACGGAGGCCGCGCTGGCGCGCTTCGCGGCGCGCGCGGGGGCGCCGGGCCATCCGGCGGGGCCCGAAAGCCTGCCTCTCAACGAGCGCTGCATCACGTTCGGCGCGCCGAACCTGCTGGCCGGCTACAACAGCTACTTCCAGATTCTGCAGACGCCGGACCACGTCGTCGTCCTGCAGGAGCTGATCCACGACGCGCGCGTGATTCCCCTGGACCAGCGCCCGTCTCTCGACGAGACGATCCGCCAGTTGCACGGCGATTCGCGCGGCCGGTGGGAGGGCGACTCGCTGGTGGTGGAGACGGCGAACTATTCGAGCACCGCCAGTCTGTACGGCGCCTCGCGGCACTCGCGGGTCACCGAGCGGTTCACCCGCATCGACCCCGATACCATCGAGTACGTCGTGACCTACGACGATCCGGAGACCTGGACGCAGCCCTGGACCGTGATGATCCCGCTCAAGAAGTCGGCCCCGGGCGACGCCGTCTACGAGTACGCCTGCCACGAGGGCAACTACGCGATGGAAGGCATCCTCGCCGGCGCCCGCAAGCTGGAGGCCGAAGGGCGCTGAGCGCGCGCGCCCAGCGGGCGCGTCGGGAGCGCCGGGGTTACCGTCCACGCGGGGCGGCCACGCCGACGCCGTGCTCGTAGACGAGGCGGCCGCCTCGCTCGGCGGTCTGGAACAGCAGCATCAGACCGAGCACGCCGGCAGCCGCCAGCAGCAGACGTACCGGCACCCGGTGCCCGGTCGACGGTGAGGCCAGCACCAGGGCCAGCCGTCCCGCGGCCAGCGCGCAGAAGAAGACCGTCGTCCGCCAGGCCCACGTCCAGTGCTCGTCGACGATGGCATGCGCCGGCCCCGGGATGCGCAGCGCCCCTGCATCGGCGCGTCCGGTGAGATAGGCCGCCACGAGCGTAGCCGCTCCCGCCAGGTAGAGACCGGTCGCCGCGCGGCGCAGGGCGGGCCGCGCGGGCGCCGCGAGACCCGCGACGTCGACGACGGCCGCGCTCACGAGCAGGCCGATCGGCAGGNGGACCACGAGCGGGTGGAGGGGCT
>JGIcombinedJ30088_10004121_pt1 | contig 13109 bp, 8 predicted proteins | sample PinacodermPK_FD_30088 | JGI IMG/M metagenome (IMG submission 30088)
CACCTGGGAGGCGATGGACATCGTGCTTCCGCCCAACGTCGACGCGGCCGACGCCGAGGCCATGGAACGGATCATGCTCAACCGGAAGCGGTATTACGCCATGGTGGAGAACCTGGACTGGAACATGGGTCGCCTCGGCGCATTTCTGCTGCGAACCGGCCTCCACGGCGAGACCGTCGTCCTGTTTCTTTCGGATCACGGAGAACTCGGCGGCGCCCATGGACTCCGGGGAAAGCAGTGGCCATACGAGGAGTCGACGGGAATCCCCCTGATCGTGGCGGATCCACGGCANCCGGACCGGGCCGGCGCCTTGATCGAAGATCCCGTCTCCACCGAGGACCTGTTCCCCACCATACTCGGTCTGGCCGGGCTGCGACCGCGGGGCGCCCTTCCCGGCGAGAACCTTGCGCCGTTGATACACGGCAACACCGGACGGCTGGAGCGAGAAGGCGTGATGCTCGAGTTCGTGGCCGAAGTGCGTCAGGGCATGGCCTTCTACGACCGGGTCTGGCGTGGGTACCGATCCGCCCGGTACAAGTACACCGTGTGCGGGGACAACCTCGGCGGCGGCCCGTGGCAGTTCTTCGATCTGGCGGAAGATCCCTGGGAACAGCGGAATCTCATTGACGATCCCGCCTACCGGCCCGAGATCACGCGGCACCATGGCCTTCTCCTGGACAGGATGAAGGAGACCGACGACCACTTCGTACTCCTGCCCGCCTTCGGAATGGAAGGACTGAACACCTGGGATTGAACCCCGCGATCCTCGCTAAGCAGCGCACAGGATCCGTTGGGGGCCGCGTCTGAATTCAGAGGAAATCGAAGCATACATGTCCCAAACCAGCGAGACGACGCCACAGACCGGCGAGACCGGCAGCGGTGGCGCGGCTAAAACACTGACGACCGGTCTCACTCGCAGGGCTCTGCTGATCGGCATCTTTCTGTCTGTCCTGCTGAACATCTGGACAATTCACGCGGGCTACATCAGCCAGTCGTCGTTCATAAGCCTGACCCACCTGCCCGTTTCCGCCCTGTTCCCCTTCCTGCTGGTGCTGCTGGGGCTCAATCCGCTGCTGAAAGTCTTCTGGCCNTCCAGGGTACTGCACCGCAATGAACTGATTATCGTATTCTTCCTGGTCTTTACCGCGTCGACCATTCCCGCGTGGCCCTTCAGTTCCTACTGGATCAGCGGTATCACGGGCCCGTACTATAACGCCACCACGGAGAACCAGTGGGCGGAGCTGTTCTTCCAGTATCTGCCCTCCTGGCTGATCGTCCAGGACGAGCAGCGCGCCCTCTCGTGGTTTTTCGAAGGCATCCCTGACAGCCGCCCTCCGGTCTTCGGCATCATTCGCAATGCCTGGACCGTACCGATGTTCTGGTGGGTCACCTTCTTCCTCGCCATCTTCGTGGTCGGCGCGTCGGCCATGGTCATGCTTCGCAAACAGTGGGTGGAACACGAGCGGCTGTCCTTCCCGCTCGCCCAGATTCCGCTGATCCTGGTCGAGGAGGAAAAGGGCCGCGCGTTACCCGCCGTGATGCAGTCGAAGCTGTTCTGGTACGCTTTCGGCATCACGCTATTCATCTTCCTCTGGAACATCGTTGGTTTTTTCAACTGGGTCAGCGCCATCCCCATTGGGCCGCTGCACAACTTTCCCATTGTGATCGCCCGGGCGTTTCCCGCCATTCCCGTCAAGTTCAATTTCCTGGTTGCGGGCGTTGGATACTTCACGAACCTGAACGTCCTTTTCAGCATATGGGTGTTCTTCGTCATCATGACCATTCAGCAGGGCATCATGACCCGTCTCGGCGTGCCCAATGCCTTCGCGGTCGTCAAGTCGCAGCATTCCGGCGGGTTTCTCGTGTTTGCTCTGTACGCTTTGTGGGCGGCGCGGCGGCACCTGAAGGACGTCGTGATGAAAGCACTGGGCAAGGCGCCCCACGTGGATGATTCGAAGGAGTTCTTTTCCTACCGGATGGCCGCGCTGGGCGTCCTGGGAGGCGTTACCTACATCGTGTGCTGGCTTTATGCCACGGGCATGTCCCTCGGAATCATCGCCTTTATGATGGGGTCGTTGCTGATCATGTTCGTGGGCGTGACGCGCATCGTGGCGGAAACGGGCATCGTGTTCCTTGACCTGCCCTTCGAGACCCACGACTTCACGGTGGCCGTCATCGGTTCGGGGAGTATCAGTACGCGGGACCTGACAAACCTCGCCATAGCCAATTCCTACGCCCGCAACTGGCGGACGCTCGGCATGTGTTCCATGGGGCATATCGCCAAGGTCGACGACGAGATGGGCGGTACGGGAAAAGGATCCTTCAAGACGATCACGGCCGTTCTCGCCCTGAGTATAGTCGTGTCGTTGATATTCACGATCTACCTGGGATACAACCACGGAGGGGCTTCGCAGTTCTTCGAGCCTGCGTTCACCAACGGGACCAAGCTACCTTACGACAACCTGGTCAAATGGATCAATAACAGGGAGGCGATCACCGGGACCGAGTTCTGGTTCATGGTCTTCGGAGGGGTGATTACCGCTTTGCTGATCCAGGCCCACCACCGGTTCACCTGGTGGTCGCTGCACCCCATCGGATTCACCGTTGTGCTGACGCCGGGCATGGCCAGTTCGGCTTTCTCGCTGTTCGTGGTCTGGTGCGTGAAGGCCCTGCTCCTGAAGATCGGGGGCATCCAGCTGTACCGAAAGGCCGTACCCGCTGTGATGGGCATGCTCGTTGCGTTCGTACTTGGCGTGTTTCTTTCGTACGTGGCCGACGTCGCCTGGTTTCCCCGGGCCGGCCATCCCGTTCAGAACTGGTAATCTTGCTGCGTCCTGCCGATCTCCAGCAGGCGCGTGGGAGCATTGAAAATGTCGGAAGAACAGGATCCCCAGGAAATACTCGACCGCATTCTGGAAAACGACGGCCGATATCCCAGGAGGGCCTACCTTTTCGTCCTTGAGGCGGTTTCGTATACGGTGGAGAAACTGTCCGAACGCAGGCACATATCGGGGAAGGAACTTTCCATGGGCATCAGGGATCTCGCCCTCGAAAGGTTCGGCATCGCGGCGAAACTGGTGTTCGAAGAATGGAACCTCACCAGAACCCGTCACTTCGGCGATATCGTCTTCAATCTGGTCAACGAGGGGTTACTGCGGAAAACCGAAGAGGACGCCATCGAGGATTTCGACGAGGTGTTCGACTTCACCACTGCGTTCGAAACCGAGTTCCGGATCACCGTGGAATCGAAGGACGGCTGATCACCGTGGAATCGAAGGACGGCTGATCACCGTTCCCCGGGGTGTTAATTCAGCCTGCTCCGGCATCATTCCGCGGGCCTGATTTTGATGGGGCCTTCAGGCCTCAGCGGAATCCCTGACGCCAGATCTTTGGTCTTATGCCCTCCGGACCGTGCGCTGCCGTCTCCCGAAAGTAGGTTTCGGCGCCTGAGTTTGCGATTCGGACCCGCTTTGAGTATTTGAAACTTCGTCCCGGGAACCCGAGCTTGTCTCCGATTGTATGGACGGTTCGTTCACGGCTTCCGGCTTGTCTCCGGCAGCCTTCGCGGTCCTGGATTCGGGCTTGTCTCCGGCAGCCTTCGCGGTCCTGGATTCGGGCTTGTCTCCGGCAGCCTTCCTGGTCCTGGATCCAGGCTTGTTTCCGGCAGCCTTCCTGGTCCTGGATCCAGGCTTGTTTCCGGTAGCCTTTACGGTCTTGGTCTCGGGCTCATCGTCGGCAGTCTTCACGGCCCTGGTCTCGGACTCATTTCCGGCAGTCTTCACGGCCTTGGTCTCGGGCTCATTTCCGGCAGCCTTCACGGCCTTGGTTTCGGACTCATTGGCCACCGCGGTCCCACCGCCAGATTCCTCGGCGGTTTCAGCGATGACGGGTTGCGTTTCCACCGGTTCCGGGGTGGCGTCCTTTTTCGATGCCGCATCCTTGCCTCGTCGGGTTCTGCCGGCTCTGCTCCCTTGACCGTTACCTCTGGAGACACGGCTTTTCTTACCGTCGCCTTTCTCCTCGGCTGCGGACGTGTCGCGGTCGCTTCCATCATCGGGTGTGAGGACATTCTCATTCTGCTGTACGATTTCTTCCTGCGTGTTCGTTTCGTCGGCCGCAGAGGAAGGTGCACCGTTTGTCTGCTGTCGCGTGCCGCGCCGGCTACCTGACTGTCGGGACTTGCCCGATGAGCGCTTTGAACGGCTCGTGCCGGACCTCGCGGAAGAACGGGAAGCGGACGGTTTCGCTTCGGCCGCCACCGTCTCGTCGCCGGCGTCTCCGTTGGCCGCGGGGGGCAGGGAACGGAAGTTGAGCCGGCCGGAAGCGGTCGGCACGGATTTAAGCTTGTTGATCAGCCGCTTTGGAAAGACCATGCGGGCCGTGATCAGCGGATTCCCCCACTGGCTGACGCGGAGTCCGCCCCCCAGGCTGACCAGGGCGTAGGCCGTATCGTAATCCAGTCCCTTGTCCTGCGAGATCCATTTCACCATCTCGGTGATCGCCAGTCTGGCAGCCTGGTCGACCGAGGACGCGGAAGTAATGGTGACCCATTCGCCCTTCGATTCAACCCGGGGCCAGGAAAAACGGCCGCCCGGCTGCGTGTCCACCCGGAGCGTGACCTCGGCCGCGACTTCCACGCCCGATCCGGAAATCTGTCCGTCGCCCATGCAGGCCTTTACATCGCCCAGCGAAAGCAGGGCGCCGTTGACCTGGACGGGGAGGTAGATTCTGGACCCGGTCGTGATCTCCATTGTGTCCATGTTGCCGCCGTGTCTGCCGGGGTAAACGGTTTCGATCTCCCCGTGCTTCGTGGCCACGCCAAGGACCCCGATCACCGGACGCACCGGAAGGGCAAGCCGGTCGTCCAGCTTGACTTGATTGTCGTCTACTTCCAGGACACGTACATTGTGATTCTGGATGTCCTGCCCGGGGACGCCCGTTTCCGAACGGACGGCGAACACGCCGGTATCCGACGTTTTGATCTCCTTCACCTGAATGGAAAGCACGTCGCCGATATGGGCTTCTTCTATGCATATGGGACCGGATACGGGAATACCGTCGGACTTTTCGACGTCACCATGGGTATGGGGTTCTTCCGTAAGGAGACCCCGGAAACAGTCCTGTGTTTCCACGACGACGGTCTCACCGCGGTTCACAGTTATGGCGGGTGAGACGTTCGGGCCGAATACCTGGTGTAGCTGGTCTCTGGTTACCCGTCTGGTCAGTACTGCTTGCTCGTTCTTCGACGTCCGCGACGTCCTGGATGATCTGCGAAACAAAATAGTATTACCTCTCTTGGATNGGTTGGTGTATCCAACCGGAGCGGCTCAACCGAAGAGCTCGTCTCCATATGCGAATATGGCGGGCGTCCCTCCCGTGTGAAGGAAGACGATGGTGTCGTCTGGCTGGAAGCGCCCTTCCCTGATGTGTATGGCCAGGCCGTCCATGGCCTTGGCCGTGTATACCGGGTCGAGTACGATGCCCTCGGTCCGCGCCACCAGGCGCATGGTCTCGAGGCTGGTGCGCGACGGTTCGCCGAAATCCGGTTTGGCGTATTCGCACGTGACATCGAAGTCTTCCGGCGTGAACGATTGTTTCAGTCCAATGACCGAGGCGCATTCGTTGGCCACGGGTGCGAGACGTTCCTGCATCTCCCTGTCGTCCCCCACCCAGTAGTTGAGCCCGACGGCCTTGAAGCAGGCGGATACGGCGCGCAGTCCGACCACCAGGCCGACGATGGTATAGGTCATGGAACTCGTGTAGATGGCCTTGGGCGCAATGCCCCGCTGCGCCAGTTGCTCGCACAGTTCCAGGGTGGCGTCCACATAGGCCACGGCACGCAGGATCGCACCGTCGCTGCTCGTGTCGTAGGGTTTCGATCCCTTTGTTTCCAACTCCTTCATCTGCTTTTTCAACTCGTCCTTCACGGTCAGGGGAAAGACGTACTTTATCTGGTCCGCCATGAGGTGGTTGAGCAGCAGGTTGCCGGAAACGGGGTAGGATCTATGGTCCCGCGGGATGACCACGATGGACTTCATGCCGAGCCGCGCGGCGGCGGCGGCGGTCTGCGCGGACTGGTTGGACTGGGAATCGGACCCGTGGAGCAGGCAGTCGCAGCCCCTGTCGAGGGCTGGACCCAGCGAGTAGGTGAACTGGCGGGCCTTGTTGCCGCCCATGGCCAGTCCGGTCATGTCATCGCGTTTGACGAGAATTCGGGGGCCCCCAAGGGCTTCCCCGAGGCGAGGACAGTCCTGTAGCGGAGTGGGCAGGTGGGCCACCGGCGCTCGGGTGAACCTGCCCAGTAGGTGACGCAGTTTCTGCGCGGCGTCACGGTCGTACAACTTCAATATAACTGCTCCAACTGGCGGTACGCGGGACCTACGCTTGGAAAGGTCCGTCGCGTTCGCCTAATGACCGAATGCAGCGCCCTCGATCCGGGGGTCCGGCGCACCCAGGCGATTGCCTGTGTCGGGGTCCACCATGATACTGTGGCCGTCACCCTGGCGGTAGGATCCGCCGCCGAATCCGCGGCTGCTGAGCTCATGGCCCTTGGCCTGCAGTGCGTCCGCTGTCTCGCGCCCCACTCCGCCTTCCAATCGAAGGAAGTCCGGAAACCACTGGTGGTGTACACGCGGCGCGTCGACCGCTTCCTGGATGTTCATGCCGTGATCGACGACATTCAGGATCAGCTGCATAGTCGTATTTATGATAGTGCGTCCTCCGGGGCTGCCCACGACCAGGTACAGATCGCCGTTACGCGTAACGATGGTCGGCGACATCGAACTCAGCATACGCTTGTTCGGTTCGATGATATTCGGCGGCGTGCCGATCTGTCCGGTGGTTCTCGTGATCCCCGGCTGAGGATTGAAATCGCCCATCTCATTATTCGTGATCATGCCCGTTCCCGCGATGACGATGTGGGAGCCGTACCCGCCTTCGAGCGTGTAGGTGTTCGATACGCCGTTACCCCACTGGTCGACAACGGAGTAGTGCGTGGTCTGGTCGCTCTCGCTCGGCATCGTCAATTCGGGTCCCAGTTCTTCGCTGGGCGTGGCGAAGAAGGGATCGATCGTGGACCGGAGCTCTGCCGCGTACTCCTTCGTCGTAAGTGTTCCGGTATCTCGACGAAGTCCGCGTCTCCAAGGTGCCGGGCACGGTCGGCGTAAGCCCGGCGCATCGCTTCGGTCATGACGTGAAGGGTGTTGGACGAGTTATGGCCCATCCGTCCCAGGTCGTAACCTTCGAGCATGTTGAGCATAAGCGACATGGTGATGCCGCCGGAGCTCGGAGGGGGCATGGAAATGATCTCGTATTCCCCCCGATACTTGTTTCTAACGGGTTCCCGAATGATCGCCTGGTAGTTCGCCAGGTCGGTCCGGTCGATCATCCCTCCCCCGGCTTTCATATCCTTTTCAATCAATTCGGCGGTCACACCCTTGTAGAACCCGTCGTGGCCGTCCCGGGCGATGCGTCTCAGGGTTTCCGCCAGGTCTTTCTGAATCCACCGGTCGCCTGCCTGCCAGGCCTCGCCGTCGCTCCGGAGCATGGCCGCCTTGCTAGCCGGGATCTGATTGAATATGACCGTTCGGCTGTTCAATCCCCGGGCGATGCGCTCTGTCAGAATGAACCCGTTTTCGGCGAGATCGATGGCGGGCTGGATGACTTCCGCCATGGACATGGTGCCGTATTGCTCCAGGGCCAGGGCGAATCCGGCCACGGTACCCGGCACGCCGATGGCCAGGTGGTGTATGCGGTTGGTCGGAGGATGGTAGGTTGAACCGTCGCGGCGGGTGAGGGTGATATTCGGGTTCACCGTGCGGTTGCCGTCTTCATCCAGGTACATCCGGGCATGGGCCTTGCCCGGCGCTTTCTCGCGGTAGTCGACCGCCACGGCCGTNCCGTCGGCCATGCGTATGATCATGAACCCGCCGCCGCCGATGTTGCCGGCGGATGGGTGGGTCACCGCCAGGGCCAGTCCGAGCCCCACGGCGGCGTCTACGGCGTTACCGCCCTTCTTCAGGATGTCCGCGGCGATCTGTGTGGCCAGNGGNTCCACNGCNACCGCCATGCCTTTCTTGCCGACGACCGGCTTGCGGGACGCCGCATTGGCATCATAGATTGAGAAGGTCGAGATAAACAGGCCGCATATTGCGACCAGGATTGTCAGGCGATGCTTCATTGATCTTATCCTCTGTTCCGCTGTTTAGGTACGTAGGGAAGCTTCGTGTTTGATGCGAACTTCGGAGTTTACTACACTTCACCACCGGATTTCATGCCTGCCCTTCACACTCGCCTGGAAAGCAGGCACAGGCAATTAAGGCGAGGTTCCCGGTCAAGTCAAGGTCTATATATTCTAATTTGCCGAAGAACGATCACTATAAATGTACGCCGTACTGCCTTTTTGCCTTCAGTTTTTCTCTGTTGATCGGCCCGGTTCACCATCGTATATTCGAACGATGTTTCAAACACAGAAAAACGACGGCTGAACTCATCCGCGAGACCCATCCACAGGTGCCCTTCATGCGTAAACACTACCGTTTGATGATCCCAGGTCCCATCGAAATCAGCCCCGACGTGGCGGCCCACATGGGCGATCCGATCACTGCCCACTACGGAGATCGCTGGGTGGAGATCTGGCGCAAGACCATTTCCAATCTTCAGCGCGTCATCGGGACGGAAGGCGATGTTTTCGTACTCGTGGGATCGGGTCACACGGCCAACGACGTGGTCGTAAACAGCCTGTTCAATCCCGGCGACCGGATTCTGACCCTCGACAACGGCCTGTTCGGCCGGCGCCTGGATGATCTCGCCAGGGCGTTCGGCCTGGATTCCGTGGTGTTGGAGAAGCCCTGGGGCGTTCCCTTNGAAGCTTCCGACATNCACGANGCGGCCGCGGCCAATCCCGGNCTGAAGGCGGTTTTCATGGTGCACGGGGAAACGTCGACGGGCGTGGCCAACCCNGTACGCGAGCTGGCCGCCGCCGCGAAGGAACACGGCATGCTCGTCCTGGCGGACACGATCGCGTCCCTGGGCGGAGAGCAGTACCTGATGGACGCCTGGGACATCGATGTCACGGTCTGCGCCTCCCAGAAGGCACTTGGCGCGCCGCCGGGCCTGGCCCTCGTGGCCGTGAGCGACCTGGCATGGGACGTCATGAAAGACCGGCGCGAGCCCCGCGGATTCATGGGCGATCTTCAGAACCTGCGCCATTTCGCCGTTACACAGGCCGACGTCCATCCCCATCCAGGCACCATGCCCGTCAACAACTTCGTCGCCCTGGAGAAGAGCACCGCTTCGATCCTGGAGGAAGGGCTCGAGGCGACCTGGACCCGGCACAGAAAGGTCGCCCGCGTGGTGCGGGAAGGGGTCCGCGCCATGGGCCTGAAGGTCATGGCCGAGGAACGGGCCGCCTGCGTCAACATGACGGTTATCCTNTCGGAAGACCGGTTCAAACCCGTCGCTTTTTCCGATTTCATGAAAGCCGAGTACGGCATGCACGTCGGCCTGGGCCTGGGTGACTACGTGAATCGGTCGATCCGAGTGGGCCACATGGCGCACAACGCCAACCTGGAGGCAGTAACGCCCTTCCTGGTCGGCCTGGAACAATACCTGCGCCGGCAGGGTTTCGACGTGGCGCGCGGAGCGTGTCTGGCCGGCCTTGACTGATTTTCTGGCTAGGACTAAACTGTTGGACTTGACTGATTTGCCCGCCTGAACTGCCGGCCCGGACTGACTTTAGCGGCCCAGGAAAGAATGCCTCTTGCCGTCTTGTACTGATTCTACTGCAGTCTCCACCGACGATTCGGGAGAAACCGATCATGATCTACGAAGAACGCATCTACAAAATCATGCCCGGCCGCGTGCCGGATATCCTGGACCGGTTCACCAACCACGCCCTGCCCCTCTTCGAGAAACACGGCATGAAGCTGGTAGGCTTCTGGCAGACCGTGATTGGACCCAGCAACCACGAACTCACCTACCTGCTGGCCTTTGATGACGCGAACCACCGCGACAAAGCCTGGGCGGCGTTCATGGCCGATCCCGCCTGGATCAAGGCCAAGGCCGAAAGCGAAACGAACGGTCCGCTGGTGGCGGACGTGGCCAACCGGCTCCTTGCGCCGGTTCATTTTTCTCCCNTGCNGTAGACTGTCCTCATCGGATNNATGGCAAAATCCCAAAGACTCAAAAAAGAACTCGGCTTCTTTGAGGTGTACGCCGTGGCGACGGGCACGACGCTGAGCGCAGGTTTCTTCCTGTTGCCCGGCCTGGCCGCGATGGAAGCCGGNCCGTCCCTCGTGCTGGCCTACCTNTTGGCCGCGCTCCCCCTGATACCCGCCATGCTGTGTATCGTCGAACTCTCTACNGCCATGCCGCGGGCCGGCGGCGTGTACTATTTCGTCGACCGGTCGCTGGGACCCTTCATCGGCCTGATCACGGGCCTTGGCACCTGGTTGGCCCTGGTGCTGAAAGTCGCCTTCGCCCTCGTAGGGATGGGCGCCTATATCGCCCTCTTCCTTCCTGGTGTCCCCCCGATGCCCGTTGCGCTGGCGCTGGCGTTCGTGCTCGGTATCCTCAACTACTTTGGCGCCAGGAAAAGCGGACGTTTGCAGATTCTGCTGGTGTTCGGACTGCTCACCCTCCTGGCCTGTTTCATAGGGGGTGGTCTTCCCGAACTGAATCCAGGCCATTTCCAGGACATGTTCGATATCGAGATTGCCACGCTGATGGGTACGGCCGGCCTGGTTTACATCAGCTACGTGGGCGTGACCAACGTAGCCAGTCTGTCGGAGGAAATAGAAAAACCGGAAAAGAATCTGCCGAGGGGTGTATTCCTTTCTCTGGCGACTGCATTACTGGTCTACGGCCTGGGTACATCGGTTATGGTCGGCATCATACCCATGGAACGCCTTGCGGGCGATTTGACGCCGGCGGCGACCGCGGCCGGTCTCTTCTTCGGACGGTGGGGAAGCATACTGCTGTCGATCGCGGCCATACTCGCTTTCGTATCCGTCGCCAACGCCGGGATCATGAGCGCTTCCCGTTATCCAATGGCCATGAGCCGGGATCGTCTCCTGCCCTCCTGGTTCAATCGCCTGTCGTCCAGTGGCGTACCGGTGTTTTCATTGCTGGTTACCGTGAGTGTAATCGTCTCCCTTCTTATCCTGTTCGATCCGGCCGGCATCGCAAAACTGGCCAGCGCGTTTCAGTTGCTCATGTTCGCCTTTGTCTGCCTTGCCGTCATTATCATGCGGGAAAGCCGCATCCCCGGCTACGACCCCGGCTATCGTTCACCGTGCTATCCCTGGATTCATCTGGCAGGCATGGTGTTGCCCCTGCTGATTATATGGCAGATGGGCTGGCTTTCCATTCTTTTCACTACCGGCCTGGTGGCGACAGGGTCGCTGTGGTATTTCTACTACGCGCGGTTCCGGGCCGACCGCAACGGCGCCATCTACCACATCTTCGAGCGGCTGGGTCGCCTGCGACATGAGGGCCTGGATTCGGAGATGCGGGATATCCTGAAGGAAAAGGGACTCCGGGACGAAGACCCCTTCGAAGACATGATCACGCGATGCCAGGCCGTCGATCTGGAAGAAGAAGTCGGATTCGAGCGGGTTACGGACGAGGCGGCAGAGAGGTTATCGACCCGTATCGGGCTTTCAGTCAGTGATATCAGCGAGCGATTCAGGAAAGGGACCCGTGCAGGCGGAACGCCCGTGGCAAAAGGCGTGATGCTGCGCCATTTTCGAATACCGGATCTCGCTCTGCCTGAACTGGTGCTCGTCCGTACGTTCGAGGGCGTACCGGTGAACTACGAAAACCCCGTGACCGGCTCGCAGGATTCAGACGAGATTCATGCGTTTTTCTTTCTGGTCAGCCCCGCGGAAAACTCCGCGTTGCACCTGCGCATGCTGGCCCGGATTGCGAATCGGGCCGATGACGAGAACTTCGGCCAGGTGTGGATCGCCGCGGTCGATGAGCACTCCCTACGCGACATATTTCTGCGTCATGATCGGTACCTTACCGTCCCGGTCCTCCCCCAATCGCCCGCAAGCGTCCTGATTGGAAAGCGCATTTCGGAGATAGATATACCCGAAGGATGTCGAATCGTGTGGATACGCCACTTCGATGAGGTTATCATCCCCAGGGGCGATACCGTGATCCAATCCGGCACCCTGCTGACCGTTATCGGAGAGCCCAACGACGTGAACGCTTTCCGTCGAAAGTACCACGCCTAGGGCACGTAGGGCGTTCCCGTACGCCGCAGTTCCTTCGTTACCGCCATCTGACACGTCACGTAGGCGTGTACATCCGCGTTTCCCCGTCTGTTCAGCAGGCCGGCGGCATAGCCCGGTCGGGCGTCCGCGATGGTGCCGACGATGAGGTTGGCGTATTCCACGGTGGTGTCGTACCGGTCCGCGATGAGGGCATTCATCTCGCTCCAGGCGATCTTGACGGCTTCCTCCCAGTTGTAGCCCTGTCCGCTGGTCAGGTACTCCTCCTGCGACTCCACGATCCGAGTTTTCTCCACGACCGGTGCGCTGCACGGAAACCCGGGCGATCTATCCACCTTCATCGTGATCGTCGAATCGATTTCCACGCCCGTGCCCGTCAACTCGCCGTCCCCCATCCGCGCGTGCACGTCGCCCAGGGTGAGCAGTCCCCCCGGTTTCTGGGCGCGGATGTGCACCGTGCTCCCCGGCTGGATCGCGTTGAAATCCATGTTGCCGCCCGTATCGATCTGGTGGGGGGCTACCGATTCCAGCTGTACGACGCCGATCATGGGCCGGACCGGGACCACGAAATCGGGTGGGAAATGGACGAGTCCGTCTCGCACCGGCGCGATCAGGCGCAGGCTGCCCCAGTGCGGTCCGCCATTGCGGTAGAAACCGTAGGCGCCGACTTCCATGTCGATGATTTCCACGGACACCCAGTCCCCGGCCTCGATACCCTCGATGAAAAAGGGGCCGCACGGACGCGAATGCCGGTAGGGGTCCACGTCCATTACAGCCCCGGCCCGCAGGTCCTTCTTGGCGAGGTAGTCCTGGTCGTGTCCGCCGTAGGTCTCCACCTGGACCGTCTCTCCAGGTTGGAGCACGCCCCGGTTT
>JGIcombinedJ30088_10004123_pt1 | contig 13106 bp, 11 predicted proteins | sample PinacodermPK_FD_30088 | JGI IMG/M metagenome (IMG submission 30088)
TGAGGGCGAGCCCGAGACGCGGACGCTCACCGGGCACGACCTGCTGACGGGGTCGTCCTTTGCAATGACGGCGGGCAGTGCGGAGGCCGGCTTCGCCTCGTTCTGGGGCCGTGGCGCGGTGACGCGCTTCGACGGTCGCGAGGGGGAGATGACCCTCGACGGCGAGGTGTCGAGCGCGATGCTGGGGACGGACTTCTCGCGCGATGCGCTGGTTGCGGGTCTGATGCTCTCGCACGCGCGCGGCGAGGGCGGCTACCGCTCGCCCGCGGGCGATGGCGAGGTGGAGTCGACGCTGACGACGCTCTTCCCCTACGGGCGCATCGAGGCCTCCGAGCGGTTGTCGCTCTGGGCGATGGCAGGGTACGGCGAAGGAACGCTCACGCTCACGCCCGACGGCGAGCCCGCGCTTCGCCCGGACCTGTCCTTCCTCATGGGCGCGGTCGGGGCGCGGAGCGTGCTCGCCGGACGAGAGGGCCAAGCGATGCTCGCGCTCAAATCCGACGCGATGGCGGCGCGCACGAGCACCGATGCGGTAACCGACCCCGAGGGGGGCAATCTCGCCGCGAGCGAGGCGGACGTCACGCGGCTCCGCCTCGCGCTCGAGGGCTCGCGCCCGGTGGCGCTCGGTGAGTCGACCGTGCTCACGCCGAGCCTCGAGGTGGGGTTGCGTCACGACGCCGGCGATGCGGAGACCGGCTTCGGGGCGGACATCGGGGTGGGGCTTGCGCTGTCGGACGCCGCGCGAGGAATCACCTCGGAGATTCGGGCCCGGGGGCTGCTGACCCATGAGGCCGAGGGCTTCGGCGAGCGCGGCCTGTCCGGGACGCTCTCCTTCGACCCGAGGCCAAGTGACGATCGGGGGCTTGCGTTGAGCCTCACCCAGACGATGGGCGGGCCGGCCACGGGCGGTGCGGATGCGTTGCTCGGACGTACGACGCTTGCCGGGCTAGGCTCCGATGATGACGACGGGCTCGACGCCCGGCAGCTCGATGCGCGCGTCGAATACGGGTTCGGCGTCTTCGAAGACCGCTACACGGCCATCCCGGAGCTCGGGCTCGGACTTTCCGAGAGCGCACGGGAAATGCGCCTCGGATGGCGCCTTGCCGAGCGACGCTCGGCGGGCCTCGCATTCGAGCTCGGGGTCGAGGGGACGCGCAGAGAACGAACCGATGCAACGGGCGCCGAACATGGCCTCAGCGTCGGCGCGGGCTGGAAGCTCATCAGCAAGGGCACGGAATCCCTCGAGCTACGCCTGGAAGCGGCGCGGCGCGATGCGGCGGGGGACGATGCAGACGCCGAGCACAACATCGGGGTGAGGCTTGGTGCGCGCTGGTGACGGCGCACAATGGCGAGGCGGACCATGCCGTGCTCAAAACCGCCCTCGCGGCCACGCGGGACCGGAAATGAACACCGCGCGAAGAACAGGGTGCTCCGCCGTCACGACGACGGCGGAGGATGGGCGTACTCCGAGCACATGCTGTCCAGACGGACAGGGGTCCGTGAGGAGGAAATTCCGCCAATTGGAGGAATTTCGTGGAGTGCAAGTACGGGGCGCATCAGTACGGGAAACGGACGGTTTCCGGACAGCGACGAAACGACGCCGGCGGCACGGCAGAACAGGAACATGGAGTGTCCGGAAATCGCGTCCGGAAATCATGGTGTGGTCACCGGGACCGACGATGGGTTACCAGACACTGACCGATGCTGATCGGGTACGTTCGCGTCTCGACCGACGACCAGAGCCTCGACCTGCAGCGCGACGCGCTGAGACAGGCGGGCTGCGAGCGGATCTTCGAGGACACCGCCGCCGGGACGGCCGAGCGACCGAACCTGGAACAGGCCCTCTCACCTGCGTACAGGTGACACGCTCGTCGTGTGGCGCCTCGACAGGCTTGGGCGATCACTCAAGGACCTCATCGCACAAGCCGAGGAGCTCCGGACCGGAGGCGTAGGCCTGAAGAGCCTGAAGGAGGCGATCGACACCGATTCGCCGACGGGCAAACTGGTCTTCCACATCTTCGGAGCACTGGCGGAGTTCGAGCGGGCACTCATCCGAGAGCGGACCAATGCCGGCCTGCAGGCGGCCCGGGCACGAGGACGACTGGGTGGTCGGCGGAAACGCCTAAATCCACAGCAGCGAGCGCACGCGGTAGATCTGTACCAAGAACGCCAGCACACGGTGAAGGAGATCTGCGCCCTGATGGGGATCTCGCGGGCGACGCTGTACGCGTACGTCGAGGAGTTCTCTGAGCGCCCGTGAGCGCGAACTTCTGAAGATCGAAGCGCGACGACAGCGGTACGAGACGCCTGCGCAAACGCGGCATCGCGTCCTGGAACTCCGTAGCCTCTCCAGCCGTGTGGCGGGTCGCGTGGGGAGTTCGCGCTGGCCGTGCCGGTCAATCGGCTCACAGCGGCAACACACCGCTACGACTCCTCCGGTTACCTCACCTCGTATATGATTCAGGCACTTGTTCGCCATCGGGGATATGACCGTGGCGTGGGATCTGACAGGAGAGCTGTGGTGACCGACGACGTGCTGCTCAAGTTCCTGAACAAAGGCCTGATCAACGTAGGAGGTGACGACAACAAGCTCGAGCATCTCAGGCAAACGGCAGCCGACCTGGCCGGTATTCTCGACAAGAGCCCGGCCAAGGCCTGCCCATTCGCCCTTGTCGCATTCGATCCCCAGGTCCCGACCACCGACCCGACTGTCGTCGAGGTCGAAGACGCTCTACGTAGGCGCTGGCAGACCTACGTCAACACATTCTCTGACACGCCAGTCGCCGTGTTTCGAGCCATGCTGCTCGACGCACTGATCAGCGCCTGCCGTGGAAACGACACGGTCGCGGCAGCGTTCGTTGCATCCGCCCGCAATGTCCTCCCGTTTATGGAGGTTGGCGACGAGCAAGAGCTCTGGGCGGATATCGTCGTGAGCGTCGAAGAGAAAGTAGAGGAACGCTCCGAGAGAGAATGGGCGNCCCCCGCCTCGATGTCCGTACCGGACATCAAGCTCAAGCCACCAGAAACAGACGAAATTCGCATTGCATCCAAGAAGGTGGACAGGACCAGTTTCGCCTCGAAATTCATGGCAGCGGCAGGCCCTCAGGCCACTATGCCGGACCGAGGAGAGGTGGAGACCGAGGGCAATCCTCAATGGCCACAAGACGATCCCCCGGTCTGGAATTACGAGTTCGGCAAGCGAACCGCTCAGACCGTTGGGGACGCCATCACTCGGGCGGTTGAAGGTCTGTCCGTCGAAGGAATCGACCTCCCGGCGTTCACTACAGAAACGGCGCGCGCGATCTCCGACCATCTGACCGAGACGTTGCAAGCTGTCAGTACCGCTACAGCCGGTCTTCAGCGGCGAACGAACCTGCTCTGGTGGAAGGAGACGCTGTTCTCGCCGAGTGCTCGAATCAGCTATCGCGAGCTTTCCCCGGCAGACGCAGCCGTGCTGATGGCCTTCGACATGCATCAGCAAATCCCCACGTTTTCGCCCGCGAGCGTCGCCGCGTTCCTGCGGGAAACGGTTGTCTCCTTACCAACCCTCGATCACGAGGAATCGTCCTCGATGCGGGAACTGCTCGAGAAAACCCGCGGTACCGAGGTCCTTTCCCAGCTCAGAACGGAGGCGGCAAAGCTCGTCGGCGCCCCGGTGGGACGCTGCTCCGTTCTCGCGATCATCGGCCACGCAGACGCCATACCTCGACTCGACGACCGCGGGTTCCGCGATCGCATCGGCGTCAAGCCAGACACGGCACTTACCTTGCCCGACTGGTCGGTTTGGATATTCCGGGAGCTTCAGGCCGCTCGGGCCGTTGCCGAAGCCTCAGCGCCGAATGGGCGAACCTCAAGGAAGCGGACATCCAGGAAGTAGACGCCATGGCAGAATGTCCCCAGGAGACATGCTTCTGGTCCGATGGCGCGGGATGCAGTCTGGGCTACCTCTACCCTTCAGATTGTCCGGCGCTCAAGACGGCACCAGCAGCGAAGCAGGATGAGCAACCGTCACCCGAGGCGGTGTCCATGCCCTGGTCGGGAAGCGTGCTCGGCCTCACGGATCTCGGTTTCGTCGCGGGCCGGAGCAAGCCCATCGTGCTGGCGGTTATGGGCGCGCACAATGCGGGCAAGACCACACTGCTCGGGGCCTGCTATCTCTTACTCGGACGCGGCCAGCGACCGAACCATGACCTGCGATTTGCCGGCTCCTACTCGCTTGCCGGATGGGAGAACGTCGCAAGTCCTCTGCGCTGGAAGGCCGGTCCAGTCGCCCCCGGCTTCCCGCCGCATACCTCCAGCACGACTGCGCGAAACCCGGGACTGCTCCACTTGGCATTCAAGCAGGACCACGATCATCGCACCGACTATGTGATCACCGATGCCCCCGGCGAATGGTTCCGAAAATGGGCGGTCGAACGCGACGCTCCGGAAGCCGAAGGCGCCCGTTGGGCTGCGGAACATGCAGATGCCTTCGTCTTGGTCGCAGATCGCGAAGCGTTGGCAGGAGAACACATGGGCAAAGCGCGCTCCGGCATTCAACTCCTTGCCCGACGCCTGACCCACGAACTTCGAGGGAGACCCGTCGCCCTCGTTTGGACGAAATCCGATGTCTCGATCTCGGATGAGATGGAACAAGCAGTGCGATCCGCAGTGCTCAAGCTGATGCCGGACACACCCGAATTTGCGGTCACCATCATGCGCAACCCCGATGAATCGGAGAACATTCAAGGATTTCTGGATCTGCTTCGCTGGGTTCTGAACATCCGGCGACCCACCGTTCGACTCCCGGAACCCGCCGCCGAAAATTCCGATCCCCTTTTCAGACTAGGCGCGAGGTAGGCCATGGAAGTGCTCGACAAGTCCATCCTGCTGATCGGCGAGTCCGGGGTGGGCAAGACCCACTACGGAGCTCAGCTCCTGAAGCGCCTCATGCGAGAAGACGGACGAATCCGAATGCGCGGAGCAGCCACGAATCTCCAGCCCTTCGAAGCGGTCATGGCCAGTCTCGATGTCGGACTGTCGGCTGACCATACGGCCACCTCCGTCTACCAAGAAAGCCGCTGGCCAATTGTCGATGACCAGGAACGCAAGGCTGATCTGATCTGGCCCGACTACGGCGGCGAGCAAGTCAAGAAGATCATCGACGACCGACGGCTTCCCCGCGCCTGGCTGACGCGTATCGCCGAGTCCTCGGCATGGCTGCTGATGATCCGCCTCCAAACCGCGCAAGCGGCCGACGATGTCTTCTCGCGTCCTCTGACGTCGCTGAAGGGGAACAGCAAGGAAGCCCGGGAAGCGCAACTCTCGGATCAGGCACGCTTGATCGAGCTGCTTCAGATTCTCACGTACGCCCACGCGACATCAGGCAGGCGCATAGGCCGATTGCCCCGTCTCGTCGTTCTCCTGACCTGCTGGGACGAGATGAAGAATCCCGGAACACCGATCGACGTGTTGCATGAACGCCTGCCCATGTTCAGCGACTTTGTCGCGAGCAACTGGACGGATTGTTCCGTGCTCGGATTGTCCGCACTCGCGCGCTCGCTCGACAGGAAGAAACCCGACAACGACTACATCGCCAAAGGTTCGGAGCAATTCGGCTATGTGGTTCTCGAGGACGCCGTTCAGTCCCCTGACCTGACGCTCCCCATCCAAGAACTCCTCGCCGGGCCTTCGTGACGGCAACATCGAGCGCGCCCGACATGCAGATCGAGCAAGCGCTGTACGGCGCATCGCACGGCGGGCACTCCCTCCTGGCCTCGAGCGGAGACGACGCGATTGCGATGGCGCTTGTCCAGTGCCTCGACCTCCCCGACACGGCCCCGCCCGATGCCGAATGGTCACCCTTCCTGCGCGGCTTTCCCTTCCAGGACCAATATGTGCTCTCCCGGACCTTTCACGACACGGCCGCGTCGCGCGGCGGAATGGTCTTCTCTCATGCCGTCCTGGCTCCCCTGGATGAACTGGCGCAGACCCCGGACCTGCAACCGGTCCTGCGACTACTGGCCACTTCCAACGGGCAACGCCCCGACGCCATCACGGTGCGACTCCCCTGCACCCAAACACCCGTCCCTCAAGCCATCGACCTGGTTGATGCAGCCGAGGCCCTCGTGGCGACGGGAACCTTCCCCGTCGTGCGGCTCGGCCATATCGGGTTCGACGATCTCGTTGTCGCCCTGTGGGCGAATCTCCCGCCCGGGATCCGCCGAGGCTTCGCGTTCCGGCTGAGTTTCGGCCCGCCCGACTTGGTCGAGCAGCGAAAGCCGGCGCTGGTATGCACCCCCCATGGCACCGCGGGCCGCTGGTCCGAGTATTCGGTCATCCGCACCGAACCCCCTCACGAACCAGACTCCCTCGCGGCAGCGATGCTGAGCGGTCGTGCAGGTGCAACCCCACTCATGGAGTTCCTGCAGCGGATGGAAATACGGCCCGCCACGTTTTCCGACCTGCGGTTGGCCGAGCAGGCCTATCAGCTCGACATCGGCGAACCTTCGTTGGAGCGATGCGTCGGCGTCATGAGGCTGATCGAAAAGTTGTCGCCGAATTCCGATGCCGGCGGCGCTGGCAAGAGGCTCCTTGCCCAACGGTTTTGCGATGCCCTGTCGGACGCCAGGGCTGATGAGATTCTGCGACTGCGGAACCTCCAGCTTTCCGCATTCCCCGAGCCCGAGCGGGTCTGGAAGGCGGTCGCGACATGGGTGGCCGAGAACAGCTATGCCCAGGATCAGGACACCGAAATGCTCTCCGTCCTCAAGGACGCCACAACCAGCGACGCCGCTGTCGAGCAATGGCGAGGTGCAATTCTGAATGGCCTGGCAGGCGCGGCACGGTCGGCCAAGTCCTGCTTCCCGAGAGCCTTCTGGCGCTGGACAAGAATGCGTCCCGAGGTCGTCACAGCCGTATTCCCCCATGTCCCGGCCAACTCCGGCGTCGAGGAACGATTGGCGCACGCCACGCCGCGTACTCTCGATCAGGCAGCCGCCGCGACCGTCGAGCCGTTCGCCCTGTCTCGCGGCTGGCTTCGCCTCCACGGCACCGTCCTGTCGGCCAGCGCCTCACCGTCCGATGCCGCGCGCCGGCAGGTCGCGGTCGACACCGATCCTTCGTTCCTGGAGGGTCTGCGGGCCGCTCTGCGACGCGCGAAGCCTACGGAACTGGTCGAATGCGCGCTGCAAATCGAAGACCCGCGCATGCCGCCGCTGGCAGGTGAAGCCGTCGCCAAGGATCCAAAGCTGCTGGCCCGGCTCGATCTCACGCCGACCGCGGCGCAGGCGATCTGGCGCGAAGCGCTGGCGATCGAGCCCGCGTCCTGGCAAGGCCCAACCGATCCGGCAGCGGCGTTTCATTCGATACTCGACCGACTCCTGGACGACAACCAGACCGATCCAATGCTGCTCGAAGAACTGTCGGACACGCCCCTCGCCGACCTCGGGAGCTATCCTCGCCGACCGGAAATCTGGTCTCGCATTGGAGATAGCGCACGCCACAAGATGCTGACCAAGACCGCCAATGCGTGGCTCAAGAACGCGGCCGGCGCACACGCCCCCGCTGCCCCCGAGCAGGATTTGCAAACCGCGATCCTCGAGGACGACGAGCTCGATCCGACACTTGATGCACTGATCCCCACCCGTGCCGGCATCGCTGTACGAATCGTTGCCGCTCTCAGTCGCTACGGCCAGCAACGATTCCTGCAACTCCTCGGCACGTTGACGTCCCGCACGACATCCTTGGCCACTCCGGATGCCGAGAGCATCGGTCGTCTGGTGCTGCAACGTCGATGGGAAGATTCGGCTGCATACCTGCTCGGTCAATTCAAACACGGCCGCCGCGACCTCAAGCCTGCGCTCCGCACCTGCAGTGACATGCTCGCCTGGTGGGACCGCTTCTTCTACGCGCTGGTACCCATCTCCGAGTACGAGAAGTGGGAGGCGTTCCAGGAACTGGCCGCCGAACTCTACCCCGGCGGTCCGGACGACGACGCATTGTGGGAGCGCGCAGGCGGATATGACGCCGATCTGTATTCCGGCAGAGACGGCCGGACGCGATGGCGAGACGCCCTGCGTAAAGTGCGCTATGGCAAAGGACCGACTCCCTCGGCGCTCTTGGCCAGGATGATGGAGGATTTCCCCCACAACGAACGGATTCCCCACCTTGCGGGCGATCCCCTATACGCTGAGACCGTCGCTCATGATCTGGGAGATGCATGAACCGGCCCGAATGGGAGGCGCAACACGTGGATGATGTCTTGCCCAAGGCCGCGAAGGCGACGGGGGGGTTCGCCAGCGGCCATGCCGTCGTCATCGGAGTCGCGAACTACAGGAACGCGCGGCCACTGCCCGATTCCGTGCTGAACGACGCCCGGGATGTCGCGGCGGTCCTGAAAGCCAAGGAGTACTGTGGCTACGATGAACGCAACGTCCACTTGTTGCTCGACGGCGACGCCACGCTGGAACGCATCAGGGCGGCCCTAGCCTCCGTAGCCAGAGCCAGCGGACCCGACGACACCGTCGCCATCTTCTTCTCCGGCCACGGCGCGCGCCTCGGCGATCCTGTCGACCCTGAAAGTGCCCTTCTTCCGGTGGAGTGCGACCCACGGACGCTGGATACCACGAGCTTGTCCGAGCCTGAGTTGTCCGCCGCACTTCAGCGGTTCGACGCACAGCGATTGCTTGTCCTGATCGACGCTTGCCACTCCGCAGGAGCCGGAAGCTTCAAGGCAGCTCATGCGGCGGAGCCACCGGCTCTCGGCTATAGCGAGAAGTCGCTCGGACGCTTGGCCCAGGGAACCGGGCGCGTTCTCATCGCGTCATCGCGAGCGAGCGAAAAATCCCTCGTCTTCTCGAGCGCCCGCAACAGCGTGTTCACCTCCCATCTCCTTGACGCCTTACGCGGCCAAGCGTGGACGAGGGGCGACGGTCTCATCCGCGTGTTCGAAATCTTCAACCACGTCTCCGAGATGGTGAAACGCCAGGTCCCGGGCCGACAGCACCCCGTCTTCAAGTCGAACGACCTTGAGGACAACTTCCCAGTCGTGCTCGATCGGGGCGGGGTCAAATCGACTCCTTCTCCGCCTGTATCCGCAGCCGACCCCGACATCTGGAGCCAGCTTGAGGACATCATGCCAGATCTCTATCCGGCAGGACCGACGGATCAGGAAATCTGGGCGCGCGCGGGCGGCGACCCCTCCCGCCTGCACCTCAACGAAATCGGCCGGACCACCTGGTTCAGGGCCTTGCGCGCACTTCGCCTCGGTGGAGGGGGATCAGGAATTCGCAGACAATCCCTGATTCGAACCGCGCTTGAGGATTACCCCCATCATCCCGCCTTGGCTTCACTGCTGTAATACTTCCATCGTTGCTCAGCGCAGCGTATCGCTGAAGTTCAGCCTATCGGCCTCCCGCGCTTTCCCACGATATTGACTGCATGGCTGTGTCGGGTACCAGGACGACGATGGCGGGCACTGGATGCGTGTCTACATCGCGAAGACCACGCAAGAATACGAACAGATCCCGATCCCGGTGGCTGTGCAGCAAGCGGTACGGTGCATGGCAGCGATCAGCAACGAGGCACGCAAGATCAACAGGAACGACTCGCTCTGGCAGTTCCGGCCGGTCTTTGGGAATCGACACGCGGCACGTGGAACTCCGTCCCGACAGCCACAACCCAGTGCACAAGCCCATCGAGATCGACCTGGCGAAGCACAAGGGACACCGCAGCGTGCCCGGCGCAGTCTGGCTCAAAGGCGCTGGCCTCGACGACACCCGAGAGGACGACGTGGACGCCCGGCTCAATGCGAAGCTCGACGAACTCACCGGCGGCGACAAGAGTCGGGGAATCGTCATCTTCTGCCTGAGCGCCGAGTGCTGGCTGTCATACAACGCAGCGCTGCGGGCGGTTCGCCTCGGCTATGAGAACGTCCATTGGTACCGGGGTGGGATCGACGCGTGGAAGAAGGCGAAGCTGCCCACGGTGAAGGTCAGGAAGACCCGATGGTAGGTGTTGACACGGTCCCTTCACACGGGCGCACAGGGGCCGATGAAGCCGATTGCGAGCGCAGGCGGGACGAGCACGCATTCTGCCAACCGATGGTTTCCAAGACACGGGGGACGCTCGTCCCGAGGTACGCTTGATCGGCGTCTGGCGGGACTGTTGATCGCTACGTGGCCGTAGGTTGCCGCTGAAGAGTGCGATAAACGGTGGGACGGGAAACGGAGAAGACCTCGGAGAGGTCGCTGACGCTGTACTCGCCGGTGTCGTACATGCGTCGCAACTCGCGGGCCTGTCGGTCGGAGAGCTTGGGCTTCTTGCCTCGGAGCTTTCCCTTCGCCCGGGCGACGGCCATCCCCTCGCGCGTACGCATGCGGATCAGGTCGCTCTCGAATTCGGCAAACGTGGCCAGGATGTTGAAGAACATCTTCCCCATCGGGTCGGTCGGGTCATAGATGGTCGGGCCGAGAGCCAGCTTGACCTCGCGAGCCAGGAGCTGATCGGCGATTGCACGTGCGTCGGGAACCGATCGGGCCAGCCGGTCGAGCTTCGTCACGACGAGCATGTCGCCGGCGCGCACCGCTGCAAGGGCCTGGTCGAGACCGGGGCGTGCGCGAGTGCGCCCGGTCAGGCCATGATCGGTGTAGATGCGCTCCGGGGGCACTCCCAGTTCGACCAGGGCAGAGCGCTGCGCCGTGAGGTCCTGCCTGTCGGTGGAGCAGCGGGCGTATCCGATGCGGACAGCTGCCATGATTCAACTGTACGTTAAAGCCACCTTCATTGAGAAAAATATCGTACCATCTTTCTGATACAGGTAAAGCCAGCATATTCGCGAGGCGAGTGCACCGTGGCGGACCGTCCGCAGAGCGATCCCCCAACGGACGCTTGATTGCTGTAGTCGTCCTCCGCTCCGCAGGCGGGCGATGGAGGCCTCAAGGTGGTCGGCGCCTAGCCTCAGCAGGCAGCACAGGTGATGCACGGCTGTTCACCGCCAGCAGCAGCGGTGGCTTGCCCGCCGAAGTGACGCCCGCTATGTTGACGCGAAGGGGGACGGACATTCGGCGGGATCGAAGTCCACCCACACTCCCCTGCGAAACCCAGCAGGCTCCTCCGAACGGACGGTCCGGAGGTTCAACGGGACTGTCCCGGGATTGAGGCATCCGATATGAAGCGGAGCAGACAGCGATCGGCGAGAACGCTACTCGCCCGATACAGGCCAAGCGTATGAAGCGCGCATGCACGATGCATCGAGTGGTGGACNCGTTCCTGTTCACCTCGAGACTAGGCCCCGGTGCCGGCGGCACATCCGGCGGCTGTTCGGCGGGCGAGGCTGTGGGATCTGCTCCATCCATATCCCCGGTCACTCTCGCTGTCCGGGCCAGTCGTACCGAGCGCGGTGCCCCCGGAAGCCCGTAGCATGGTCCAACTACCGATTCTCACCGAACTGAGGGTCACAGACTACGGACTGTTCCCGGGTGATCCGCGCGGCAGTGGAATCACGTGGTCGTTCCAACCCGGGCTCACCCTGATTGCAGGCATCAACGGTCTCGGCAAGACGACGCTGCTCACGATGATCCTGCGGTCGCTGACCGGGCCCTACGATCTGACCGCCGAGGGCGCGACGCAATCGTTGCGCGTGATTCTTCCGGAAGACCCTGTGCGCCTGAATCGGAACCAGTTGAGGTTCTTTCGCCAACGGGTGGCCGACAACGCGCAGAACGGGAAGGTCACGCTTTCGGCGAACATCGGCGATACGGCCATAACCATTTCACGACGGCTGACCGACCTGCATCTGGAAGGACTGACCATTGATGGACAGTCGGTGGAATTGCCGCAACGGTCATTCGCTCGGGAGGACGCATTTCAAGACAGGCTGACCAAGCTGATGAGCCTCAGCAGCTTCGTCGATGTCCTGCTCGTCCTGCACCACGTAATCCTCTTTCACGAGAACCGGCCGGGGGCGCTCTGGGACGCGAACGCGCAGCGCCAGTTGCTGCGCGCACTGTGTCTCGACGATGAAGATGCGTTGCGCGTCGTCGCTCTGGAGCGGGAATTGCAAAGCGCAGACAGCCAAGCCCGCAACCTCCACACGCGCATCACCGCGACAAAGAGGCAGCGTGACAAGGCGCTGGAACGCGAAGCTGGGGAAGAGGGCGTCCTCGCACGGCTCGAGGTGGAGCAGAAACTCCTGGACGCCGAGCGTGAGGAGCGCCAACGCCTTCAAGAGCTCCGCGGGCGGCTGGACGAAGAGCGCAGGGAGGCCAGGCTCGCTCACGAGCGCGCGAAGCTTGAACGCGAAGACGCTGCCGGCGCGATTGAGCAGCTGAAGTACGCCGCACTTCTCAGGCACTTTCCGAACATGGACGAAACGGCATGCTTGGTGATGTCACGAATCATGTCCGATGGGCAGTGCTTGGCCTGCAACGCTCCCGCAACCGAAAGGCAGGCCGAACTCGAAGACCAGATTGCACGCGGTTGCTGTCCCATCTGTGGCGCAGAGCCCGAAGCGCAAGACAACGTGATCGGACCGCACGAGTTTGATCGGGCCAGACGCGATCGGGAGCTGGAACGGGCACAGCGAGCAAAGCGAGAAGAGGAGACGACGCTACAACAACTACATGATTCTGTTGCCGAATATGACGAAACGCTCACGCAGTTGGAAAAAATCCGCACGTCCATTGAGGAGCGCAAGAGGAAAGAGAGGCACCTACGCGACGAGTTGCCTGACAACACGACCAGCCGCCAATACGAGAACGTGCTGGACACCTTGACGAACGAGCTAAGGGAATGGGAAGAACGTCGAGCCATCCACCTGCGAAATCTCCGCTCTCTCCTGACCGAGAGAAAGGAGGCCATGACGAAGAAGTCGGATGAGCTAGTCGAGACCTTCGCCGAACTGATTCAGACGCTTCTCGTGGAGCGGGTGCGGCTGGCGCAGGTAGAGGCCGAACCCAGGTACCTGCAAGCGCCGGGGCAACACGAGGATCGTGTTCAGGTTCCAGCGTACGCCGCTGAGATGATGGCGACGGACCGCCCGGGCTTCATCCTGCGCGGCGACGCGAGCCACGTCTCCGAGTCGCAGCGTGAACTCATCGACTTGGCTTTCCGTCTGGCCCTCGTCC
>JGIcombinedJ30088_10004128_pt1 | contig 13089 bp, 12 predicted proteins | sample PinacodermPK_FD_30088 | JGI IMG/M metagenome (IMG submission 30088)
GCGCGACTGGTCGCGGCCGGGTTGGTTCAGGCGGACCGAGTGCCGCAATACAGGTCGCGGCCGGCGACCAGGGCCTGCATCTTGCCGTCGGCCACGTTGCGCGGCAGCATCCAGAACCCGCAGTCGGGGTGCACCCAGGCCACCCGCTCGGCGCCGAGGACCGAGACCGCCCGTTCGATGCGGGACGCCACCGTGTCGGGGGATTCGATTTCCAGGTCCTTGATGTCGATGACCCCGATCCCCAGCGCGATGTCCGGCCGCACGTCCTTGAACACCTCCAGTTCGTCGTAGCCCCGGCGGGCGAACTCGAGGATCAGCGAACCCACGTGCAGGTTGTTGAGGAACGGCACCATGTCCTCCCAGAAGCCGGCCTGCACCCTTTGGCCGCCGTAGTTTCCGAAACACAGATGGAGGGCGCTGTCATTGGCCACGGCATCCAGCACCAGGTTGATGGGCTCGTGGGCCCAGCTGCAGTCCTGGGGGTGCCCTGTCAGCGAGGCTTCGTCCACCTGAATCGCATCGGCGTTGATGTCCTGTATGGCGTCCGCCAGAACGCGGGCCAGCGCCATGGTTCGGCTCTGCAAGTCCGGGTAGTGCCGGTCGAAGAGGGTCTGGGCCAGCATGTAGGGTGCGGTGACGGTGAACTTTGTGGGGCGCTCCGTGAGTGCCTGCAGGCGGAGGTAGTCCTGCTCCAGGTTCAAGGTTCCGGCGCCGATGTCGTCGGTCACGACCGCTGCCGGCTGGGCACGGAACTGCATGTCGGGCCGGCTGTGGAAGGCCTTCCAGTCGTCCCGGGTCAGGGTAGTGGACACCCCGGACAGGGGACCGAGGAAATACTCGATCATTCCGTTGGTTTCCGGGTGGTTGAAGTCGAAGCGGGACAGCTCGCCGTCCACCAGCAGGTCCAGATTGGCCAGTTCCTGGGTTTTGACGACCACGGCCATGGCGTCGTGCAGCGAATCCCGGCTGGGCGTGGCCTGCAGCCAACGGGGCACCGGATAGCTGCCGACGAGGGTGGTCTTGATGGGTGGCATGGAACTGTTCCTTGACAAAGGGAAGGCGAAGAGGCCGGTGCCGGACAGGCTGTCAGGCGGTTTGTTTGGCGTCCAGGAGAATTTCGTGTTCGGGACGTTGGGTGTAGAAATCGTCCAGGGGGAAGCACCCCGAAATCAACCCCATGCGGGGCGCCGTGGTGCAGTCGCTGAACGTGCGGCAGATCAACTTGCGCTGCAGGGGCCGGCCCGCCAGCACGTCCGCCGGCATGTCGGGGTAGGACAGGACCATGCGCCCCAGGCCCACGAAGTCCGCCATGCGCCTGCGCACCACGGCCTGGGCCACGTGGGGGAGCCACTCCTGGAGATAGGAGTACCCGGAGCCGACCGTCACCATGTCGGGACACCGCTGCTTGAGCACGGCGGCGGCCTGCACCTGGCGGGCGACGCCGGCCAGCGGGTCCTCCGGCGGCCGGTAGCCGTCCGACGGCGGAAACAGGGCGGGACGCTGAATGTGCGGCACATAGTAGGGGCTGCCGGCGGTCAGGTTGACGAGCCGGATGTCCAGATCCCGGAGCAGGTTCAGGAAGGGCACCGTCTCCTCCAGGTCCAGACCGATCCCGGTGTCATCGCCGCCAAAGGCATGGCGGTAGCTGTCGGTTTCCAGCTCCGGCACGCCCTGATCTTCCAGGTCCGGGTCCGGACGGAAGGGAACAAAGTCGAACGCGCTCAGCCGGACGCCTATCAGCAGTCCTGGCGCCTCGCTGCGGATGCCTTCGACGATCGTGCGCAAAAAACGCGTCCGGTTCTCGAAGCTGCCGCCGAAGTCCCCGGGCCGGTCGTACGCGCTCAGGAACTCGTGCCCCAGATAGCCGTGGCAGTGCTTGATGTCGACGAACTGGAAACCGATGTCCCGCGCGCGCCGGGCCGCAGTCAGAAAGTCGTCGATGAGACGCCGGATGTCGTCGTCGCTCATCAACACGGCGTCGGGTCCCAGGTGGAACTTCGTGTCCAGGACAGGGTGGGCGTACAGCGTCCAGGGCTCCATGCGGGCCTTGTCGTTGGGCCGGGCGAAGCGTCCCGAATGCGTCAGTTGCAGCCCCACCAGCAAATCGTCGGCATCGCCGAAGCATTCCTCGTGCGCGGCCACCAGCGTCTCGCGCAAACCGCCGATGGCCGCCATCGAGTCGGCGGTCAACATCAACTGGTTGGGGTTGGCGCGGCCGTCCGGCCGGACGGCCACCGCCTCTCCGCCCCAAATCAGCTTGGCGCCGCTTGCCCCGAACCGTGACCAGCGGCGTTCCACCAACTCGGTGGGCTTGCCGTCCTCGGTGCCGTCCCAGCCTTCCATCGGATGGATGCAGAAGCGGTTGCCGATGGTCAGTCCGTGGACTTCACAGGGCTGTGCGAGCGGTGCCTGGGCGCCGGTCTCGAGCGTTTCGTCGAACGGCAGGTCGATGTCCCGTTCGGACAGGTAGCGGCTGAAGAGGGCTGGCGTCCGCAATTGGGCTACGCGACGCAGGCGTGGAGGCATGGAATATCCCTTGAAGGCTGTTCAGGCAACTGGATTCCGTTCGGAATTGCTTGGTCGGCCCGCGGTGCCCCGCGTTGCGGAGCCTGATCCGGGTCGGCAGGACACGTCCTGCACATGGTTGGACCCAAGTCCCGCACCGGGCGGAACCCATTCTGGTTGCGCGCTGGCGAGGTCGTTGCCGGTTCGGATGTCCGGAATCCTAAAGCCGGTGCATGTGGAATCCACCGTCGACCCGGATTACCTCGCCCGTGGAGAAGGGCAGGGCTCCACCGGCAATGGCGGCCACCGCCTTGCCGATGTCCTCCGGCTGGCCCCAGCGTGGAATCGGAGTCAGGTCGTCGGCGATCAGGGCATCGTACTTGGCCTTGACGCCGCGCGTCATGTCGGTCTCGATCATCCCGGGCTGGATCTCGTACACATTTATGCCCCATGGGCTGAGGCAATCCGCCAGCAGGGCGGTCATCATGGTCATGCCGGCCTTGGAGATGCAGTATTCGGAGCGGTTGGTGCTGCTTGTGAATCCGCTAATGGATCCAATGTTGACGATTTGGCCGGGGCTGCCGCCGGAGGCGACGCTGGCGACCATGTTCCGGGCCAGGGCTTGGGTCAGGAACAGCGGGCCCTTGAGGTTGACGCCCATGACCTCGTCATAGCTGGCCTCGCCCATCTCCAACAGGTCCACCCGTTGGCGCGGTGCCATGCCCGCGTTGTTCACCAACAAGTCCAGGGATCCGCAGGCGTCCAGGGTCGCCGCGACCACCTCCGCACGGCTGGCGGGGTCGGCGATGTTTCCGGGCACAAGCGTGGCTTTGCCGCCGGCAGCGCGGGCGGCGGCCGCCGCCTCTTCGGCGGCTTCCCGGTTGCTGCGGAAATTGATGGCGACATGCCAACCCTCCGCCGCCAGGGCCAGGACAATCCCACGTCCAATGCCCCGGCCACCTCCGGTGACCAAGGCCTGTCGTCGATTACTCATATGCCATTGCCCGGGACAGGGCCTCGAGAAAGAAGTATTCGCCCCACATCACACTTTCGTTGACTCCCAGCCCCTTGCGACGCAGGTAAATGCCATGGCGCATGATGCCTTCCCAACCGTCAATCCCTTCTGCCAGGAATTCCGGACCGGTGAGGGTGTCCATGATTTGACAGGCGTATTCGTGGTAGGCACGCGCCCGAACCGGGTCGCTGACCAACCGGGCCAACTGGAAAAAGCCGCAGGCCCCGATCGCCGCGGCCGAACTCTCGTAGGGGGACGCGGGATTCACCTCGGTCCAGTCGTTGGGAGGGACACCATGGTGCTGCGTGTGTTCCATGTAGTACTGGGCATTCAATTCCGCGGTTTGCAGGAAACGCGAGTCGCCGGTGTAGGTGTACACCGTACCGAACCCGTACATGGACCAGGTCAGGCCCCGTGCCCACGAGGAGTCGTCGCGCCACCCGTGGTGGGTGGTTTGCCGCAGGAAGGCGCCGGTCTCCAGATCGAAAATGCCTTCATGCGATGTGCTGCCGTCCCCCCGTACCAAATAACGGCGGGACGTGTGGCAGTGGGCAAGCACTTTTTGCCAGAGGGCGTCGTCGCCGGTGGCCCGGGCCGCGTGGAAGATGATGCCGACGTTCATCATGATGTCGATGAAGATGCTTTCGTCGGAGACGAAGGAGCGGAGGTACTGCCCTTTCTCCTTGAAGCGCATGCCCATGGTCTGGCCGGCCTGGACGATCACGTCCTGCAGGTCCTCGTCGCCGGTTTCGTCGTGCCAGCGCTTCCAGGAGGACCAGAAGATGAACCCCAGGTCATGAACGTTCCGGTCGTGTTCCCGACCCCGCAGCAGGTTGGAATAGTGGATGGCCGTGTCCCGCCAGAAGGGATCCCGCGTGTGGCGGTGGAGAATCCACATTTGTCCCGCCACGAACCCCTCGCACCAGTTGGTCCACGCCTCCCCCTCGTGGTTCCAGCGGCCGTTCCTGGTGTAGAGGGGCAGGAAATCAGGGTGACGTTCCGTCAGGCTGCGAAGCTGACGCTCGGCGAAAGCGAGGGCGTGTTTACACCTCTCCTGCAGGTCGTCAGGCACAGGCAACGGGTCGCGCGGGGTTACGGGCATGGGGCGATTCCAAGGACGGGCACGGCAGGGATCGGCTGAGTCTAGCACGGCGAACCGCGTGATTCCCCGCGGGATGCGAGTGCTCTCGAAGGCCGGTCGGCGATCGCAGTCTGTTGTATTCAAGCTGCACTACAATCGGTGCGAACTTCAGGGGCGGCATGATGCCGCCACCCCTCGCCCAGGTCGTGTCCTGACCATGTCCAAACCCTTGCTGACCGTGTATGGCGCCTTTTGGTGTCCGGACTGCCGCCGCGCGAAATCCTTCCTCGGCGATCACCAAATCCCTTATGCCTGGGTCAACATCGAGGAGGATGCGGCAGCGGAACAACTGGTGATCCGCCTCAACGAAGGCAAGCGCATCATCCCCACGATCGTGTTCGACGACGGCACGCGCCTCGTTGAGCCCAGCAATGCCGAACTCGCCGCCAAGCTGGGTCTCAGGACATCCATCGACCGGAAGTTCTGGCCGCTGATCTGCATTGGTGCCGGTCCGGCGGCACTGGTGGCCTCGATCTACACCACCCGCGAGGGCATCGACACGCTGCTGCTGGAACGGGGCGCGCCCGGCGGCCAGGCCACCCGCACGTTCAGCTACGAAAACGTGCCGGGTTTTCCCGACGGCATCGAGGGCAACGCATTTGCGGAACGCCTCCTGGCGCAGGCCCGGCGTTTTGGCGGACAGGTGCTGGAGGCGGTCGACGTGGTGTCGATTCGCAGGGACGAACCGTTCCTGAGCGTACGGACCGGCACCGGGGACGTCTACACGGCCCATGCCGTCCTGCTGGCATCCGGAAGCCGGTACCGCACGCTGGGGGTGCCCGGGGAGACGGACTTCATTGGCGCCGGCATTCACTTCTGCTCCACCTGCGACGGTCCGTTCTACCGTGACAAGGAGGTTGCGGTGATCGGAGGCGGCAACAGTGCGGCCGAAGAGGCCGTCCACCTGACCCGGTTTGCCTCAAGGGTTACCGTGCTGGTGCGCGGAAGCGAGTTCAAAGCATCGCCGGCCATTGTGGAAAAGTTGACGGCCACCCCGGCGGTGGAGGTGCGCTACCGTACCGAGGTGGGCGCCTTTCGGGGTCGGGGAGGTCACTTGACGGCGCTGCAACTGAACACGCCGGCGGGCGAGGGAGCGGAGTCGCTGGACGTGGACGGCGCCTTCGTCTTTGTGGGGCTCGAGCCCCACACGGAATACCTGAACGGTCTGGATGTTGTGCGCGACCGGTGGGGTTTCATTGAGACGGGCCATGCCCTGGAACATGCCGATGGGCCGCTGGCCCGGTTCGGCGGGCGGCAGCCCCTTATGCTTGAGACCAGTGTGCCCGGCGTGTTTGCAGCCGGTGATGTCAGGGCCGGCAGCACCAAGCAGGTCGCGGCCGCGGTGGGTGAGGGGGCATCGGCGGCCCTCGTCATTCGCGACTATCTGAAGTCGGTTTGAAGGAGCAGCCTGGCAGGCACACCTACGAAGACTTAACCACACTGAATTCCGGGATGGACCGCAGATGAACACTTCCAGTATTTCGGCCAATGGCCACGGAGCGGATTGGCAGTACACGATGCCCGTGGCGGAGTTGATGGAACAGCAATTGGCGACGGCCCGCGTGGGCGACTACACCGTGGCGCTGGTCTTTCACAACGACCAGGTGCATGCAATCGACAACCGATGCCCCCACATGGGCTACCCCATGGACCGCGGCTCGGTCCGCAATGGTCTGATTACCTGTCACTGGCACCACGCCCGGTTCGACCTGCAATCGGGCGGGGCCTTCGATCTGTGGGCGGACGATGTGCCGACGTTCCCGGTGGATGTTCGGGACGGCGGCATCTGGGTCGATGTGGCTTCCACGTTGGATCGGGTGGCCCACAGCGAGGAACGCCTGCAGATGGGCATGGAGCGCAGCCTGTCCCTGGTGGTGGGCAAGGCGGTCATCCTGTTGGAGGAACGCAACCTGATCGATCGCATTCTGGCAACGGGCCTCCGGTTCGGGTGCGAAAACCGCAACGAGGGCTGGGGACAGGGCCTGACCATCCTGGGCTGCATGGCCAGCATGCTGGACGGCCTGCCGCGCGAGCAGCGGGCCCTGGCCCTGTCGCACGGATTGGCCGCAGTCGCCGGCGACAGTGCGGGTTCCGCCCGGCGCTTCCTGGTCCAGTCCCTGCCCGACATCACCGAGGACCTGGATCTGCTTAAGACCTGGTTCAGGGAATTCATCGAAGTGCGGGACACGGAAGGGGCCGAGCGCTGCGTGGTGTCTGCGATCCGCAGCGGCGCCGACGGTCCCTTCCTGATGGACATGCTGGCCTCCGCCATCCTGGACCACCGCTACATCGATACCGGCCATCCGATGGACTTCTGCAACCGCGCCTTCCACATGCTGGACATGACCGGGTGGGCCGAAACGGAGCTGGTACTGTCGAGTCTGGTGCGCCTGGTCGCGGGTGCCATGCGCATGGAGGAGTCCCATGCCTGGCGCCACCCGGACGACCTCATTGAAATCCTGAACGAGGCGTTCAAGGAGCTGCCGGCCGCCTGTACCGAGGGAAGTCCCGCGGAACCCCGGGAGACGGGCGCTCCAACCTTGGTGGAAACCGTGCTTTCCGCGCATCCCAACGAACCCGCACGGGCAGCGGCTGCCTGCCTCGATGCCCTGCGGGCCGGGCTGTCCGGGGAAGGGCTGGCCGTGCACATCTGCTATGCGGCCGCCATGCGCATCGCGCGCTTCCACACCAGCAATGAAATCGGGGACTGGGACACGGCCCTGCACACCTTCACGTTCGGCATGGCAGTGCTGCAGGCTTTCCAGCGCGCACCCTCGCCCGACATGCTGAGGGGGATTTTGGACACGGCCATGAGCGTGCACCTGGACCGGTTCCTGAACATCCCGGCCCAGCGCATTCCCACCCCGGCCGGAGGACCGGAGCCGGAGGAGGCGTTTGGGGCGCGGTTGAACGACCTGCTGGATCAGCAGTACCGGGTCAATCAGGCAGGCCAGATGGTGGCCGATCACTGCACGAACGACGCCCGCCAAAACGAGGTCCGCGCCGCGCTCAAGGAGGCGCTGCTGCGGGAGGATCGGGACTTCCACACCATCCAGTGTGTGGAGGCGGCCCTGACCCTGCACGACCAGCTCAGGCGGAACTGGTCCCACTGTGATTGGCTCGACCCTGTTATTCCGCTGGTGGCAGCGGCTCGCTACCTGGCGGCCCATGCCCCCACCATGAGGGCGCAGGGCCAGACATTCGGGATCGCGTTGCGCCTGCACCGGGGCGAGAACCTGTCTGTCGGTTGAGGTGGAAACCGTCCTTCGCTTGCAATCGACGCAGGCACGCAGGGAAACTCGCCGGGGATGTATGTGACGTGTGTCCGCCGTAAGGGACTGAACAGCGCCACCAACGCGGAGCTGGAAACCTGTGCCCGTTTCCGGCTCCGGCTGGCTTCGGGGACTTTGGACATAAGCGGCCAAGGGATTGCGCGGTCAGCGGCGACGACAGGTTCAAACTGTCCCTCGGGAAACGTTGCCGGATAGAGGCATTGGGAGGCCCAAAAAGCCTGCGACACCGTTGGATTGGCACACCACAGGGGGGGAGTGTCCGGCACTGATGGATTGAGCTGGTCGTCGGACGGAACCACCTGGCCATCCATAGGCGTTCCAGCCCCATCAGTCCAGGGTGCGGTCGGAGTGCACGCCGTAGGTGTGATCCGCCGGCAGGTTTCTCCACGGCACCATGCTGCCGTCGCCGCCGCTGCCGACCAGAGTCCACCCATCCGGATTGAAGGCCATGCTCTGAACCCGATCCGTGTGGCCTTTCGGCGTCCACCCCAAAGTACCCGAGGCGGCATTCCATGGACGCACGGCAGCGTTGTCACCGCCGGTGGCCATGATCCCCTGGCCCAGACGAATTTCAGCCGAGCGAGCTTGGTTGCGGGTCCGGTACAAATGGTCCTGCAGATGGGCTTCTCTGGCCATATTTGTCCCAGCCCCAGCAGGCCGCGGCACCATCGGTGCGCACGCCGCAGGTATGAAACCAGCCACCGCTGACGGAGGTGAACGGTCTTGCGGGTAGATCCGCCTGGCCATATTCGTTGTCACCCCAGCAGGCCACGGTGCCGTCGGTGTGCACGCCGCAGTTGTGGAACCCGCCGACACCAAGGGAGATGAACGATCCCGCCGGCGGATCCGCCTGGCCATGTTCGTTGTCACCCCAGCAGGCCACGGTACCGTCGGTGCGCACGCCGCAGCTGTGCAACCCGCCGGCACCAACGGAGATGAACGATCCCGCCGGCGGATCCGCCTGACCATGTTCGTTGCCGCCCCAGCAAGCCATGGTGCCGTCGGTATGCACGCCGCACGTATGCACTTGGCCGACACTGACGAATGTGAACGATCCTGCAGGCGGGTCCGCCTGGCCATGTTCGTTGTCCCCCCAGCAGGCCATGGCACCGTCGGTATGCACACCGCAGGTATGCACCTGGCCGACACTGACGGATGTGAAGGGTTTCGCAGGCGGATCCGCCTGGGCATATTCGTTGCCACCCCAGCAAACCACCATGCCGTCAGTGCGCACGCCGCAGCTGTGATATTTGCCGGCACTGATGGATTGAAACCGGCTCGCAGGTGGCGTGGCCTGACCATATTCGTTCCGGCCCCAGCAGGCCGCGGCCCCATCGGGACGCACGCCGCAGCTGTGATATTTGCCGGCCCTGACGGATGTGAAGGGTCCTGCCGGCGGATCCGCTCGGCCATCCCCGTTGTTGCCCCAGCAGGCCGCGGTGCCGTCGGGGCGTACCCCGCAACTGTGAATCAAGCCGGTGCTGACGGATGCGAAGGGGCCCGCCGGCGGATCCGCCCGGCCATCCCCGTTGTCGCCCCAACAGGCCACAGTACCGTCGGAGCGCACGCCACAGCTGTGATCCTGGCCGGCACTGACGGATGCGAACGGTCCCGCAGGCGGATTTCCCTCACCCCTCTGGTTCCGACCCCAGCAGGCCACGGTGCCGTCGGAGCGCACGCCGCAGCTGTGATCCCTACCGGCACTGACAGAGGTGAACGAACCCGTGGGCGGATCCGCCTGACCATCCCCGTTCCGGCCCCAGCAAGCCACTCTGCCGTTGAGGCGCACGCCACAACTGTGCGCCTGGCCGGCGCTGACGGACGCGAACAGTCCCACAGGTGGTGTGGACTGGCCGTCCCCATTCCGGCCCCAGCAGGCCACGGTGCCGTCGGGACGCACGCCACAACTGTGAATTAAGCCGGCACTGACGGACGCGAACGAGCCCGTGGGCGGATCCGTCTAACCATGTTCGTTTCGGCCCCAGCAGGTCGCGGTACCGTCGGGGCGCACGCCACAGCTGTGAAACCCACCGGCACTGACGGACACGAACGACCCCGTAGGCGGTGTGGACTGACCATATTCGTCCCAACCCCAGCAGACCGCTCCGCCTTCAGCCCACACACCGCAGGTGTGATAGTTGCCGGCATTGACGGACGTGAACCGGGTCGCGGTCGGTCCGCCGGGAGCACTGGACGAACCTACCGACGAGACCGTGGCCTCGCCCGCGGTTGCAGGCGCCAAGGGGTTCGGCCCGGGTGGTGCTTCGACGGGACCAGTCGCCCCTTGGTCCCGCCCGGCAATCTGGTCGGACGTACCGAGAGCTGCTCCGCGACCGGAAGGCACGGTTTCCCGATCCGCGCGAGCTATGGTGACACCGGATGACGATGCGGCACAGGAGGACATCCAGAGACACAACAGGACCAGGAGGAAGCGAACTGGATGCCTGACGTTCATCTGTAGACCTCAAACTGGGCTTTGTACAACCTGGGGTTGGCATCCAGGGGCTAGTGGGACAACGAACCTTTATAGCGTTGGAACAGCCGCTCACAGTACCGGCGGCGGCCCCGGATCTGGCTGTAGGCGGACCAGGGCCGCACGCCCGGCCTGGCCGCCACGGCCATTGTGGAGCGGCTGGGGGGAGCGTGAGCACGGTGGAATGGGCGGAGGTTCACTTCCCCGAAGCTGAGCAGATTGTCCTGGTCTGCGACAACGTCAACACGCACACGCTCAAGTCCCAGGCCTTCGGCAAGGAGACCGCCGGCCGCTTGGTGGCCCGTTTCAAGCAGCACTATAACGCTACCCCACGGCCGTTGGCTCAACAGGGCCGAATGCGAGCTGAGCGTCCTGGCTCGCCAGTGCGCCTGAACCGTCGCTTTGCCAAACCGGCAACCCTGGCCGCCGAGACGGCTGCTTGGTGCCGATGCGGCAACGCGCATCCCCAGCCCCTCCGCTGGCGCTGCACCACCGCCGACGCGCGCCTCAAACTGCACCATCTATATCCGTCATCCTAGCCACATCCAAGCACTAGCCATCGTCTTTGTCGCCCCAGCAATCCACGGTGCCGTTGATGCGGACGCCGCAGGTGTGCCCCCCACCGGCACTGACGGATTGGAATTGTTCCACAGCAGGGGCATCCGTCTCTCCATCAAGATTCCTACCCCAGCAGGCCACGGTGCCGTTGGTGCGCACGCCGCAAGTGTGGAATACGCCAGCGTCAACGGATTGGAATTCACCTGAAGGCGGTGTCGCCTGACCCCAACCGTATTCGCTGTCATCTTCCGCGTCCCCCGCACCCCAGCAGGCAAGGTTGCCATCGGAGCGCACGCCGCAGGTGTAGTAGAGGCCAGCACTGACGGATTGGAACCGTCCCGCGGGCGGATCCTGATCACGGATAGTGACGCCCCAGCATGCTACGGCACCATCGGTGCGCACACCGCAGGTGTGAAACCCGCCAGCGTCGATGGATTGGAATGAGCCTGCAGGCGGTGTTGCCTGACCGTAGTTGTTCCGACCCCAGCAGGCCACGGTGCCATCGGTGCGCACGCCGCAGGTGTGGTACTCGCCAGCGCTGACGGACGCGAACTGCCCCGCGGGCGGTACGGCTTCCCCATATTGATACTCACTTGAGCCCCAACAGGCCACTGTGTAGTCGGTACGCACACCACACGTGTGGGACCGACCGGCGCTGACAGACAGGAACGGGCCCGTGGACGGCCATGACTGACCATAGTCGTTGAGGCCCCAGCAATCCACGGTGCCGTCGGTGCGTACGCCGCAAGTGTGAAACCCACCAACGCTGACGGCTCTCCACAAGCCCGTGGGCGGCCTTGCTTGGCCAAGGTAGTGGCGGCCCCAGCAGACCAAGATGCCATTGGTGCGCACGCCGCAGGAGTGGTCCCTACCGGCACTGACGGATCGGAACTGCCCGGGAGGGGGGGGTATACCGCGCAGCGAATTCGCTTTTGTCATCCATATAACGTGCGCCCCAGCAATCCACAGTACCATCGGTGCGCACGCCGCAGGTATGAGCGTATCCGGCACTGATGGATTGGAATTGTCCCGAAGGTGCTCCTGTCTGGCCATGTTCGTTTCGGCCCCAGCACACCACGGTCTTGTTGGCTTGCAGGCCGCAGGTGTGACTCCCTCCCGCACTAATGGACTGGAACGAGCCTACGGGGGGATGGGCTTGGCCGAAGTGGTTGAGGCCCCAGCAGTCCACGGTGCCGTTGGTGCGCAGGCCGCAGGAGTGGGCCCCACCGGCACTGACGGATTGGAACTGTCCCGAAGGGGGCGTAACCTGATCCTCGTCCGCGCTTTCCGGGTTGTGCTTGCCCCAACAGGCGAGGGTTCCGCCGACACGCACGCCGCAAGTGTGAAACTCTCCCGCACTTACGGATTGGAATGGTTCTGCAGGGGCAGAAACCTGACCAAACTGACCATCACCCCAGCATGCCACGGTGCCGTCGTTGCGTACGCCACAGGTGTGACGCCCTCCCGCACTGACCGATTTGTAATGCCCCTCGATTGATCCGGTGTAGCCCGTCTGGCCAAACCTGTTCTGCCCCCAACAGGCAACGGTGTTGTCGGCCCGTACGCCACAGGCGTGATAGTCGCCGGCACTGATGGAAGCAAAACGGGGCCCTGCCGGTTCGCTGGATGTACTTGATTGTTCCGTGGGAGAGGCCGTGACCTCGTCAGCGGTGTGGGATGTCACGATGGTCGCAGTGGCAGCCGATGCGCGACTGGACTGGACGCTCTCCATGTCCGCGCGGGTCGTGGCGGAACCGGGTGAAGATGCGGAACAGGCTGACAACCAGAGGCACAGCAGGACCAGGACGATACGGGATGCTTGGCCTGCGTTCACCCTAAACCTTGGTGCCACAACTGCCCGCGGGCACGCGATGACGATTCCCTGTCGGACACGGCACACCTCGTCAGGCCATCCCGCGCAGACCTTGGATCTTGACGCAGCCGGTAGCCGAAGACCTGAATTCGGTGTCTGGCAGGGAAGCAGAGCCCATGATGACAGTCCACTAGTGGGCAAACTTCACTCAAAAGTAGGGTACAGATGCAGGAGTTTGATGCGGGCGTCCTCGGTCGTGAACTGCCAGTGCACGGGCGTGCCCAGGGCGTT
>JGIcombinedJ30088_10004136_pt1 | contig 13072 bp, 10 predicted proteins | sample PinacodermPK_FD_30088 | JGI IMG/M metagenome (IMG submission 30088)
GGGGCAACGCGGAGTGCTACATGCACGGGCTCGAGTTGGTGCACGAAGCGGTGCGCCAGGTGCGGGGCGAATCGACCTGCCAGGTGCCGGACGTGAACATCTCGATGGTGACATCGGGGCCGATGGTGCAGCCGGTGAGCGACCTGATCCTGGCGGCGGACCGGGGGGTCGACGCATGACCGCCGAGGCAGGGAGCTACCTGCCCGAGGGCCTGCCCCGTCCCGCTCCCGCGATTGACGGTCTGGGGGCGGAGTTCTGGGAGGCGGCGAAGCGGCACGAGTTGGTCGTGCAGCAGTGCCGCGCCTGCGAGGGCTTCCAGTGGGGGCCGGAGTGGATCTGCTACCAGTGCCACTCCTACGACCTGACCTATACGCGCGTCTCCGGGCGGGGCGTGATCTACAGCTGGGAGCGGGTCTGGCACCCGGTGCACCCGGCGCTGCAGGAGGCGACGCCGTACATCGTGGTGCTGGTGGAGCTGCCCGACGCGGGCAACGTACGCATGGCCGGGAACCTGCTCGGGGACCGCAGGCAGGACGTGGTCATCGGGGCCGAGGTCGAGGTGGCGTTCGAGGACAAGGGCGAGGGCGACGAGGCGTACACGCTCGTGCAGTGGCGGGTCGTCGAGTAGCGCCTACGGCCCGCAATGCATCGTGGAGCCGGTGGGCGCTACCTCAGAAGGGGGGCGTCTCCCGACCGGACGGGCCTACAGACAGGGTCGATTCGGGTATCAGGGGAGGGGGTCCAGCTGCGAGGGTGTCGAGGACGCTCAGCTCATACGCTGTTCCCGACTCCGAGGTGAGCAACCCGAGCGAGGCAAGTTGGGACGCGCTGCGCCACCCCGTGAACCAGGAGGCAAGTGAGCGAATGTCGACTTGCCACGTGCCGGGTCCGCCCGGCACCAGGGTTCCCTGTCCGTCGACGACCTGGAGCTCGAAGCTACCGTCGTTGTGAGACAGCGTGGAGTCGCTGACGCGAAGAGCGACCGTTGCGGTGATGGGGGGCCAGCCCCGTAGCTCGATGGCCTTTGCAAGGTCCACGAAGCGCAGCATCCAGGGGATACTCTCCGTGGCCTTCCAGCGCTGCCCATGGTCGGTTAGCGCTTCAAGCACCCACGGTGGCTGAAAGGCGGTCACGGTGCCGGTGACCGTGCCGAAGCGAGTGATCGCGGTCCCGAGAGCGCGAAGGACCGCCCCGTCCTGGGCCCCGAGATCGTCGATCCTCAGATCCATGAAGCTGTCTGCGGAAGGCTGAGCCCCCATCACGACGTACCCGATGCCTTCAGCGACTTGCACCTTTACCAGGAAGACGCGCACGTCGGCATGCATCGTCCTTCCCCGGCGCCGTTCCCACCAGTGCTCTCCGCGCGCCACGGAACCCGATGAGAGTCGGGCCAGCGCATCGTAGGCCGGCGCCAGAGACTGGAGGTCAGCCGCTGCGAACGACTCGACGTCGGCCTCAATCTTCGGCTTGGCGAGGTCGGTGATAGGGATGCGGCGCCTTACGTAGTCGCCGGCCATCTCGTAGCCGACCGATCGGTACAGCGAGGCGGTCGTCGGAAAAAGCGTGGAGATCGCCGCGCCACGCTCGTGCATGAGTCTCAGGGCCTCAACCATCAAGGGTTTCGAGATCCCCTCGCCGCGATGATGGGGTGCGACACCAACGGCACTCACCGCTACGCCATCAACCGGGCAGCCCCCAAACCACTGGCCCCCGGGAATCAGCGTCGCGGTAGCGACGAGTTCGCTCCCTTCGTAGCCAGCTAGTACCTGGTCCGGGGGCACGGCACGCTCGGGGTCGAACGCCCGCGCGCTCCCGAAGGACGTACCGACCAGATGGTGATTCGCCTCAAGATCCCCCTCACGCAGCGGGCCAAGGGACAGGCTCATCAAGGAATCCTCCACGGGCTGGCTGTGCGTTTCAATGCTGAACTACTCCCTCAGACTGATAGGACTGGCCGGGTTCGTGGCGGCATGCCCCCCCTCCTGGACCAGGTGCGTTGAGGATGGCCTGGCGTCAGCAGCGTGCCCTTGTTCAGATGGTCAGGTGGCATCGACTGGCACCCTGCTAGGCGGACCGCAATCGCGGGTCCAGCTCGTCCCGAAGCGCATCGCCAAACATATTCGTGGCGAACACAACAAGGGTGAGGGAGAAAGCCGGGGCGGCGAGCAGCCACGGGGCGGCGAGCATGTAAATCCTTCCGTCCACACTCAGCATCCCTCCCCAGGATGGAGTGGGAGGCGGCACGCCAAACCCCAGGAAGCTCAGCGCCGCCTCGGCAACGATCAGGCCGCCGATGGTCGTCGAGACGAGGACGATGATCAGCGCGAAGATGTTCGGGAGAACGTGGAAGGTCAGGATCCGCGCGTCGCTGGCGCCGAAGGACCGCGCCGCCTCGACGAAGTCCTCGCCCTTGATGTCGATGACCGAGCCACGCACGATGCGGGACAGGCTAAGCCCCGTTCGAAGGCCGAGCGCCAGGATGACGTATTCCGTACGAGGACCGAGAACGAGCAGGACGCCCAGGAGGAAGATCAGCGGCGGGATCGCGTGCGCCAAATCGACAAATCGCTGCACGAAGTAATCGAGCTTCGCGCCCATGTAGCCGCTGACCGCGCCGAGCAACGTGGCGGCGAGCACTCCCAGCAGGGTCGCGCCAATTCCGACATAGAGCGATGTCCGGGCCCCGTATACGACGCGGCTGAAGACATCCCTCCCGAAGTGGTCGGTGCCGAAGAGGTGGGTGCCATCCGGCCCTTCCAGGTTCGGACCTACGTTGTTTCGAATCGGGTCGTAGGGGACGATCACGTCCGCCAGCGTTGCGGATAGCACCAGCACCACCAGGACCACCGCTGAGAAGGCTCCAAGCGGCTGACGGCGGCTGAATCGCGCGATTCTCGATGGCAAGCCGGCCCAGACCGTTCGCGTCTCTGGGGCCAAGGCCGCGGGTCGCCTTGAGGACGGTGCCGTCGTCATGCACCTAGCCTCACCCGCGGATTCAGCCACCCGTACGATATGTCAACGAGCAGATTCGCGAATATCACGAACATGCCCGTCACGACCGCGATCCCCTGGATCACCGGATAGTCACGCTCGCTGATCGCGGTCAGCAGCATGCGGCCCATACCGGGAAGCCCAAAGATTGCTTCAATCAGAACCGCACCGGAGATCAAGGTCGCTACCTCGAGCCCCAGCGTGGAAACCACTGGGATGAGCGCGTTTGGCAACGCGTGCCGGAGCACGGCCGTGCGCTCCGGCAGGCCCTTCGCGCGCGCCGTCCGGACGTAGTCCTGGCCGAGCACTTCGAGCAGCTGGGTGCGGGTCAGACGCATAACGACTGCGCTCAGGGCAAGGCCCAGGACAAGGGCGGGTATGAGGAACTGTGAGACGTACGTCCACAGGTTCGAGCCGTCGAACGAGGTGTACGTGACCGGCGGCGACCACTTCCACCAGATGGTGGGCAGCACGATGACAAATGTGGCGAGCGCGAAGTTCGGAATGCTGAGGCCAAGGATGGAGAGGCTCCGCATGACGTAGTCCCCCGCGGTTCCCCGGGTGACGGCGGAGAGGAGACCAATAATCATCCCGGCCACAGAGGCCCAGGCCAGCGCCAGGACCCCCAGCATTAGGGTCGGCAGCAGAGTGCGCTCGATCATTTTCGTCACCGGTTCCCCTCTCAGGACCGATCGACCGAAATCGAGCTGCGCCGCATTCCACGTATACTCGATGTACTGCAGAGGCAGGGGCTCATCGAGTCCGAGCCGCCGTTCGAGCGCTTCCCGCGCCTCCCCGCTGATACCGGTAGTTCCGGCTACGGCCGCCTGGGCCTCGAGCGCATCGATGGCGCTGCCGGGCAGCAAGCGTACAAGCACAACGACGGTGAACAACAGCAGCAGCGTCGTGGGGACTATGCCGGCGAGGCGGGCGATGATGTACTTCGTCATGCCGCCCCCACAGACAGCGTCCAACCCTTGATGGATGAGCCGTGCGCGTCGGGTCGACCAGACGGCTCATCCCACATTAGGTTCGCTGTGATTCGTTGGCAGCATACAGTCTGCCGTTGGTGGGGGACGCTCGTGTACTCACACGGAAGACTCCTTGATGGCATTGCGTGCCCTCTGCGCTGGACCGACTCTCGCGAGGATCCTCTCGATCGGGGGCGCCCCCGTATGCCATCCACGTGGAGGGATGCGGGTGGGCGTTGAGCACAGCCAGGTAGGCTTCGATCGCGCCTTGCAGCGCTCTGACGTGCTTGCAGACGCCCCCGCCGGATGGCCCTGTCTGTGCTCTCCGCGAAGAGCCGCTCGACGAGGTTGAGCCCCGACGCTGAGGTCGGCGTGGAAGTGTAGAGGGACATCTGCCGGTCGAGTTCCCACCCTTGATCTCCGTGGCGATCGCCGTGGCAATCGAGGGCCTTGACCGTGGGTCTACAATGACGGTTAGCGATTGCTGGAAATCTGGATTCGAAATACCGGCAGCCGAGGGTCTTGAGAGGGGAACATTGGGATGAGGGACGAACACTCGTATTGGAGCCGGCGCTACCCGGGGACACGCTTGGGGCGACGCGCCTTTCTTGGCAGTTCCGTGGGGCTGGGCGTAGGGGCGGCCGCTCTTGGCGTTGTGGGGTGCGGCGACGACGACGACGACGTAGAGGAGCCCGCAGCCGCGGCAACCGCAGCGGCTACGGAAGCCCCAACGGAGGCGCCGACGGAAGCGCCCGCAGCGGATGCTCCCCAGCAGGGTGGCTCGTACATCTGGGAGGGCGACGGCATCAGGTTTGTCCCCGCCGTGGTCGATCCTCACGTTGCCGGTTCGGGTGGTGTCAGGCTGTGGCTCTTCGCCGGCAATATCGCCGTGCGGCGAAACTTCGATGGGAGCGAGCTCGTACCGGAGCTCTTCAACGCCTGGGAGACTGTCGACGGCCTCGAGCACATCGTGACAATCAGGCCGGGCGTGAAGACCCACGACGGGCCGCTGACCGGCGGCCGGTTGTTCAACACCGAGGACGTCGCCGTGAACCTCGAGCGCATAGCCGGCCTGCTGGCTCCCGACGGTGACGCCAGCGCCTACTGGATGGCGAACCTCCTGCAGGGACTGGTTTCCGCGGAAGCCGTCGATGACAGCAAGGTCACGGTGACGTTCTCCAGTCCGTTGGCCTTCCCGTGGGGCCTCACGCTTCCCTACGCATCCCTGATGCCGGTGGAGAATTTCGAGTCTGGCGGTCTCCAGAATGCGGCCCCGGAGACGATATCGGGCACCGGACCGTGGGCGCTCTCCGAGTACAAGACGGACGAGAGCTTCACCGCCGATCGACACCCCGATTACTGGGACGGCGCACCGTACATGGACAACGTGATCTGGAAGCCGACTGGGGACCGCGTCAGCCAGTCGGCTTCGTTCATTGCAGGAAACGGGACGTTCTTCAACAATCCGTCGAAGGTGGAGCGCGAGACCATCATTGATGCGCGCGAAGGCTCTCAGCTGTTCCACTGGGCCGGTTCCACGTGCGCCTACACGATCTTCAACACGCGGAGCGGAGCCACGTTCGAGGATCCGCGCCTGCGGCGCGCCATGCACCTGGCGACGAACTATGTGGCGAACCAGGAGGCCTTCTGGGGCAAAGGCTTCTTCCACCTGGGCGGCGTCCTGAACAATGCCCACGCCGAAGGGATCCCGCAGGAGGAGCTCCTGACAATGCCGGGGTGGCGGGTGGACAAGACTGAAGACTTGCAGACCGCGAACGAACTGATCGCGGCCGCCGGCTTCCCCCAGGGTGAGGGCCTGTCCTTCGAGTTCATGGGGAATACGATCTGGGAGGCCTACGGCTACAACTTCTCCATTCGGCAGATGGACGATTGGCGAAGCGCTTTCCCGGAGATCGATGTCGAAGGGCGCCTCTCCGCGGATGCCACCGCCCATATTGAGGCGCTGACCAACGGTGGCTTCGACATCTCCCACCTTCCCATCGGGTCTTCGTCGCCGGCGTCCTCGGACCTCGGCCAGTACACCACGGGCGCCGGCAACAACTTCTCGGGCTACTCCAACCCGGAGCTTGATGCGTTGGTCGCAAGTGCCAACGCCAAATTCATTCCGGCGGAGGCAAGCGAGGACGTCTTGGCGGCGCAGCGCATCCTGTTGGAGGACATGCCCCAGCTCATCGACCACCGCCTGCACCAGGCGGGCATTTATGCGCCCGACGTGCGAGGCTTCCCCATCATCCCGGGCGCCACCGAGCCCCTGGCAGGCAACTTCGAGAACTGGGACACGATCGCCCGTCACGCTGCCGACTTGTGGTTGGCCTAGCGGGGCCGATGCCATCGAGGGAAGGTAAGTACCCGTATTCGTCGATTTGCCGCCCGGCTCCGGTCGCTGCGCTGGCCCGTTACCGGTGACCCGCAGACCCGGTGCTGCGGCGGGCGGCGCACTCTCCCATTTCCGTATCTGCGACTTCACCGGGCAGCTGGCCGGTGCCGGGGCAACCCGGTTCCTTGCAGCCTTCGGGGCGCAGGTCATCCGTATCGAGGATCCGGTACCCGAGGGGCGCTGGGACATCCTTCGCGGCAACCCGCCGTACGTCGACGAGCGCCGCGGCATCGAACTCGGCGGCGCCTTCAACAACCACAACGTCGAGAAGCTGGGCATCACGCTCAACCTGCGCACCGAACGCGCCCGTGAGCTGCTCCGGCAACTCATCGGCGTCTCCGATGTCGTGTCCGAGAACTTCTCGGCGGGCGTCCTCGACCGCTGGGGCTTCGACTACGAGGCGCTCAAGGCGATCCGCCCCGACATCATCTACGTGTCGAACTGCGGCTTCGGCCACTCAGGCCCCTATCGGGACTACAAGACCTGGGGGCCGATCGTGCAGGCGGTCTCCGGCCTCACCTTTGGTTCGGCGTTGCCCGACGAGCCGCCGGCAGGCTGGGGCTACAGTTACATGGACCACACCGGCGGCTATTTCATGGCCATCGCCATCCTCATGGCCTTGCACCACCGGAACGTCACCGGCGAAGGTCAGTGGGTCGACCTGGCCTGCACCGAAGCGGCCTGCACCCTCAACGGCCCGGCCCTGCTCGACGCCACCGTGAACGGCCGGCCGTTGCGCCGCGAGGGGATGCCCCACGCCAATCGCAGCCAGTTCCCGCCGATGGCGCCGCACAACATCTACGCGGCCAGGGGCGAAGACAACTGGATCGCGGTCGCCTGCCGCTCCGACGAGGAGTGGCGAGCCCTGCGGGAACTCGTCGGTGAGCGCTGGACACAAGACCCGCGTTGGGACGGCCTCTCGGGCCGGCTCGAGTTCGAGGACGAACTCGACCGCAACATGGAGCTCTGGACTCGCGGGCACGAGCGCTTCGAACTCGCCGCGCGAATCCGCGATGCCGGGCTCCCGGCGACCGCCGTCCAGCGTCCCGAGGAGCGCATCGACAAAGACCGGAACACCGAGGGCTGGGGCCTCTGGCCCAGCGTGAAACACACCGTGATAGGAGACGCTCGGGTCGATGGCCTGCCTGTGCATCTGTCGGAGACGGACTGGCGCCTCGAGCGTGGCGCACCCTGCCTCGGCGAGCACAACGACTACGTCTATGGCGAGGTCCTCGGCCTCGCGCCCGCCGAGATGGCGTCACTACGCGAGGAGGGCGTCATTTGAGCGGCCCTCTGGCGGACCTGTGCGTGGTCGAGTTGTGCAGCGAGCGCGGCGCCTGGGCCGGCAAGCTATTGGCCGACATGCGCGCCGACGTCGTGAAGGTCGAGCCGCCCGGGGGCGACATCACGCGCACCTATCCGCCGTTCCTCGATGACGAGCCCGGCCCGGAACGCAGCCTCTACTTCTGGCATTACAACACCAGCAAACGGGGCGTCACGCTCGACCTCGAGAGCGACGCCGGCCGCGATGCGTTTCGGCGGCTGGCTGCCCGCGCCGACATCCTTCTCGAGGACCGCGACCCCGGCGTCATGGCCGCCCTTGGCCTCGACTTCCCCGACCTGCAGCCGTCGAACGAGCGGCTCATCTACGTCTCGATCACGCCCTTCGGCCGCAACGCGCCCCGCGCGAACGAGCCGGCAAACGACCTCACCATCCTCGCCGGCGGGGGTCCCGGCTGGAACAACGGCTACGACGACCACTCCCTCCCGCCCGTGCGTGGCGGCGGCAACCAGGGCTACCACACCGGTTGCCACTTCGCCGTCATGTCTGCGCTCGTTGCCCTCCTCCACCGCGACAACGGGGGCCGCGGCCAGCACGTTGATGTGAACATGCACGCCGCCGCCAACGTCACAACCGAGGCCGGCACCTACAACTGGCTCGTGGCTCGCGAGACCGTGCAGCGCCAGACCGGCCGCCACGCCGCCGAGAACCCGACCATGCCCTCGCAAGTGCGCTCCGCCGACGGCCGCTACGTCAACACGGGTGTCGCGCCGCGCCGCCCGCACGACTTCAAGCTGATCCACCAGTGGCTGGAGGAACTCGATCTGCTGGAGCACTTCCACCCTGCCGCCCTGCTCCTGCTGGGCGCCGAATGCGAACGGATAGACCTCTCGAAGCTAGCCTTCGACGAGGACTGGCGTGCGATCTACGGCGCCGGCCGGGAGGCCATGGCCTCCATCGCCTCGCATCTCACCGCTTATGACTTTTTCACTGGCGCCCAGAAGCGTGGGTTCCAGGTGGGCATCATCTACTCGCCGGAGGAGGCCATGGCCGACCCCCACTTCGTCGCCCGCGGCTTCCCCGTGGAGGTGGAACACCGCGAACACGGCCGCTCATTCACCTACCCCGGTGCGCCCTACAAGTTCGAGAAGTCGCCGTGGTCGGTTCATCGCGCTCCTCTGCTCGGCGAGCACAACGATGAGTGGTTGCCGAAGTAGGGCGTTGGCGTTGCTGTGGGCACGGCTGCGCTCGTGGAGGCCTCCGCCTCGCCCTGATACGAGGGTGGGCGTAGCCCCATCCCCCTGGCACAGGGTCTCCCTGTGGCTGCCCATCCTGGTCGCCTGCCTGGGTGTGTGGGGCTGCGGCGCAGCGGGCGGCGACGCAGAAGGAGCCGGCGGCAGCCCTTCGCCCGCGGCCGGCGCCGCCGACGCCCGGTCCGACCCAACGCAGGAGGGCATCCCCCCGCTTGTGCTTGCTGACGGTTCTCAGCCGCCGCCGGCGCCGTCGGTCCCGAGCGGCCCTCTCGACGAGGCGCTCGTTGCCGACCTCGACCTGCTCTTCGGCGATGTCGGCCCGGCGATCGACCGCGCCGCGCTCGCACGCGTCGGAGCGTCGGGAGACGCGCGCGTGGCCTGGCTGCTCGCGGACCTGTTGCGCTTTCTGCAGGGTGGGGACAGCGCCGATCGCGTGGTCTCGGCCTTCGAGGCGCTAACAGCCACCGATGTGCCGAGGGGATTCGCCTGGCCGATCGTGACCAACTGGCTGATCGCCTGGGATCTGCCGGCGCCGCCCGGTTACGTGACCTGGAAGCGCCAGCCGTTCGAACTGGTCGAGCGCGGCTGGGCGCCGTTCTTCGAGGACGAGGACGCTGCGATCGACTGGCGCCTGGTCAGTTGGGGGGGCGTCCTGATCGACGACCGGCCCTTCGAGCAGATCAAGCTCCCCTGCCCCCAGGGCTGCATCCCCGCGCTCAATGACCCCGCGACCACCGGCGTCCGCGGCGGCTCCTGGTACGCGGACGTCGGCATCGTCTTCGGAGTCGTCGTCAACGGCGAGGCCCGTGCCTACCCCAGGCACATCATGGAAGTGCATGAGATGGTCAACGACACCCTCGGCGGCCGGCGCATCGGCATGCCCTATTGCACCCTCTGCGGTTCGGCACAGGCCTATTTCACCGACCGGCCTCCGCGTGGCTTCGCGACAATCGAGCTGCGCACGTCGGGGCTGCTCTCCCGATCCAACAAGGTGATGTTCGACTTCCACACCTACTCCGTCTTCGACACATTCACCGGCGTGGCGCTCTCGGGGCCGCTCCAGGACGAGCGCTTCGTCCTGGAGATGCTGCCCGTCGTCACCAGTACCTGGGGGGAATGGAAGGCGGCCTACCCCGACACGACGATCGTGGCGGCGGATGGCGGCATCGGCCGCAGCTACCCCCTCGACCCGCTCCGCGGGCGCGACGCTGCGGGACCCATCTTCCCCATCGGCGCCGTGGACCCGCGGCTCCCCGTGCAAGAACACGTGCTTGGGGTTGTCACGCCGGCAGGGGAGGCGCTTGCGTTCCCGGTCGCCCAGTCGCGAGCCGCGCTCCAGGCAGGCGACGCCGTGGTGCTGGCCGGGGTCCAGCTCGTCCTGGACGGCGGCGGACTTCGCGCCGAGTGGACCGACGGCCGCCCGTTGCCCAGTCACCAGGCGTATTGGTTCGCCTGGAGCCAGTTCCACCCGGACACCGTCGTCTGGACGCCGCTCTCCTGAGGCAGGCGGAGACTCGGGAGGAGGTCGTCGAGGTGCGGCCCGAGATCGACGATCCCGGTGTTCCGGTGGGCGTGATGAACCCTGTCTGTAACCCGTCTCAGACAGGAGAGGATGAGGGCGACTTCCAGACGCTGGGCTCGATGGACTGGAAGCACGTTGCGGGCGGACCGCTCTTCGCAGGAACAACGGGAGCTTGGCGCATCCCGGCGCGGATGCGTGCCCGCTGTGTCCGAGCGTAGCCTACAGCGCCACCGTCAGCTCGAAAGTTCGTCCTACAGTCAGCCAGCCCACGTGTCCACGGTCGCTCTACATGGAAGGCCAGGCGACGCCACGGGTTGAGCTGGTTTTGAGAGCTGCGGTTGGCGCTCACATCGGACGCCTCCCGGCTGCTCATCCACAGTTCTGTCGGGCGAATTCGGCGGGTGTCTGAGGGAGTTGGATGACGATGTCGGCCGGATCCTCTGTGCGAAGGTCAACGAGCGGCGGTGCTCCAGCAACCGGGGCGTCGGCGTCCCTGTCGTAAGCACCCAGAAAGCACCCGTCATGACGTTCGGCGTAGAGCAGGACCTCATAGAGACCATTCGGGACGACGACGCTGAATCTTCCCTGGGAGTCGGTCGTGTTTCCCGCGAGCACGCCATCCGCTGGTCGATGGAGCCGGACATGCACGCCTTCCAGGGGGTCGCCCGCTGGCCCGAGGATCGTGCCGCTCATGCGTCGGCAGAGTTCGGGCACGGTTCCTGGTAGCTGGATGGTGACATTGGTGACGCCGGCGTCGGTCACCGTAATCCTTGGGGGCCTTCCATAGATGGGAGGGCTGTCGTTCGTGCTGTACGCGCCCAGGTGGCACCAGTCGTAGTCCTCCGCGTAGAGCAGAACTTCGTAGTCGCCCTCGGGGACCAGGGCTTTGAATGTGCCATCCGGTCGGGTTCCGGCTCCCGCAATAAAGCCGCTGTCCGGGTTGTGCAGGCGGACATGGATACCCTGCTGTGGGTCGCCGAGGGGCAGCTGCACGATTCCCTCAACCCTTGGCTGCGTTGGCCTGATCCCTGCTCGATGAGACTCGAACAGTTCGTAGAAGGCGTCGATGGGGAGGTCGAATACCGTGTGGTAGGTGTCCCTCCAGTCCCGATCCAGAGGCCTCTGCCTGTAGAACTCCACTGGTGCTGCTTCGCCTGCCATTTCGATACTGAACAGGGTGGCGAGCGACGCCAGCGAGTAGTTCGCTCCCGCATTGTCGATGGACATGTCGCTTTCGATGGCCTCCAGCGTGTTGGCTGCCAGCCAGACGCCATTCGCCACGTCGTCGAGGTACCGGGGAAACGGATAGAGTCCGGTCATATCGTGGTAGACGGCTGCGGCGTGGTTCGCCATTCCCTCGCTCAACCATGCCGGACCGATCCGGTTCCTGATGGTGCCCCAGTTCCCTTCCGCATCGAGCGTGGCGAGGTACTCCTGGACGGCGTGGCTGTATTCGTGCGGCAACGCGGTTATGCAGAGTTCCTGTATGCCGATCGTCCGACCGCCGTAGCCTCCGCACCACACGGCTGAAGCGGCGTCGCCGAACTGGACCGTGAGGCCCGGCACGGCAACGCCGTGGCGCCGGACGAAGAACGCCACGACATCGTCGACATAGGCCCGCAGTTCCCGCTTCCGCTCCGGCGTGAACTCACCCTGGAAGTCGATGTGGGGCGGAGGCGTCAGTTGCCACCACTGCTTCGCCGAAGAGACCCTGAGCCAGTAGGGCCGGCCCCTCTCCAGCGTCTGCGGGGCGCTGCCGTTCGCTTTCCGCGTCTCGAGGAGGATGGCGTCTAGTTCAGCCAGGGCAACGGCGGCAGCGATGCCGTCGTCTCCGGCCCAGGTGACGAGATTCCAGCCGCGCCGCAGGTCCGCGAGGCCAGCCCGGAGGACGAGCGGCCGCTCCCACGGCACCGTCTCCTCGCCCTCCAGGAACAGCCACAGCCCCGTGCCGGGCGAAAGCGTCGCAAGGTCGCCGAATACAGTCTCGCCATCTTGATAGGCGAAGCGGTAGCGCTGCTCGTGCGCATCCCAGGCGTAAGCGGTCACCAGTTGGGGGATGGCCGCAAAGACCACGTCGACATCGGTCTCTTTGCCGGTCCAGCCGGCGAGGTTCCACCCGGGATGGAGCTCGGTCGTGACCGTGTCGCCCGCTGCCAGCGCGGTCTCCACCCCGGATACCAGCGCCCAGAGCAACGCCGCCGCAGTCAGGACACCCAGCAGATATCTGTATCTGCATGTTCCAAATAGCACTATGCCGCTAGGTTAACCCCGGTCGAAGCGAGTTCCCACACCTATGCCCGGTCCACAGGCGACAGCCCCACCGTCGGCTCGAAGGTTCGTCTACAGCCTCCTTGGTGAGCCCTTCGCTGGCGCCCGTGCGAGCGCACTTGGCTGCAGCAGGACCCCGCCGGGGGTTGGCGCCGGGAGAGGCGGGGCTACCCGCCCGCCCGCTTCTGCGCCAACGTCACCAGCCCTTCGACCGCTGCCACTCGGCGCGGGATGTCCGCCTCGGACGGACGAATCGCCCGCACGGTCACTAGGTACTCGATTGCCCGCACCACCACCCAGCGCCACATCAGGGCCGTGTCGAACGGCGCCACCTGCCGGTATCCGCGCAGGTAGGCGAAGGCCGCCAGCGGTCGGAACAGGCGGGGG
>JGIcombinedJ30088_10004145_pt1 | contig 13052 bp, 13 predicted proteins | sample PinacodermPK_FD_30088 | JGI IMG/M metagenome (IMG submission 30088)
CGGCCCCCGGAGCGCATGAAAGCCTCGAGCAGGCGAAACTCCTTGGCGTTCAGGTCGATCTCCCGGTTTTGCCGCCTGCATTTGCGCCCGTAGAGATTTAGCCGGATATCTCCGGCCTGCAGAACCGGCACGGGGTTCCCTAAAAACCGTGAACAAAGGAGCCGCCAATTGCTTCATTTAATGTGGTTGCCCATCGCGGTCAGGATCAGGGCGGGGGCGGTAATCTTCGCCGCGCGAAGCGCCTTGAGCAGCGAAAGCCCGTCGAGTTCGGGAACCATGCGGTCCAGAACCAGCGCGTCGTACTCGCGCGTCGTGGCGGCCACCAGCGCGTCCCTGCCGTTCTTAAGCCAATCCACCGCGTGCCCGGAACGGGTAAGGCCGTCGGTTACCCAGGCGCCGATCTCGCCGTCGTCTTCAAGAAGCAGGATCTTCATCCCGGCCATCCTAGCGGAAGCGACCCGGCCGGGCAATTGCGCATTTTCGAGACTCTCCGCTCGGCGGATTGCCGGTCCCCGAGCCATCCGGAGCATGCTCGCCGATATCGCCGCGGCTGCAATCGAAGCGGAACTCGACCGGGGCGGCCCTAGCCGCCCCGGTCGGGATAAAGAGGTCGAATGGCGTGTCGCCATACGCGGAACGGGCCTGGTCGTCGTGCCGCTAGCGGCCGCGGCGACCGTCGTCGTCGTCGTCATCGTCATCGTCGCCCCACCAGCTGCCGCGGCGACCGTCGTCGTCATCGTCGTCCCGGACCTCGCCGATCGAGAGGCTGCCGTCGCCGTCGCGGTCGAGACGCTCGACGAAGTCCGCGAGCGGGAGGTCGTACTCGGCGCGGGTGACGATCCCGTCGCCGTCGGTATCGAGCGTCTGGAAGGCGCGCACCGTCAGCGGGCGCATGGCCTCCAGCCAGAGCCCGGAGAACTCCTCGAGGGTCAGGCTGCCGTCGGAGTCGGCATCGTGCGCGGCGTGGAGGTCGCCGCGCTGCTTGTCGATCTCGGCCTGCGTGAGCGCGCCGTCTCCGTCGGCGTCGGCGGCGTCGAACATCTGCGGGCCGGTCGCATCGAACTGCCCCGCGCCGGGGAAGCCCGGGCCGCCGCCTCCGCGGTGGCCGGCGTAGCTCGCGCCCGCCAGCGCGGTTCCGCCGAGGGCGGCGACGACGGTGATGGCGGTCAGCGTTCTTGTCTTCGTTTTCATAGTTGGTTTCCTTCGCTTGTGAATCCATCGGATGTCGATGGAATGGGGTTGATGGAAGGGATATGGCGACCGGGCCTTTCACGCGCCTGGCGCCGGATATACAAGTTTGTAAGCTTGGAAAAAGTTTCCGGGGATTGCCGAGCGCGCGGGAAGCGGCGTTTTCCGGCCAGATCCAGGTATCGCGAGGGACTGCGAAAAAGCCGGGAGCGCAGCGGCCGTCTCCCGTCTCGATGACGCGGCATGCGAAAGGCGCGGAGTCGGAGGCCCGCAATTTTCGAAGCGGCCCGGCCCCGGCTTTTTCGCGGTCTCCTTGCCATGCTATTTGGCGCTCGTCCGGAGCGGGCCCGCGGCATCGCCTCCGCCTGCCAATTTCTCGGATGGCGCCCGGCCGAGCGCGCGATGCGCTGCTACGCGATAATCCTCGCATGCATGGCGTCATCGCATGATTTGTTCGCTGAATTCTCCAAGCGAGAACAGGAGGAGAACGATTTGCGCCGGGCTTTTATGCCGCCATTCTCATTGCCGTGAGATTCAGCGGCCGGGAGTTCGTGCGCACGGCAGCGCCGGTATCACAGTCGCAGTCTCCGGTCAGATTGATGTGCAGCCAGCTCAGCGGAGATACGTGCCTGAGCAGATTCGGATTCGGAAGCAGCCCCTGGCGCTGCGGATGGCTGGCGGCCTTATCCATGTAGAGCGTGTTCCAGCACGTGACGGCGGCGATGACGAGGTTGAGAGCCATAACCCGCTTCTGCTGCGTTTCGCGGAAGCGGTCGTAGATGCGTCACCGGGAATGCGCGAACACCGCCTTGGCCAGGGAATGCCGGGTTTCGCTCTAGGAGAGCCCGGCCTCGCATTCAATCCGGAGCTGGAGGTTCTCGATCCAGTCCAGCATGAACAGTGACTTCTCGATCCGACCGATCTCGCCAAGCGCGAGATGCAGCCGATTCTGCTNCCGGTAGGCTCCGAGCTTGCGCAGCATGTGCTAGGGCTATACGGACCCGGTTTTGATACTGGCCATCAGCCTCATGACGTCACTCCCCCAATGATCTAGCACGACGTTTTCGTTGATCGGCCTTCCCATGAGCNCAGACAGGGTCATCCAGCGGCCGGGCCGGCCGAAGCAGGCGAGGCGTCTGTCCGGAAAGTCGCGCAGGCGCGGCACAAGGGCCTGGCCGAGGAGGTGGAACAGCGCAAAGACATGATCGGATGCCCCACCAGTGTCTTTATATCGCACCCTATCCATTAGTCATTTTCTAACTTGGCACTGAGGCTGTGGATGGCGCTGGCCTCGCCGATCCGGACCGCGCGCTCCAGGGCCTGAGCTCCCAACGTCATGCGGGCGTACCCCTCCCACACCACCTGATGGCCCGGCGGGCCGTCGTTCTTCCGGTTCAGGTAGCCGCCCAGGCGGGCCACCAGCAGCACGGCCTCTCCCAGCGAGACGTCGCCCAGCCCGGGCGTCTCCCCGACCTCCGCCTGGCAGAGCAGGGCGAAACCCATATGGCGGGCGTAATCCAGCAGCATGGCGATCTCCGAGCTGGCGAACAGATTCTCGGCCGGCAGCTCGGGCGTCGCCCGCCCGAGCAGCGTCAGGGCGGCAAGCCGCCAGGCGATCACCGCGTTCAGCGCCACCGCCCGCTTGATCCGACCGGCGGTGCCGTGGGCCGTCTTCTCCACGTCGCACCCTGACTTCAGGATCCTGTGCCAGTCCTCGATGCGCCACCTCAGCGANTAGAGGTCGAGCNCCTCCACCGCCGCCCGGCGGTCCCCGANCGGAAGCGTCGTCAGCAGCAGCCACTCCACCGCCTCGGCGCCGGCCGGCGGCTTCGGCTCTCGGACGTGGACGGCCGTCAGGCGCATCGGCTCCGCGCCGAGCCGGCTCCGCTCCGCCTTCGGAACCGGCACGTCCAGCGCCTGCCAGCGCAGCTCCGCCCGCGCCCTTCGGGCCTCCCGCCCGGCGAATCCCTTCTGGCCGCGGGCGGCTCGCCTCGGCGAGGCCCGGTCGATCCGGACCTCGTGCTCCCCGTCCGCCGGAGCCTTGCGCACGCGCTCGAACAGGCTGTCGCCGTCGGGAAAGGCCCGGTCGTGCTTCGCCCGGACCAGCAGCTCGGCTCCGCCCCGCGCCCGGCGCTCGGCGAACAGCGCCGCGATGTCGCCCTCGCGATCCATCACCGAGACCACGCGCGTGCCCGGAGCCGCCGCCGCCAGCTCCGAGGCGTCGCGCCAGCCGCGCAGCCAGCGGGCCGACTTGCGCTCCTCGTGCGGCTTGACTTTGTCCGCCCTGCCGTCCGGGCAGTCGAACTCGATGCGCGGAACGCCCAGCGGCACGCCGTCGCCGTTGACCGCGAACGTGCTGTGCATGTGGATCCCAAGCGTGCCGGCCGATCCCTTGTTCCGGGAGATGACCCCGAGGCCGGAGCAGGCGCCATGGGTGGAGAAGTTCAGATCGGTCCCGTCCTGGATCAGCAGCGCCGTCGACGCCCCCCGCACGCGCTTCAGCGTCCGCTCCCGGTGGGCCGAGAGAATCGCCTCCGGCGTGAAGTCGCCGTCCTCGGGGCGCTCGATCATCCTGTAGTATCCGGTCACCGCCGCCGCGTCGCCGCAGGCGGCCGAGAAGAAAGTCTTGGAGGGGGCCTTCGACTGCATCGTCACGCTCCTCACGATCCGCTTGACCAGCGCCACGCCGAACGGGGCCGCGCCGAACTCGTTCTCCGCCCAGCCGTCCATGTCGAGCCCCTCGCCGGGCTGCAGGACCGCCTTCGGACGCGGCGGCGGCGCTCGGCCGGCGCCGGCTCCGAGAACCTCGCGCCAGTCGCCGCGCAGCGGGCGCATCCAGATCCCCTTGCGATCCACCCTCTGGCCGGGGGCCGCGCGGCGACCGCGCCCGGAACTCTCCCCGACCCAGATCCAGCCCGACGCCGCCAGGCAGGCGCCGCTGAATCCCGGCCCGGTGAAGGTCTCGCACAGCGCCGGCGCGATCCCGTAGCAGTCCCGGAAGTCCGCCGCAAGCCGGCGCAGGCACAGGCCCAGCGCCTTCGAGGCGAGGTTCCGGCAGCGGACCTGCGGGCGGATCAGGAACCGCGACATCCCGACCACCTGGTCGAGACCCGCAAGCCGGGCCTGCGCAGTCCAGCCGATCCAGCGGTCGCGGGGAGCGAGGGCCGAGGACGGGCTCGCGAACACGAAGCCGCCAAGCCAGCCATGGTCGGAGGCGACCAGATAGCGAAGCTGGCGGCCGCCGTGCTGCACCGCCCCCTGCGGATGCTCGTCCTGCAGCATCCGCGAAAGAATCCGCGCCTCCTCGCGCCCGGCGACCGGCCGAACGTCAAGGCCGGCAACGTCGCCCGCTCGCTCCGGAACGCCGCAGGCGGCGGGCACCGGATCCGACGACATCCGGGGGCGCGGCGCGACGGACGGGCTCCGCCTCGCCGGAGGCAGCTTCACGAGGCCCGCCGCATCCAGATCGCGCAGAGCCGCCCTGCAGCTCGATTCCCGCGGATTGCCGAGGGCGTCGACAAAGCCGAACCGCGCGCACACCTCGCGCGCATATGCCGTCCTGCCCGGAAAGCTCTCGGGCGGCGGCATGGCCGCAAGAACCGCCCGACCTTGGTCGGAAAGCAGCGCGCGGCGAATCGACATGTTCGCTGTCATGGATCCAGCATAGCCGACAAAATCATTCGTGTTTAGAGCTATAATGACCAATGGGCAGGGCGCGCTAGGTGCGCCGCCTGAATCGGGGAGGAGGGATTCTTCCCATGCATGCTGGGGAGTTGACCGGTCCGGCACCCGATCTGGACAGCCTCGATACGGCGACCCGCGTCGGGCAGCTCGCCGCCGCCGCAGCCGTTACACTACGGCAGCAACCGGGCGCGAGGCAATGCGGATCGGCTTCGGAATCGTCGAATGCTCGTGCCGGAAAATTGTCGGGCTGCGCCTCAAGCACCCCGGATGCCGCTGGACGCTCAAGTCGGCGAATGCCATGCCGGCAATCGAATGCGCGCTTGCGAACATGCGCCGGGTGGACTTCAAGGACTGGAAAGTCGGAATGTCAAAGGCGACCCGATAAACAAAATTGGGCTACGCTCATTCGAGAATTAACGCTTGTCCGATAACGCATTCCGCGGCATTCTGTCGCAAACAGATCGACCTACCAAGCGAACGGACGGAATTTATGAAAATTACCTGGTACGGGCAAGCCAGCTTCGGAATCGAGAGCCGCTCGGGAATCAGGATCGTAACCGATCCATACGACCCGGAAAAAGCGGGATTCAAGCCGTTTCCGGACGCGGCCGATATCGTCATCAAGTCGAGCAGCAATGACGATTTCCACGACAACGACCATCTGGTTCCCAAGAAACCCGGTGCATGCGTAATAGACGCGCTCGAAGTTGCGAGGCGGGGCGGCAGCGCGACTTCGCACGAAATCGGCTTCAGGGCGATAGAAGCGATGGAGCACGATCTTCATCCGAGCGGCCATCCCGATCAGAACGCGATGTACAGGTTCGAAGTGGACGGAATCGACATTGGTCACATGGGCGACATGGGCAACGACTTTTCCGAAGACCAGTTGGCGTTTTTTTCAGGCGTGAACGTCCTGCTGAGCCATGCAGGCGGCTTTCCGGTTATATCGCTCGAGGAGCTAAAGCGCATCGTTGATCGTGTTCGTCCCAATATGGTTATCCCGATGCATTTCAGAACCCTGTGCTTCAAGCCGAGAATGATGCATTTCATAACGGATTTCCTAGAGCTTTTCGGCGAAGACGAAATCGACTTCGCCTTCGGCTGCTCCGCCGAATTGGAATCCCAAGATCTTCCCGAACCTACTAGATCGCTGGTGCTGGACTACTACTGACGCGTGGCAGGGACTAGNCCCCGCCCTGCTTCAGAGATTCTCCGGGCTTGGGTTCCAGATGCCGTCGACATGCTCCNGCTGAAAGCGTACGCAGCGGGTCGCGCGNTTCGANCCGACGGACACCAGTTCCGCCCGCGACTGCGAGCATACGGGTTGCGCGTAAGGGCAGCGAGGCACGAGCCTGCAGTGTGCGGGAGGCTCGACGGGCGATGTCGGCTCGCCGCTTAGCGTGATCCTCTCCTTGCTTTGGCGCGGATGATCGACTGGAGTCGCGGAAACGAGCGCGCGCGTATAGGGATGGTAGCTGCCGGTCAGCACATCTCGCGTGGGCCCCGATTCGACGATCTGGCCCAAGTATAGAACGGCAACATGGTCGGCGAGCATCGACACGACGGCTAGATCATGAGAAATGAACAAATAGGCGAGCTGGAATCGTTTTTGCAGATCCTTAAGCAGATTTAGAATCTGCGCCTCTACGGAAACATCCAGAGCCGAAGTCGGCTCGTCGAGAATCAATAGCTTGGGATTTGATGCAAGCGCTCGAGCGATTCCGACGCGCTGCTGCTGCCCACCGGAAAGAGCGTGCGGATACCGATCGATATGTTCCTCGCCCAAGCCGACTAGCCTGAATAGTTCGACGACTTTGCGCTTGATTTCCGGTTTGGGAACGATGCCGTGGAGCAGCAAAGGCTCCGCTACCAGCTTCCCCACCGGATGCCTGGGATTCAAGGATTCAAGCGGTTCCTGGTAGACCATTTGCATTTGCGGCCGCAACTTGCGGACTTCCGGCTCCGGCAGTTGGGTGATGTCCGTTCCTTCGAGGCGAACGCACCCTGAACTTGGCTTTTCGAGTCGAAGAATGCATCGGCCGACGGTGGATTTGCCGCTTCCGCTTTCGCCCACTAGCGCAAGCGTCTTCCCGGCGCTAACGGTCAGCGAGACCTTGTCCGCGGCGACAAGCTCCCTGTAGCGGAACATGCCGCTCCGAACCGGATACCGCTTGCCCAATTCGGCGACATCCAAAAGCGGGCCGGTCAAATGAGTTCCCTCCACCTGTGGCAAGCGACCCGATGCCGCGGACTTGACGACTCCAGCCCTGGANTCTCGGACCGGCAAATNTTGGTCGCGAACGCGCATCTGGGATGGAACGCGCAGCCGGCCGGCCGGCGCTTCATGTCGGGAACTTGACCGGGAATGCTCTCGAGCTCGCCCCCGCCTTCAGTTCGGGCTCGGGCGGCGAGCAATCCCTTCGTGTAGGGATGCAGTGTTTCGTCGAACAGTCTCTCGACCGGCGCTTCTTCTACGATTGCGCCGGCGTACATGACTGCGACTCGATCGCATAGCTCCGCGATGACGCCGAGATTGTGGGTAATGACGATCTGGGCCAGGTTTCGATCCTTCCGCAGCCGGGAGAGCAATTGAATAATCTGGTACTGGATGGTTACGTCGAGCGCGGTGCTCGGCTCGTCGGCTAGCAGAAGCTGAGGGGACGACGCCAGCGCCAGCGCGATCATTGCGCGCTGCGCCATGCCGCCGGAAAGCTGGTGCGGATACCTTCGAAGCACTGCATCCGGGTCGGGCAAGCCGACATCCGCAAGCAATTCCGCGGCCCGCATCCTTGCCGCCCCGCCGCGCAGTCCGCCATGCAGCAGCAGAACTTCGCGAAGTACTTTGCCGACCGTAAATACCGGATTGAGGGATGCTCGCGGATTCTGGAAAATCATCGATATCCGCTCGCCGCGGATCGCCTGCATCTCGTCCGCGCCAAGTTCGAGCAGGTTCTGGCCGCAAAACTGGATTCGTCCTCCCGTTACGATTCCGGGCGGACGCAGAAGGCCGATTATGGAAAGCGCCGTAACCGATTTGCCGGATCCGCTTTCGCCAACGATGCCGACGATTTCCCCCTCCGCGACATCCAGGTTGACTCCCGCTAGAACGGTTACGCTGGAGTCGGGAAAACGGAATTCCACTTCGAGGTTCTCGACCCTGAGGATTTCCTTGCCGGCGAGGCCGCCGTCCGCCGCCGGGACGGATAAAGGCTCGCCGTTCGAAGCGATTTCGGGATTCGCCACCGCTATGTCTTCTTTCACCAGCGCTTGGGATCCAGCAAGTCCTGGAGACCGTCGCCGATCAGATTGAATCCCATTACCGTAATTGCGATCGCCAGACCCGGAAAGAACGATATCCACCATTGGCCGGAGATTATGCGAGGCGCACCCAATCCGATCATAACTCCCCATTCAGGAGTCGGAAGATGAACCCCGAGGCCGATAAAGCTCAATCCCGCCGCGTCGAGGATTGCCCAGCCGCATTGCAAAGTCGACTGAACGAATATTGGCGCAAGGCTGTTGGGAAGCAGGTGCCACGCCAGAATCCGCATGTCGGACGCGCCGACGCCCCTTGCCGCCATGGCGTACAGCGAGCTTCGGATCACTAGAAAACGGCTTCTCGACAAGCGCGCATAGACNGGAACGTTAACGAATGCGATGGCAATGATCAGATTCGGGATGCTTGGTCCGAGCACGCCGGCGATCGCCATTGCNAGAATAAATCCCGGGAAGGCGGCGACGATGTCCATTAGGCGCATCAGAATCTCGTCCAGCCTGCCGCCGTAGTACCCCGCCAATACGCCGACCGTGGAGCCGACGACGAGGCCGAATGCGACAGCGCCGAGACCGATGCCGAAATCGATCCGAATTCCGTACAGAACGCGCGAGAAGATGTCCTCGCCGAAAATCCCGGTTCCGAATGGATGCTCCCAGGATGGCGGTCTCATCCTCTCGGCGGGATTGAGCGCGTACGGATCGTACGGCGCCAGCAAGGGCGCGAGCACTCCNAGGATTCCGAGTCCNAAAATGATCGCGAAGCCCAGCGCGGTTACGGGATTCCGGCGGCACCAGNGGTAGAGCGAGCGCGAATTTTCGCGAATGCGCTGCGAGGCGACGGCCATCCTATATCCTCACCCTTGGNTCGAGCAGCACGTACAGGATATCGACAAATAGAAAGAGCAGCACGTAAACGGTCGTCGAATACAGGATGAAGCCCTGCAGCGCCGGATAGTCGCTGGATGCGATCGCATTGTAGACATATCGCCCCAGACCCGGCCAGGCGAAGACGTTTTCCACGAGGACAACGCCGCCGAGCAGGTAGCCGTAGACTATCGCGATCATGGTTATCACAGGCAGGACCGCGTTCCTGAGCGCATGCCGGAATACAACCGATCGCTCGGGCAGGCCCATCGCCCTCGCCGCTCGGGTATAATCCGATTCCAGGGCTTCGATCATGCTTGATCNGGTCATGCGAGCAAGCGGAGCCATGGCCGCGAACGCCAGGACGCAGGCCGGCATNAGAATAGACTGAAACGAGCTTCGAAGCGCCGGCCAATTGCCGGTCAGCAGCGAATCCACCACAAACAGGCCGGTAATGGCATCGGGCGGCGCGACGATTACGCTGATTCGCCCCTGCGGAGCAGGTAGCCAGTGCAGAAGAAAGAAGAACACGTAGATGGCGACCAGACTTACCCAGAAAACCGGCATGGCCACGCCGAACACGGCGAGCAGCCGCGAAACGTGATCGATCCAGGTTCCGCGCCACACCGCCGAAGCAATGCCGAGCGGGACCGCTAGGATTATTGCCAGGAGCATCGCAAACAGCGTAAGTTCAAATGTAGGCATGAACCGCGATGTCAAATCGTCGAGCACCGGCTGGCTGGTAACGAACGAGTCTCCGAAATCTCCGTTTGCGACACCCCAGATATAACGTGCATACTGCTCCCANAGCGGGTCGTTCAGCCCCGCGTTCTCGGCAATTCTGGCGCGGGTTTCGGCATCGGCAAGCGGACTGACCATTAGGTCGATCGGATTGCCCGGAATTATGCGCGTAAGCGTAAATGTAACGACGGTCACTCCGAGCAGGACCGGAATCAGCAGGAGCAGCCGACGAGCGACAAAGGCGATCATATTTTAGGCAATCACGGAATTGGACATGCAGATGCCGCGGCGGACACCGGGAGGTTCCGCAAATCCGCCCGGTGCCCGCGAGAATTCGATACTGCGGCTATTCCTTGTACAGATACTGGTATCTCGTAAAGTTGTCGGCCGAGTAGTAGGCATATCCCTTGACGTTCGAACGCATCGCAAGAATGTGCTCGGGCTGGTACAGCAGCACCCAAGGCGCCTCGTCAAGCAATATGCGCTGAATTTCCTCGATTGCCGCCGCCTGCGCCGCCGTATCCGTGCTGATCGTATTGTCCGCGATAAGCTGGTCCACGGTTGAGTTGGCGTAGTTCGCGTAGTTGCAGCAGCTGTGATGGAACTTCCAGTAGACGTGGTAGTACGGGTCGTTGTTGATGGAAATCCAGAAATTGGTGAAGAAGAATTTCAGCTCGTGCTTCTGTATCTTCTCGAAATACGCCGCTCCCGGCAATTCCTGGATTTGAATGTCTACGCCGATCTTGGCAAGCGAATCCTTAAGAAAAACGGCGGTTTCCTTCGCTTCCTGGTTGCCGATGGGAATTTCGAAAACGCTTGAGAATCCGTCGGGATAGCCTGCTTCTACCAGCAATTCCTTGGCNTTCTCGAAATTTTGCTCGTACACGAAGAATTGGTCCGTGTGACCGGGAGTCCCGAAGGGAATCGGGCTCTTGAGCTGCACGGCGTATCCGTTCAATACAATGTCGATGATCGTATCGTAGGGAACCGCATAGGAAATCGCCTGTCGAACCAACTTATTGTCGAACGGAGCAACTTCGTTGTTCATGCCGATATAGGCGATGGAACGGCTCGTGTTGCGATGGACGGTTATGTCCGGATTCGCTTCAAGCGAGGGAATGTCGATGGTCGGAAGCTCCAGCGCGATGTCAACCGCGCCGCTAACCAGCTGCGCCAGCCGACTTGCCGGATCAGGAATTATCTTGAAGACGATGCGCTCAATGTNCGCGGGCTCGCCGTGGTAGTTGTCGTTCCTGACCAATACGTACTGGTTGCCGGGGTCCCATGANTCCATGCGATACGGGCCCTGTTCCGTTCCGCGCGAATCCACTTTAAGGAATTCGTGGGCATACGGGTCGTCGTCGGTCATGTGAGGACCGACGACTTTCGGATTCAGAATTGAATTGCCGGCTTGCGCCATGTTGCCGAATAGAAGCGAGTTCGCCCGATCCAGATGTATGGCTACCGTTTCGGAGTCGATGAGTTCGATATGGTGCTTGTCGGGCACCTCCGCCAGGGCCATGTTCCCGACGGTTACGCCCTTCTGATCGAAAATGCGGTCGAAAGTGAACTTAACCGCCTCGGCCGTCAGCGGGTCGCCGTTCGAAAACTTCAGGCCATCGCGCATTTTGAACGTCACGGTCTTGCCGTCATTGCTCCATTCGAAGCTTTCGGCCAAGCTTCCCACGAAGCTGTTCGCATCGCCGATACGCGTTCCGTCGTCGAGCGTAACGACTTCATAGTCGATGAGCCAGTTGTAGACATTCGTCAAAAACTCCCACGTCGCGGTATTCCCGCTAGTTAGCGTGGGGTCGGTGTTCTGAAGATCGTGGGAAACCGCTACAACTAGAGTNTTCTTGTCGGACTGCGCCTGAGCGGCAATCGGGCCGACAGATACAGCGATTGCCCCCGACAGCAGCGCCAAAGCGCCGCGCCTTAGAATNCGNCCGAAAATCTGCATGAGTATTCCTCCCTTGAAAATTCGCGGAATCCGGCAATTGCAGACCTGCTTCAGCCGGATGGATTCGGAATTCTCAAATTTNTTCAAGCGAATTCCAAGCCATCCGAGCTTTGTACGCATTCGTATTTCGAACGACATTTGCGCGAATGCAAACAACCTGTTTCCGCGACATGCGAATTCCGGTTGCANTTACTACAAACGCATGAAATTTGCAANGCGGAAAAATTTTTTGCTTGATTGAACGCGGGCCGAGTCTTGCCTCGGTCGTTCTCCACGCCGACTTGGCCATGCCAGTCGCCGCCTATTCGGCAGCAAATTCGCCAAGCGAGCATTCCGCCCGCCATTCGCGCTTTCGGCAAGCTGAAATCCGGTCTTCGGCCGGAACCCGTCCAGCGGGCGCCTTCGACGACCTCTTTCAGCCGATTTCCCGGATAGAAGGCTCCTCCGGCAGAATGGCGCGGCATTCATTTGAGAATGGAAAAATGTTGTCCACGCGGAACTTCTTCGCGACGATGATTGCCATGGCCCGCAATCCCTCCGCGCCCGGCAGTCCGGATTCGTTTCGCGAAGACAACGAATGGCCGGAGCCATGCTCAAGCCGCCGAAATTCCCGTCCGCGCCGGTTGTTTGAATTTTGTTGCCGCGAGCATAACATGGGTTTCGGAAAATTCTTGCCTTGAACCGCGTGCGCCGTACATGCGCACTATTTCAACTATGGCGTAGCACTAGCGGCCAAATTGGCTCCCTACGANGTACNGCGCGAGCGGCGGCTGTTCAACGGCGCCTACGCGATAGCCGGGGAAATTCAGGAAAGCGAGGCTCGGCAGCATGCTCGACNCCCGTCATTCCACCAAATCGGCAAGTCAGATAGTGGTCCGGCATCCGGTTCATGGGTAGAACGACTATACAAGCTTGACCGGGAATCGCGCGATGTAACCTGTTGGACGTGCAAATGCTCTTCTCAAGCAAATATTCGCCTGCGATAGTGTGTTCGGATTACTACGGGGGAACGGCGGACTACAATTCTTAGTCTTGATCCGGCCATGTAAATCAGGCTGGATCTACCTAAACCTTGGGGCTGGAGACACTGCGGATCGACCTTAGGATATGATCGATCACTCTCAATTGCCGCCTCCCGGAGCTGGACGGATCAGTTTATATTCCCGCGCCATCGCATCATTTAACACTATGACGGAGTTTGGAGATTTTGCCCAGCATTTAACGATAGGATACAGAGCTTTCTTCAAGGCATCGTTAAGCGGCAACAGCCAGTCAATTTCATGCCCATTAATCACCAGTACAAATTTTACATCTACATTCCACAGGCAGAGCGCTCTAA
>JGIcombinedJ30088_10004152_pt1 | contig 13034 bp, 9 predicted proteins | sample PinacodermPK_FD_30088 | JGI IMG/M metagenome (IMG submission 30088)
CCGCTGCCGGAGTCGGTGCACAATGTCGTCACCAGCGTGTTGTGCCACGAGCGCGAGAGCGGCTGCACGGAGTTCTTCGACGACATCCCCGAACCCGATCCCTGGCACCGGGTCACCGACGGAGGCCGCAACGTCGCCAACCAGTTGATCCCCAAGCAGTTGGTCATCGAGTACTTCGACATAGAGAGCCCCCTGCTGATCTGGCTGCGCGCCTCTACCGCCGCCGAGCTCGCTGCCTCCGGCCAAGGCGACCGTCCCTTCGTCCCCGACCCGCCCGGCGCCCGGGAGGCACTTATCGAGAAGTACCTGCCCGGCGAAACGCTGTGAACTCCCGGCCTTGGCGGACGAACGCCCACGCGCTCATCGACGAGTTCGCCGATCGCCGCGGCCTGGTCCCTGAGGACATCCGCACGCTCCTCAGTTTCGCCCGCCGCCTGGAGATCGACCCCCTCGACATCTTCGCTCCCAAAGACCACGTGGGCGAGCACCACTGCAGGATCGGCCCCTCGGCCACGATCGCGGGCCGGGGTCCTGGTCTGCAGCTACCGCATAGACGCGCCGCACCGGTCGGTCGAGGTGATCTCCTTCTCTCTCCCTCCGGGACGCGCCCGACCCCCTTACAGCGCGTTCGAGGCCCCTATTAGGACGTTGAACATCTCCACAGCTGCGTCCGCCGTCTTGAGGTCGACCCCTTCGACGTCGATGCCAGGACGGACCATGTCGGAGGGCGCTACCGTCGGCTCGGACCGTCTGCCGCCGTTCCCGGACGCGTCCTGGCGGCCGGCTATCGCAGCGACGCCCCTCCCCGGTCGGTCGAGGTGATCTCCTTCTCACCCGACCGGGCGTGAGTCCGAGACCGGACTGGAGATCGGGAGTCTGCCCCGGCAGGGCCAGCATTCCTTGTCCGACTTGACAGCGGGGGGGGGGGGGAATGGCGCATTCCAACGCAGCGGTCGTTTCGCGATCGGCAAAAGGAAGGAGCAGTTGGACCATGACTGAGATCAAGCTAAGGGCTGGCGAGGCTAGAGAAATGGCGTCCCATGTTCGCCAGGAGGCCAGCGCCGCGACGGACCAGATGAACAACCTCCGGTCTCGTCTCAACAGCCTGACCGAATCGTTCACCGGGCAGTCGCAGATGGCGTTCGATGAGGCATTCACCAACTGGAAGAACGGCGCCGACCAGATGCTGGACGGCCTGACCGGTCTCGGCGACTTCCTGACTGCTGCAGCGAACACGATCGAGGAGACCGATCAGCAGATTGCGTCTCAACTAAGAGGCTAGGGCTCAGGCCGCCGCGCCCGTTCGATCGCCGCGCCGGCAACTGTGCCGCAGTGTCTTGAGGTCGTGGGTACGAATGAGTGAGATTCGAGTCGACCCGCAGTTCCTGACCAACCTCGCCTCGCGTGCCCGCAGAGCTGCGACCGACCTGGAGAACTACACCCGTCACGGCGGATGCCATCTCGATTCTGCACCGAGCGTCGAGAGCGCATATCGGGAACTCGGCGGGCGCTGGGACCATAGTCGTGGCAAGCTCGTCAAGGAGTTGAATGCCCTTGGCGATGCCATAAGCACTGCACGTGAGGCGTTCGTGGTGGCTGATCGATCGTCTGCGGACCAGCTGAGACAGTCCGAGGGTGGGTAGCCGTCGTGGCCTTCTCCTGGAACACGATAGGTGGCGTGGAGTCCCCGCTCGTGAGGGGGCGACCTGAACAGTTCAACGAGGTCTCGGCGACTTTCGAGACAATTGCGGAGCGAACTGGTCCCCTCATCGATGACCTTTGGGAACTGCGACGTGGCCGGAGTGAGGGATTCGCCGGCGAGACCGCAGAGTCGGTCGGCATGAGAATCGGGGAATTCATTGGGCGGCTGTCGTATGTCCCGGAGGTGTCAGCGACGATCGGCAGTACCTTCGAGCGCCACGGTTGTCGACTTGAGGAACTGGAGGTGAAGGCGAGTGAAGCGCTGGCCAGAGCGCGTACACGCTGGAATCGGAAGCAATCAGCTGAATCAGAGATCCAGAACCACAAGAGTTCAATCAACTGGTTGAACCGCCAGATATCTCAACTGCACTGCTATTGCGCTGGCCCCTGCGCCTGTAATGTGGAGACCCGTAGGAGCAAGCTAGAGTCTCAACGCAGGAATGCCGAGTACGATCTGGGTTGTGCCAGCAGCGAACTATCGACTGCGGAGGGTCTTCTGGATGACAGCCGGAACGACTATAGAGCGATACGCCAAGAAGAAGATGACCTTAATGAGTCGACTGCGCACCGGCTAAAGGTCATGCCGTTATGGAGCTTGAGAGATACCGGCAACGTCCTCTCGGAGGCGGTTGAGAACGTCAACGCATGGATTAGCGAAGCGTGGGACTTTTTTGTCAATGAGTTGCTGCAGGTTCTCCATGATGCGTTGACGACTCTCCTTGATTGGCTGGATGTTTTTGGACTCCTCTTGGAGTGGATTCCAGTCGTGAATGTCGCCTTCAAGTTCGTTGAGTTGTTCTTTACTGCCGTGAAGGCGGGTGTGGGTCTTGGCTTGGTGTTGTCAGGCCAGATGAGTCTCTCAGAATTCATCATAGACACGGCTATTGACGCTGCAGGTGTAGCGCTCCCGGGAGGAAGACTAATAGGCAAGGGCATCAAGAAGGTCTTTAAGACCGGCTGTTTGGATAGGGCCATGAATGTCGTCACGAAAAACGTCGATGCAGTTGAAGGGTATGCCAAGCGGCAGACTGTCGGAATGGCCAAGGCGACATATCGATTTCCCGGGATCAAACAAGCCAACGATTTAATATATCGAAAGTCTAAGGTCGTCTTGTTCAAGGGAGCACGGGGTTATACTCCCAGGAGAGATCGGTTCTTTCCGGATCTGGACCGCCGTAGCTGGATAACCCGCACGGCTCGTGACAACGGCTTCGTCTATACGAAATTGCTGAATCCATTCGGAAAGTCCCGCGAGGCATTCGCCACTGACAGGATCTTCGAGGTCGGCGTGAATGAAGTCAAAGCCCGAACAGAGTGGCTCATGGACAAAAATAGCCGGTTCACGCCATACACCGTTCTGGTTCCATGCACGCTCCAGAAGCCCATCCGAGTGATCACAGGATTCACAGGCCAGTAAGGACGAGCCATTCATATGACCATTTTGCCGGACTCAGTTGCTCTCGCTCTGCCAGAGGAGTGGGAGGATATCCCGCTTGAAGCGTCGGAGTACCGCCAGTTCATTGAACAGCAACTCGCAGGACTGAAGGAAGCCGGATTCGATGATCGCGCCGATCTGCGCCAGTTCGAGGTATTGGCTGAGTTGGGATATGAACTGGCACAGAGAGCAAGGGTCATGATGGCCAGCAGTCTTGTGGCGGTAATGGAGGGCTCGAACGAGGATGACGAGGCCGTGATGCTAATGGCGAACCTCGTTGTGTCTGGATTTCTCAGGGAGGAGCTTGATACCGATGTTCCGTTGAGAGCTGAAATTGTGGCTGAGTCATTCTCACAGCGCGTGCCGATCGATGACGATCGGGTCCGGCACGACCACATAGAGCCGCCGTCCGTGTGTGAGATTGGAGGCCTGAAATCGGCCAAGCTCGTTCGTCTCATGAGTCTTCCGCCTGAGCGCGGAGGAGACCTCAAACAGTTCACGCAGACGTATTTGGTCTCCGTCGCCGAAGGTGACGCGGTTATCGTCTTGCAGTTTTCTACTATGAACTTCGAGCTTGCCCGCGAGTTCTCAGAACTATTTGAGACTATCGCCCAGACACTTAGAATTCTGTACCCGGACGATCCGACGTTCCTGGACGAAGTAGACGCTGATGGTGGTTCTGGTATGGACGCGGCAGCTACAGTCAGTCATGAGCATGAGGCAACGAACGATGGCGGATGATCGCGGTGCCGTCGAGCGCGAAGAACTCATCGCTAGGCTCAGAGATGATCTAGGGAGCCAAACACCGTTGAAGACAGTGGTATGCAAGCCAGCAGACGCGGGGGATGCTGAAGACGATTTGGTGGCGGATGCGGAAGATGATTTGGCAGACGGAGGAAGCCCGCCACATCGCATCGCATCTTTCTCAGAATCGGCACTACAAATCGCCGACAGGATTCTCGCAGCAGCCTCCGTGCCGGTGCCACGATGACTCAAGGCCACCGCACCCGTCGACCAGTGGGTTTATGGAGACGATGCTGGCTGCATCGGTCACCCGGCGATGACATGCCTGTGGCAGGACGTTAGGCGACGGGCTCGATGGATCATTGGCGGGTATCGGTCGAGGAGCGCGGGGGCAGTTTCTGCCACCTTGTGGTGTCGGCTACGGAAGATGCGTGTTGGTCGGAACTGCTGGAGAAGTTCCTTGAGTACGGCTTCGACGGCCATGAGCTGAGTGTGGACGGCGAGCGCCCGCATACTCACCAGTTGCTCGTCGACTGTTGCTTCCGTCACGGCTCGCGGTTCATCACGTCGCAGCATACGAAGGAACTGGAGGCCGGCTCGTACGTCATTGCCGTCGCAGGCCCCGACACGGGTGCATCGAAGAGATTGGCCGACTCGGGGCTCTCGGTCGGTCGCGACTCGACAGGGCTCTCAAGCTCGCTGAGGATCGATGACTCGACCCTGTCAGCCCATCACATGACGCTGCGGACGCGGCGACGCGACGCCGCCGGGGCGCAGCCCGCCGCCGCGGATGGTCTTGTGGTCGAGGACAACAACAGCACAAACGGCACGCTGCTGGAGGGCGCTCCCGTGGCCGAGTCGGTGGTGGCGTCGGCGCGCTCCTACATCGCGGCCGGGTCCACGACGCTGTCCGTCCTTGAAGTTGCGCCCGACGAGATCGCTCCAGCGACATCCGCCCGCGGGCCGTCGGAACCGCTGCAGCGTCGCTTTCGGGAGGCGCGGGCACCCCTTCCGAAACAGCTCAGGCACCCGACACCCCCGCGCAAAGAGTCCGAGGCGAACAAACGCAGTCTCATGACCATGCTCATGCCGGTCATCTCGTCGGTGGGCATGGCCCTGATGATGATGGTCGTGTTCACCAGCACCGACAGAGGCGACGTGATGGGAATTCCCGTCGCGTTCCTCTACGTCGCGGTAATCGCGATCGGCCCGTTGTTCATGGCCTTCGACGGCGTCCGGCGCCGGTCCAAAGAGTCACGGGAGCGCCTGAAGGACAAGGCCGACTACCAAGCCGATCTAAAGCGCTTCGTTGCCGAGTTGACCGCAGCTCGCAAGGACGAACGAGATCGCGACCGGTGGACGGCGATTCCAGCTGGCCTGGGGGCACTTCTGGCACAGGTTCGTCACGAGCGGCTCTGGGAGCGATCGGTCGCGGATGAAGACTTCTGCGAGATTTCGGTGGGACTCCACGATCGGCCTTCGACTATCAGAGTGGAGGGCCGGCAACCCTCAGAGCGACTGCCCTTCGACACCCAGTGGTCGATGGTTCTGCGCCACTCGCTAATCGGAGAAGGCCCGATGGCAGTGCTCGGCTCGGTGCCGCGCGCCCGGGCCCTCGGTCGAGCGTTGCTGCTTGATCTTGCCGCGTCCCACTCACCCAACGATGTGAGGATCTGGTTGATCACAGACGCGGAGCAGGAAGCGGCCTCCGACTGGGACGGCGCCAGATGGCTTCCCCACACGTTCATGGGAGACTCGCAGAACAGCGTGTTCTCCACTCCTGCTAGCCGGGCCGCAGCGTTCACGGCCCTCAAGTCCATAGTCAACGAGCGAGCGAGCGCCGAACGCCGCGAGGGACCGTCTCTGCCCGTCCACATAGTGCTGGTCGACTGCGTAGCCGCGCTGGAGCCAGAGGAATTGACCGATCTGATCGTCGACGGTGCGCCCGTCGGTGTGGTCGGTGTGATCCTCGATGCGAAGGTCACACCGGAGGGCACCCGCGCCCAGTTGACATTGGGGAAATACGTCGACGAGGCGACGTTCGTGAGTGAGACCCAGCCGCGCGCCAACCGGGTGCGGAGCTTCGAGATGACGACGGACACATTCGAGGCCGCGGCCAGGGCACTGGCGCAGTTCCGCCCGGCCGGATCGACGCGCGACGCACCGGGCGAGTCCACCCTCATCCGGCTCGTGGACCTCATCGATGCGCAGACCGATCCTGGCGGCGTGGACAGGGTGATCGAACGCTGGAGCCAAGGCGGCACGTCCCGCGTCCGGGTCGGCGGGCTGGGAGACCACATCACCGAGATCGACATCATGAAGGACGGACCCCACGGCCTCGTCGGGGGAACGACTCGCTCCGGCAAGACGGAGTTCCTCAAGTCGCTCATCGTGTCGCTCGCGGCGGCCAACCATCCTGACGACCTGTCGATAGTCATCGTCGACTTCAAAGGGGGAGTCGACCACGAACTGTCGGCCCGACTGCCGCATGTGATCGACCTCTCCACCAACCACGACGTCGATTCGTTCGTGCGCACCGTGCAGCTGATCGAGGCGGAGATGCGCCGCCGCCAGGAGGAGTTCAAGAAGGTGGGCGCGCCCAACCACGACGCATACCGCGCCGCGCGGCGGGCTCGCCCCTCCGTTCCGCCGATACCACGCCTGCTCGTCATCGTCGACGAGTTCAGCGAGTTGCTCAGCTCCGATGCCGGCAAGGCAAACCTGTCCTCGCTCGAGAGCGTCACCAGGGTCGGCGGAGGGCTGGGCGTGCATCTCCTGCTCGTCACGCAGAACTTCGAGAACCAGCTCCCGTCGCAGATAGCGGCCAACGCGGGGCTGCGGATCTGCTTCCGCGTCCAGGAGCCCGTCCACAGCAAGGCGGTGCTCGACTCGCCCGAGGCCGCATCGATTCCCAAGGAGCGCATCGGGAGGGCCTTCCTGAGGTCGCACGGCGGACGCGCCGTCGAGTTCCAGGCGGCCCGGGTGGCTGGTCCCCGTCCCGGCCGGGAGTATGCCACGGAACCCGTGGAGATCAGAATCGTGCCGTTCGAGTCGCTGCCGGACGCTCCGCCGGAGCCACCGGTTGTTGACGTGCCTGCTGAAGACACCGACATGTACGCGGTCGTCGAAGTGATCCGGCTGGCAGCCAGCCACTCGGGTTGGACGGCGCCGGCGGTGCCTTGGCCAGCAGAGCTGCCCCGTGATCTCGGTCTCGATGATCTCGATGAGGTCGGCCCGCTGTGGCCTGTGGGGGTGAGGGACGAGCCGGAGCGGCAGAGGCAGGTAACGGTGGCGTTCGAACCCTACGGCCCCAACATGCTCCTGATCGGCGGCGCCGAAGCCCGGCTCGGCGAGGTGGCCCGGGCGGTGGTGGCCTCGGCGGCTGCTCGGCACAGCCCCGAGGAGATGCACTTCTACATCATCGACACGCAGGGCCAGGGCCTCGGCGCGCTCAGGGGGCTGCCTCACGTCGGGGCTGTCGCGGAGCGCAACGAACCGCTCGCCATGCGGATCCTTCGACACGTCGCCTCGGAGGTCGCCATGCGGAAGTCTGCCCTCTCGGACATGGGCCTCTCATCCGTTCAGGAGCTCGTGACGGTGGCGGCCGAGACCATGCCCGACACCGTGCTCGTCGTCAACGGCGCCGACCGTCTCCTGATGTCCGGCGAGATGGAGCCCAGCCCGTTGCTGTCGCCGCTGACAGCGCTCGTGTCGGAGACCGCCGGGACAGGAGTGCGAGTGCTGCTTACCGGCTCACCCTCGGTGGCACACCAGCGGCTGGGCGCCTCCGTCGGACGGCGGTTCGTGCTGAGGTGCCCGGACCCCAACGACTATTCGGGCTTGGGCGTTCCCCGTGCCCTGCAGAGCGCTCTCGACGCGCCTCGTCGGGCCGTCGACGTGGAGAGCGGCCACCTGATGCAGTTCGCACTCGTGCCGTCAACGCCCGACGCGCCGCCCGGAGAGGTAGTTCGAGCGCTCGGCGCCCGCCTGACGGAAAGGTGGCGGGAGTTGGAGCACTCGGCGTTGATGCCGACCGTCCTGAAGGATCTGCCCTGGCCGCTCTCGATCCGCGAGGTCCTCGCCTCGCCGCCGCCGGACTCCGTCCCGAATCCCGTTGCCCTGTGCGTCAGCACGGACACGGGCGACCCGTCGTGGCTGGACGCCGAGGAGGACGGGCCCGCCTTCTTCGTGTGCGGCTCGACCAAGAGCGGGCGAAGCAGCGCCCTGATCTCCGCCGCGACACTGATGGCCCGGCATGGCTGGCGGGTTCTGGGCCTGCCGCTGTCTCGCCGGTCGCCGGTCGCCGAGGCCTTTCCCGGCAAGGTCGTGTCGCCGGAAGGCATCGCATCCGAGGCGGATTCGCGTGATCCGGTCGCGTTGTTCATCGACGACACCCATCGATGGGACGAGGACGCCGAATCGGTCCGAGCTCTGCTCGGCGGCCCAGGGCGACGAGCCGTGATCGCCGCAGGACCGACAGAGTTCTTCAACGGACGCAACGACCTGCTGCGGGCGCTCCCGGCGCGGTGTGCGCTGGTGCTCGCTCCCAGCAGCAGCCTCGACGCGTCACAGTTCGGTGTGCGCCGTCTCAGCGACGAGGCGTTGCGGGACCGGCGCCCTGGAATGGGAGTGCTGGTCGTGGCGGGAGAGCTCTTCCGGGTCCAGGTCCCATTCGTGTCGGCAGCTGGCACCGAAGCGCCGAGGGGCCGACGCAGGAGCAGTCGGTCGGCGCTCGGGGAAGACGAACGACAGGCGACGGCGGGGCAGTCGAATGGCGCTTGAGGACCGCGACCGGGACGCCTCCGTCGTCGTCGATGAGGCGCTGCTGGCGTCGCTGCGTGGCGGCGCGCCGCCAGGACCAGGAGAGTCGGCAGCGGGAGCCGACGCTCCAGCGGGAGACGGCGGTTCGGCAACGGGCCAGGACGCGTCCGAGACGGTCGAGGATCGGGGCGCCGGCACCGGTGCGGCTGGCGGTGCGGCCCGTGAGATACCGACCATCGAAGGCTACGGAGCGCTTCGCGAGATCGGCCGGGGCGGCTTCAGCACAGTCTTTGAGGCGCTCCAGTTCGAGTTCGAGCGGTGGGTCGCGGTCAAGGTGCTCGACGAGGCCATCACTGACGACGAGGCCGTCGCGGACTTCGAGCGAGAGTGCCGGGCCATGGGAGGGTTGTCGAGCCATCCCAACATCGTGACGGTGTTCTCCAGCGAGTTCACCTCCGATCGGAGACCCTGCATCGTGATGGAGTTGTTCCCGCACGGCAACTATCTGAACATCCTCCAGCGCACCGGGCCTCTGGGTCTTGAGCAGTTGCTGCCGGTGAGCGTGCGGGTCGCGGGGGCGCTGGCCACCGCGCACAACCGAGGAATGGTGCACGGCGACGTCAAGCCCCAGAATATTTTCCGTTCCCAGTATGAGGTTGCGGCGCTCGGAGATTTTGGGATTGCAACGCTCATCAGCCATCGATGGAGTGACCAGAAGACCAGGATGTCGCTGTACTACGCGGCGCCGGAGATCATCGAACGCGGCGTCGCGGCGGCGTCACCGTTCGCTGATCAGTACTCGCTCGCCGCCACCATCTACACCTTGGCCACGGGCTTGAGGCCATTCGAGGGGGACGGCTCCGAAACGACCCGCCAAGTCCTGGAGCGCACGCTAACCGGTCCCCCGCCCAAGCTCGGTCCCGAGCATCCCGCCGCTATGAGGGATCTACTGCACAAGGCGATGTCACGACGGCTCAGCGAACGCTTCCGCGACGTGCGCGAGTTTGCTGAGGCACTCGTCGATATGGAGCGCCAAATCGGGCTTAGCCCTACCGAGATCCGCATTGGCGCCGACGCAGGCCGGTACATAGGCGGCGTCGTCGATCTGAGTGGGTCAATGTCGCGCTCTCAGGAGTCGTCCCGAGAGCCTTCCTCGGACAGGTCAATCCCCGCAGCTCCGCGAGTGGCGGGCGGCCAGCGCCCGGGCGGGGACCCGTCTGGCGGAGTCCCCTCTCAGGTGGAGCGCCCCGTTCACTCGCGTGACACATCTTCTACCGGCGGACTCGTGCATGGGGCCCCGGATGCCGATTATGTCGCCGTCGACGCGACGATCGTGAGGCCTCAGCGCCCTGTGGCACCGGCGCAGCCGTCGGCTGGGCCCGAGCAGCCTCAGGAGAAGAGCAAGATCCCCCGGTGGGCCAAGATCGGTTCCGCTGCGGTTGCCGTCGCGGCGGCGGGTGCTGCGATCGTCCTCGTCCTCACACTAGGCGGAGACGATGGGGCAGCGGGCGGTGACGATGGGGCAGCGGACGATGAGGAAATGCGCGGAGACGATGGGGCAGCGGGCGGTGACGATGGGGCAGCGGACGATGAGGAAATGCGCGGAGACGATGAGCAAGACTCTCCGCCCACCGACACAGCCTCTTCGACGACGACATCTACGACCACCACTACAATCGTCGGTCCTGTGGTGCCGGATGCTCCGATTGAGCTAGTCGTGCAGGGGCGTGATGAGCGTCTCGTAGTGAGTTGGCAGGAGCCCAATGACGGCGGATCACCAATAAGCCACTACGAGGTCGGTTTGCATCTTGACGGTGTGGAACAGAGTATTGATTCAAGGACAATCAATGACCTCGATGATTTGCATGTGGAGTTCACAGGACTCGTGAACGGCCAGACATACGAGGTACGTGTTGCAGCCGTGAATGAGGCCAAACTGCGAGGCGATGATGACACAAAATCTGCCACCCCAAGAGCACCGCCCGACAGGCCTCGTAACGTCGTTGTAGATGAGGCCTATCGCCAACTGGAGGTGAAATGGGACGCACCGGACGACGGTGGATCGGCAATCACGGAGTATCGGGTGGAACTGTACTCTGACGGTGAAATGCATGATGATGCGAAGGCTGTTCCCGAAAGCCTTACTGCAGAGTTCTCAGATCTAGACAGCGGCAGATCATACGAAGTGCGGTTGTTTGCACAAAACGAGGCCGGACTGAGTGAAGCGGCCGTGCAGTATGGTATCGCCCTTGACAGGATTGCTTTTGTTAGCAATCTCGAGGGCCAGGATGCGATCTATTATGTAGATGTCAGGAGGAGAAACGACTCCTTCTCACTAGTAGAATACGAGCGCGTCACTGACAGTGATACACGGGAGAGGGAGGGTCGTCCCAGCTGGTCGCCTGACGGGGAATGGATCGCATTCCAGCGCCGTCATCCCGAAGACACTCATTGGCAGATCTTCCTCAAGAACATTGAGTCTGATGAAGAGTTAAGGCTGCTGTGTGGCCGCGAGAATGGCTGGGCACCGACTTGGTCACCGGACGGTAGGAGTATCGCGTTCGCCCGGGGAAGCGCAGGAAACGACATTTGGGTGATTGATTCCGTAAGCGGCGAGGCAACACGCTTGAAGGACAAATTCGACGCCGATGACGCCTTCCCGAGTTGGTCACCTGACGGAGACACAATTGCTGTCGCCCGTCGAGATCATGATCCCACGAGGTCGAAGGCATTCAATGACAGGCAGCCTCGCGAGATCCGAGTCTTTACTGGTATCGCGTCTGGCGCAACAGGTGGGGAACTCGGTGTTGGACGATTGACAGATTACAGGACGGGAGACTATTCTTCGCCGGATTGGTCACCTGAAGGAGACAGGATTGCGCACTCCGTCAAATTGACGGGTTCGGGTCATCGTCACATCGAGGTCATTGACCGAGACGGTAACCTATTGCAGCCGTTGACCCTAGAAGATAATGATGACCATCCAAGCTGGTCACCTGATGGCGAGTGGATAGTATTTGAGCGCGACACGAACGGCTCACGTGACCTCTATGTTGTCAGTTCGGCAGGTGGTGAGCCGATCCCCGTGCTGGAGCATCGTGTATTCGACTACTGGTCTCCGAGTTGGGCACCTGGCTCGGACGTGACCGTGGCTCCAGCGTTTGATTGTGGATCGTGACCACCGTGTGCAAGAATCGTCGGATCTGGACACGGTGTGTGACGCCATCTCAGGAGGGGGTGGCTCTCACTCTGGAGCGGCTACCGCCGATTCGACTTCTGTGACGTCGGCGGGGGGGTGGAGGCGGCGGGGCTTCGACACTCGCACCACCAGGTCGGCCAGCAGACCTATCGCCAGCGTCTGGATGGCTGCGAAGCCAAGCAACAGCGTGTTGGTGGCCACCCGCAGGTCCTTGCCCGCCAGGTCGTATCCGAGCTTGGCCGCGAAGGCCGCCAACAGCACCGCAGCCAGAGGCATGAACACTCTCAGGGGATCGTGCGAGAGCATCATCCGTATGACCTGCAGCACGTAGCGCCGGGTGTCGGCCCACCAGTGGAACTTCGAGCGGCCCGAACGGGGCCTGTACTCGATGGGCGTGTAGCGCACGCTGTAGCCGTTCATCAAGTACGACATCGTGAGCGTGGTGACGCACGAGAAGCCGTCGGGGAGCTCGCCGACGAACTGCTCGGCGACATCGCGGCGCATGGCCCGGAATCCGGAGTTGAGGTCGGGTATGCGGGTCCGGGTGAGATACGAGGCCAGGCAACGGACGGCCCACTTGGCCGGGACCCTCAGCGCCTTGAGCGTGCCCTGCTCTGAGGTGCGGGCTCCGACCAGTTGGTCTGCGTCGCCGAGATTGGCCACCAACTCCGGTATCTCGTGATTGGGGTAGGTCATGTCGGCGTCGGTCCACACCACCACCCGGCCCACCGACGCCAGCGTCCCGATCCGCCGGGCCGAGCCCGAGCCGCGGTTGCGGGCCGAGCGCAGCAGGCGCACCCCGTCGCGGCCAACCGCAGCCTCGCCGGAGCCGTCGGTGGAGCCGTCGTCGACCACCACGATCTCCCACGAGTAATCCGATGCCTCCAGGGCCGCGGAGATGCGGTCGAGCTCTGCGGCGAGATGGGCCGACTCGTTGTAGACCGGCAGCACCACGCTGACGTCGAGATCGGATCCCTCGCGACCAGCCGGGTATGCGGTCACGGCTGTGATCCTACGCGGCCGGTCCTTTCCCGGGTGCTCACGGCACGTACACGCCGTGGAAGGCGAGGGTTGTCAGGCACACCATGCCCGCGCCCGCGGCTCCGACAATCCAGCGGTCCAGCCGGCGGTGGCGGCTCACCACCGCCGCTGCGATCACCAGCGGGAAGGCGCTGAGCGCGTACCGCTCGAGGC
>JGIcombinedJ30088_10004170_pt1 | contig 12993 bp, 13 predicted proteins | sample PinacodermPK_FD_30088 | JGI IMG/M metagenome (IMG submission 30088)
AAATGGTTTTGTCTATCTCAACATTCAAGCGAGAAACATCCCTAACAGGCCTGCAGGCTTTCAGTTCTTGTTGACATCTGAACAGCCTTCCCAAAATGTCAACGGAACCTTGTAAGTGGAACCCGCCGCCCCACCTGAAGGAAAAAATTGCTCCAGATCAACGGTCAAGGTGTCGGGGCGTTGGTCCCGGAGCTCTACAGCTCATACCGCAGGCAAATCAACCGGCCTCCCCTCGCGACCGGAGGTCAGCACGGCCTGTGTTGCCGCCAGCGTTCGCAGGCCCTCTACACCGCTGACCAAGGGCGCCTCCTCCCCCTGTATTACCCGGCAGAAGTGGGCAATTTGCGCCGCCAGCGGGTCAGCATCCTCAGGCGCATACATGTCCAGATCGAGCGGATGCTCCCAGCCCGCGCTGCCGGCCGCCGGATAGCGCCACAACTCCATCTTCGGGAAGGCAAGCGAACCCTCCCTGCCAAAGAAGAAAGCACAGTTCTCGGCCACATGCGCGTACGATGGATTCTCGAACATCGTTAGCTCGTAGGACCATGGCGAAGGTGTCGCGTCGGAGAGAAAGATTGACCCGACAACGCCTCCTGCAAAAGTAAGCGTAATCGCCGCCGTGTCCTCAACCTCGAATCCGCGCGTCGCCGAGCTGCTGGCCGCGTACACGCTCGTAATCTCGCCGCAGATGTAGCGCAAGGTATCGAGTTCATGAATAAGGTTGATGAGCACCGGCCCCCCGCCCGCACGCGTGCGCCAGACAATGTCGTAGTATGCGTCCGGCTTCTTGACCGCCCACAAAAGTGAGACTCCTATCAGCGGCCCGATCGCTCCACCCTGTACCAGCTCCCATAGCCGTCTGATACGGGGATGATAGCGCCTGTGGTGTCCCACCAGGATCGGCACGCCGGCCGCAGTGGCCTCATCCACCAGCCTGTGCCCTTCATCGAGTTCGCCCGTGATCGGCTTCTCCACCAGCGGCGCCACCCCGCGGCGGATACAAGCCATCGCCAGCTCCTCGTGCAGCTGCGTAGGCGCGGCAATAACCGCGCCGTCCGGCGCGGCCAGGTCCAGGGCCTCAATCGCGTCATGAAAGAACGGCACGCCATTCTCAGCGGCCAGTACTGCCGCCCCAGCATCGGGATCGCATACCGCGGCCAGTTCACAGGCCTCGCTGGCGCCGATGTATTCAATGTGCCGGCGGCCCATCGTACCGGCCCCAATTACAACTATGCGAATTTGACTCATGTGTCAGCTCCGGTGCTGCGGCTCAGTCTGGCAGCATTTTAGCTGATTCACCTCGGTTCTGACCAACCCGATTTGAATGGCAGTACATCCGCAGTATCGACCGCTTCTGTAGCGCTTTCCCCCGAATTGAGGTATAAGTGAACAGTCACTGTACCAACAGGACTCATAGCTGTACGATCCAGGCGGCGCCGCCCTGGCTGCCTCCGCAATATGAACACAGATACCGGGCCACCCAAGGACCAATCAGATGATCCAATATGATTTCAGCGGTCGCACAGCAGTTGTCACCGGAGGGGCCAAAGGAATCGGCCTGGGAATCGCCCAGCGGCTGGCCGGCGCCGGCGCGGCTGTGGTGGTTTGGGACCTGAACCCGGACAATCTGCGCGGCAGCGAGGCCGGCCAGGCCTTCGATGCCATTTTTGCCGTAGATGTGACCGAACCGGCCAGCGTAGAACAGGCCGTACAGGACACGCTGGCCCAGTTGGGCGTAATCGACATCCTGGTCAACAACGCCGGCATCGCCGGCCCGACCTTTCCGACTTGGGAATACCCCCTGCAGGATTGGGACCGGGTCATCGCCACCGACCTTACGTCGGTCTATCTCTGTTGTCGGGCAGTCATTCCTTTCATGCTGGAGCAGGGTGGCGGCCGGATCGTCAACGTGGCGTCGGTGGCTGGAAAAGAGGGCAACGCCAACGCCAGCGCCTACTCGGCAGCCAAGGGGGGCGTCATCGCCCTCACCAAGTCGCTGGGCAAAGAGCTGGCCCAGCGCGGAATCATCGTCAACTGCGTCGCGCCGGCGATGGTCCAGACCGACCTCCTCGACGAGATGACGCCCGAATACATCGAAACCGTGACAGCCAAAATCCCAATGGGACGCTTCGGCACGATCGAGGAAAACGCCGACATGGTCGCCTGGCTGTGCAGCGACGCCTGCAGCTTCGCCACCGGCGCCGTTTTCGACGTATCCGGCGGTCGAGCCACATACTGACCCCGCCAGCAGGTCCACCTGATTGGCCGCGCCACTGTGAGGGCAGGCGCCGATGAGCGACTTCAGCAAACTAGCCATCAACCAATTCACCACCCTGCACCAGTGGTCCCTGCCCCAGGCGATCGAAGGCTACGCCCGCCACGGCGTCCATGCGATTGGCATCGTGCGCGACAAACTGCACGAGGTTGGCGTGGCCGCCGCCCGGCAGTCCCTCCGCGATCACCAAATGAAGGTCACAAGTCACTGCGTCGGCGGTCTGCTGACCGACTCGGACCCGCAACGATTCCAGGCCAACCTGCAGGATACCAGGCGGGCCATCGACGAGGCCGCAGAGCTCGGTGCAGAGTGCCTCGTCTTCGTCGCCGGTGGCCTTCCCGAAGGCTCAAAAGACCTGCCCGCGGCCCGCGTGCGCTGCCTCGAGGGCCTGGCCGACGTCCTGCCCTACGCCGCGCAGGCAGGCGTAACCCTTGCTCTGGAACCCTTACACCCGATGATATGCGCCTTCCGTTCCTGCCTCTCCACCTTGAGCCAGGCCAACGACTGGATTGAAGAGCTGGATGCCGGCCCGGAACTGGGCATCGTCGTCGACGTTTACCATGTCTGGTGGGACCCCAATTTGGAACATGAACTCCAGCGCGCAGCCGGCCGCATTGTCTCCTTCCACGTATGCGACTGGCTGATGAACACGACCGACTTGCGCCTCGACCGCGGCATGATGGGCGACGGCGTCATCGACATCGGCCGCATTCGCCGCCTGGTCGAAGCGACCGGCTATGCCGGCTATCGCGAAGTGGAGATCTTCTCCGAGCGCAACTGGTGGCAGCGCGACCCGGATGAGGTTGTAAGCATTACCAAGGCCCGCTATCTGTCGGACGTGCTCGGGCAGCCATGATCCCAGCAGCATTCAGAATGTCAGTAGGACCGTGAAGATAACCACCTCTCTGCCCCAGTGGCCACTCTACTCTCAGCAGCCGCAACGACCAACGGAGACCCGACTGCCTTGACAGTACATACCGAGCTCCCGCCCAAAGGGGACAGGCTGGCTGGCAAGACCGCGATTGTCACCGGCGCCGGATCGCGCGAGCGTTCACAACCCGGGATCGGCTATGCCACCGCGGTTCTCTTTGCCCGCCAGGGCGCTCGCGTCGTGGTGGCCGATCTGAGCGAGGAAAGGGCCGCAACCACTGTCAAAGTGATCGAAGAAGGTGGAGGCGAAGCTTCCACAGTTCTAGTGGACATCACACGCGAGGATGAATGCCAGGACTTGGCCGCAGAGTGTGTTAACCGCTACGGCAGCCTCGACATCGTTGTCAATAACGCCGGCACGGCCGGCAGCGGCGATGTGACACAATTCGAAGAGGATATATGGAACGTGGCCTTGGACGTGAATCTGAAAGGCGCGGTGCTGGTATGTAAGTACGCGGTGCCCCACATGGCCGCCAGCGGCGGCGGCTCAGTCATCAACATTTCGTCAATCGACGGGCTTCTCGCCGGCGCCTACATAAACGTACCTTATTCCGTCGCCAAGGGGGGACTCGCTACCCTCACAAAACTGATGGCAGTTCACCACGGCCGCCAAAACATTCGCGCCAACTGTATCGCCCCCGGCCACGTTCACGCCTCCTTCACCGCCGGCTTCTCCCACGAGGAACGCGAGCGGCGCCGCAAAATCGGCCCCCTCGGCACAGAGGGCACGGCCTGGGACGTAGCCTACGCCGCCCTCTACTTCGCCAGCGACGAATCCCGCTGGATTTCCGGCGTTATCATGCCGGTGGATGGCGGTCTGCTGGCGGCTACGCCGTTAGCGGTGATGGGGAAACTGGACGAGTGAGTCAGGGTGAAGGTGTTTTACGACAGTGGAGACGGACTGTTCGAACGGGAGAATGCCTATCGGCCTGTTGAGAATTCTCGACCTGATAGAGCCTAGGCCGGCTTAAATCTACCTCAGCCTTGGCCAAAGTTAAGGTCACGCAGAAACTGCAAGTGGAAAATTGGTTGCGAATACTCAGAATTGACACCTAGCAGGGCTCGAATTGGCTGGATCCTGATCCACAGCCAGATGTTTCGGGTCCCGCAGCAGTTTTTTCACGCCTCCTGATTCGCCCAACCCCTTCACGCCCGCCCCACATCTTATCCAGTCGAGATTTGCCGTGGTAACGCGAACAACCGATACTAGCTGTTCGATATTTCCTGCGCTCCAATGTGCTACCACGGGAATAGGTTTGGCAGATTCGGGTACCGGCCGAGTCAAAAGAGTCGAAAGCTATGAATCCTCAGTTGTTCCTTCTGAATAGCATACAGCGATTGAACATTGAACCAACCTTTGTGTTAGCCAAGCGTCAGCATCTTGAATGGCGGCTAACTTCTTCGCGGGACTTTGCCTGTGCTCTGCCTCAACAGAAATAGCTAGTGGTCCGATTCTTATCTCTATATCAAGACGGCGGCTCCCTGGATTCTTTGCCTCGGGTTGGGCGTCCAAACCATGTTTTTGCAAATGAGAAGCCAGCCAAACATTCAACGTGTGCTCATGTGCCCTACCTGTCATAAACGCCACCCTTGATGTCAAGGTTGTCGCCTGACCGGTTTTCCCGGTTGGTCCAGTATTAGGGACCAACTTCGCACTTCATCCGTCTAGACTTCTACTACAATAGTCAGCGAGACGGGCGATTACTACGAACTCGTACTCTCCACTAATCGCGCAATCGCATGAACTAGGACTTGAACAAACATATTTAGCAACACGACTGCCCACAGGGATTCAAAAAACGAATCTGTTACAAAGAGACAAATACGATAGTCGCTAAATATAGAAGGTTGGCAAGGAATCCTTGCCAACCTACGATGTCAGAGAGGGTTCGCAAATGCCGAATCAACCATTTGAGCAGAGGAATCAAGGCGCCCAAAGCACCAATCAGTGCAAGTGCAAATAATAAGTTCTGGTTGGAAAATATGTCTTGCACGTCGGCGAGTGATTGACGAGGCGGAGATTCCCTTTAGACGAGTCAAGCGCAATTCAGGGTCCCGATCCCGACATTGAACTTTTGACAACTTCAAATAGCATCGCCTTAACTACCTCCACAGTAGTCGGAAGGGCTTTTTCCCTTATAGTCTCGAAAGTCCGTTGCCAAACACCCGGTGCCTCAGCCGCTTCCAGAAAATCGTGCCCTGCTGATGTGAGATTTCGTGGGTAATAGCCCCAACTCATATTCAGCAGTCCCAAGTTACCTGCGGCCAGGAGCCCAGCGTCGTCCAGAAGGTAACAGTGATATCCTATCTGCTCTTCCCCGTATCCTTCAATTGTCGGGATACCTGGTCGTGGAATCTTCTCGTAACTCTCGGTTAGTTTGAGAATCTTTCGGCAAAGTTCCCAATCTCTTTTCACTGTTCTATTCCTCCTATCATGCGTTTATGTTTCTGAAGGCAAGTTTAGACCGTTGAGCTTGCTCCTGGGCATTGTGTTGATCAAGATTGAACCCTTTAACCCAGTATGACGCTGTAGAGGACAACTCCTAGCAGGTCGCAGGGAGCAAGAGAGCCCTGTCTAAAGACGGGCTCGTTGTGGTCTCAGCACCCCTAGCTCGAGTAGCAAAGAGATACGCCATCGCGTTCCGTAAACCGCAGCCTACCCTCTGCCTCAAAAGCGCCACCGCAGGCACCGAGGGATACGGACAATTCGTCCCGGACCAGCGCTATGTGGATTCAGAAAGTGACATAAGCTATGCACGGCGTCCTCTTCATCCTTCCGGCATGTCGCTTAAGAAGTCAAACACCTATCGCATACGCTTCCACGCGTATTCGTAATCCCACTGGCTAGTCCAGTTGGGGTACGCCACCCACACTTCGTCGATTTCCGTGGGCAATTCTGCCGCAACAACTAGCCCACCTATATCTTTGACGGAGATGCCACTGGAGGAATCTCCCACAAATGTCAAAAGGAGTAGTTTCGTGTGACCATCAAACTTCTCAAATTTCCCTTTTGCTCTCTTCATCGCTTCATCCAAACTGGCTGCTATACCCTTAAGGGCTGATAGTCTTCTCGCCTCTTCTGCCTGGTTCCTTGCCTCCACAAATTGTAACAGCGACTCTTCATCGGTGATTTTGAAATCTCCCGACTCCCAAACGGGCTCCAAACTCCCCTGCGTTTCGACCATTATAGCGCGACTGGAAGCAGGTTCTCCCCACTCTTCAGGATTCCGAGAGCCAAAATGCCATGTAATCGGCTGACTCCCTTTTGCGCCTTTCTTACTCTTTGCTTCGTCCTCTCTTGCGTGAACCTGACGTGCCAATTCATCAGCTAGGCTTCTAACCTGGTTAAGTCTCATTCCGTCAAGAGAATCCTCGTGAATGCTCAACTTGTAAGGCGAGCCGTTGAAGCCAATGCTAGTCCTTCGTAGACTTCCAACAAATTGATTGACGAAAGTGTGGAAACTCTCATGCCGACGACAATAGTCTTCGGGCCACGCTACAACCTTGTTTTCGACCACCAGAGGGGGCGACCCCGGGGCCTCTAGTAAGATTTCTGGCATTTTGACATTTCGCTCTTCAACGTCAAGACAAGCAGTACGTTCGTACTTAGTACCAAGCTCTGAATTGAGTTGGGCCACAAAACCCTTAAGATTCGCCCATTCGCACCCGCCAGTTTCTGGGACACAGGAAAACAACATCGAAATAATCCTTTCCGAGCGCCGTCCGTTCGAGCGACTCTCTAAGATACCAGGTTCTTAGTCTTGAGATACTCCTCAATAGCCATTCCGTTCTTAGGCCTGAACTCTTGTTGAGCAGCGGAGGAAATACTGTCATTCTGGAAATAGCGATAAAAAGCACGGAAATCGCTCGTTTTCCCTATTCGATACAATTCATGAATCCATTGAATCAGGGCGCGGAATGGCTCCCCGTTCTCTGTGAAATACAAGACTTCAGCGTTCTGTGCCGACCAAGAGTGATGCCATTTCAGAGGGCCATCATTTCTTTCAAGCATACCATACATTCCAGCATTGTTCGGCCCCGTCCGTTCGGTCCGTCGTGTCGAAATATTGCCCCAGGTTAACGTTCCTCCTCTTTCTAGAATGACCGCGATGTTAGGGGACAGATGTTCACCGGTTTCACGAGTGAATTCTAGAAATGCATCCATAAATGTGCCACTTTGCATTCTCGCTTCACCGGCTAATACAAAGCCAAGGACCTGTCTGGTTTCGTCAGCCTCGCTTCTTTCACTGACATCGATCCGCGAAGGAGATTGCACGTTGCCGTAGCTTCTCTCAAGGGGAATTGGGGCTCCAGTCGTGGGATGAGGCATGAAATGATGCACTGGGTGTCGCTGTAGCCGCTTCACAGATGCAATCTTTTCGAATTCTTCCTTTAATAACTGCTTGGTTAGAATGCTCTTCACCTGCCCTACTGCAATAACGCCCTCGCATGGATAGTAGGTTGTCTCTGGGGCATTATTGATAGTGAATACCGGACAAAACTCTTTTTCGTACAAGACTACATCAGTCTGTCGGCTGGTCGTGCCACTGCTATCAAATATATATCCAGACCCTACCCCAATTCCCCTTGGAAGTATCTGCTCTAACTGTTTCCTGACAGGTTGTTCCATAGCTTCTCCAACTGCTCCAGGTGAAGTGGCCGCTCTGGCGTCTTCGAAACTCTGGACCAACCTTTCTCCAATACGAGAGATAAACCAATTTACGTCGAATTTCTCTTCCATATTCTATTCTCTACCTCAAGTAATATACTCTTGGCCATTAGAACCACTGGGACTCATTTGCCACATAACCAAGTACAAAGAGTAGACATGGGCCACGTCCATAAACGAACACGGGCCTAACAAGAATGTGCCGGACAGGGTCATCGCCCAGTGTGTCGAATTCTAACCAAATCGGGCCGTCTTCGTCATTTTTGCGCCTCAGCTTGTGATTCAGCCGGTCGTGCCTACTTCGTTCGGGTGCAGTCCTATCCGCTCCACGCCAGGAAAAACTACAAACTTACTCACAAGAATATCAGGACTTATCCCTGCTCTTAGGATAGGGGGAGACAAGACTCTACCAATGCACAAAAATCAGTTATCTTACTCTGGTCGATTTGACCAGACTCATAATGATATAAGACGTTTTGTGGCTTACGGTGTTTCGGTTTCCCCTCCGGTATCCCTAACATGCTTTCGGTACTACCCGAAATGGGTTCTACGCAATGTGTGAAAGTTGAATCGACCGAATCATGGATTAGCTGATTAATATTTCTGTGTTGATCTTGGTTGCCGTCATCATCATGGATGACACTGTGCGATATTCCCAATGCAGAAAGCAGTTTCATAAATCTATGAACATTGTGCTTGCCAATGCAATCGACTACATAGAATCCTCCTTCAGCTTCCTGGATCATCCCATCGTCCACAAGCCGATTGATTAGGGCGACCTCGGTAGGCCCCTCGACAAGCAAGACATGATTTGCAAAGAACAGATTGGCACGGTGTGGATTGAGCCAAAGGAAATACTTGACAGACTCCATCTCTGGTTCACTGTCATCTGGGTTAGTGTTCGAAACGATCGCATTTATCTGCTGATTATCGTCAACTATATTGTCCCACTGAGCAGTATCAATCTGGTACGCCTCAAAAGCACCAGTAGAAGGGGAATTTCGCAGTCTTACAATTGACGGAAAACTTCTAGTGCTCCGGCTCACGAAGTTCGAGGAGTGTGTAGCACAGATTACCTGCCAAGAGTCGTCGGAAGATGCGAGTCTCATGAGACTTCGCGCGAGGACTTCCTGCTGAGGTGGATGCAGAAAAGCCTCAGGCTCTTCGAAAAGAAGAAGCTTAAGGGACGGTGAAAAGTCTTTGGACCTCCCACTTGGTCTTTCCCCCGCATAATCCGAACCAAGTTGAATAAGTGAAAAAATGAAATGCCTTTGAAAACCTGATCCAAAATACTCTATACCTTGTTCCTGACCATGAAACTTGTCGACCAAATCCCAATCGAGTAATGACTTTATGGTCTCAGCAGCCGATGGTGGTCGAAAGTTGAGCCTAAATTCTGACTTCCAAGGGATCAGCATCTTGTTGAGTTTAGATTCCAATCCCTCAAGAGAGCGTTGGTCTTCAGTGGACTCCTGATAAATTTCCTTCGAAAATTGTTGGAAGTTCTTATGAAAATCGTCAAATGCTCTTCCGTCCCTTACGACTTTTTCCATTATGTTGGTCAGTAGATCTCGAAGAGCGGAAGGTCCACTGAGCTTTGTGTGTTCGTCCACACTGCTCATTGCTGGTATGTATACAATGTCTCCCAGCTTTCCATGTTGAACGTCTCTTGCACCGTAAAACTGATCCTCTGATAATTCGTTGCCATTTTTGTAGCCATAGATTACACCGGCCTTTAGCTTGTGAGGCGAAATGAAGTACTTTCGAAGGCGAAGCTGCCGATTTTGCACCTTGTAATCATCTGCCAGTGAATCGTGTTCTTCAGCGGTCAACTCAAACGTCAATTCTACCCACGACTCATCACATTTGAAGTGCTTGGGCATATCGTGCGCCTTCTTGAACTTAAACCCATCTTTTTCGTAAAAAGCGCGAATCGCATCAATTACGGTGCTCTTCCCAACATTATTAGGACCCACCAGTAAGCTGTAATCATCCAATACGACATCTAGTTCGACTAATCCGCGAAAGTTGTGAATTTCTACTCTTCTAAGTTTCATCAAGTGTCCTCTGTCATCAGTTGCGTCAGAATTCGGGAAGAGGGTCCTGAGGCTTGAACTACGAGTCGGGGAGGATGCCGCCATTGCGCTGGCCTTTCGAGTTAAGTCACCAAGTACCTGCGAGGCCATTAATGGCCTTTCCGTACATCGAGCCAAAGATGTTTTTGTCTAGAATCCTACTTGCGGACGTTAAATCCGAAAGGAGGGCTGAATGGTAAAGAAGATCGCGCAGATACAATTCACACAGCAGCAGCTCGAGCAGCTGGAAGACCTGAAACGCCAAACCGGCCTAAACCCCACCGAGTTCGTGCGGCGAGCGGTCGACTATTGCATTCTCCAAATGAGGGACCGCGGTTACGAGTCGACCCTTATCCCGTTACCGACCATTGGCACGACGGAGGCTCATTGACCAAAATGGGCAGAACTGTCCACGACTTCTCCGAATCCCTACAACCAGAAATAACAAGAGCCGTGCCCCCCCAAACACCAAGATGAGAGACACAGCCCAAGACCTGGGGCGCCTAGCGGGGCTCGAACCCGCAACCTTCTGATCCACAATCAGACGCTCTGCCTTTGAGCTATAGGCGCCATATTCAATTAACCAACAACAAAACCACTTCCCAAATTCACTCAATCCGAGATGAGCATGCCCCACCCCGAAAAAGGCTGGGGGACAGGGATTCGAACCCCGATTGACGGTTCCAAAGACCGTAGTCCTGCCATTAGACGATCCCCCATCTCATGCCGAATCGGGACCTGTAAACTCTGCTCCCCGGCCGATCAAACCCCTTCACCAGGCACACCACAACCCCGCCAAACAAAAAAAGCCAGAACCAAAGAGCTCCCTTCAGGTGCCGAGGCCCAGACTTGAACTGGGGACACATGGATTTTCAGTCCATTGCTCTACCAACTGAGCTACCTCGGCAAAAGGACCGACACATAAGGCGACTGAGCCGCAGCAACCTGCACGCTCGCCGACAACGGCTCCACCCCCTTAAGGGCCGGTCCTCTAAGAGCGGGCGATGAGATTCGAACTCACGACCTTCTCCTTGGCAAGGAGATGTTCTACCACTGAACTACGCCCGCAAATCAATTGTTAATACTTCCACCACCACTGTGAACCCGGCAGGACATCTAGTGGACCCGGTCGGATTCGAACCGACGATCTCCTGCTTGCAAAGCAGGCGCCTTCCCGCTTGGCCACGGGCCCGGACGCTGTTTTCCAGTGCCGACGAGAGGACTCGAACCTCCACACCCTTTCGGGCAATAGATCCTAAGTCTATCGCGTCTGCCAATTCCGCCACGTCGGCTTCCATACCGGCAAGCTATCCGGCGCCAATTGTGCAGAGCAGCCTCGCAAGCCATCTGAGATTGTCGAAGGTTTCTTCCCCTACTCAGGCNAACCTTCGAAAGGCAGGTGTACCCCCGATTCTGTCATCAGAATGCCCAAAAGGACAAACTCCGATGGNCATCATCTGTCTCGGACATCTCTGCCCGGCGGTTCGTAACTTGCTGGGTGTTACCCAACTTCATNCGCNCCGCTGCGACGAGATCTTACACCATCTTTGCAGACTGTGCAAAACCCACTCGCCTTGCTCTCCGTTGCACGCTCGCCCAGCCGGTTTCGTCGCCAAAACCGCTGGTGGGCTCTTACCCCACCGTTTCACCCCTAACCACACGGTCGCCCGCCTGGCAGGTCTGCTTTCTGTTGCGGTTGTAGTCACATAGCCGTTACCGACCATGCGCCCCCACTTACGGTTTCATGGGGCAACATCCCAACGACGCTGCTTGACAGACATCGCGGGTGAGAGTCGGGAAGTTCCTCTGCCGGCATACCGCCGACAGCGATGACTGCACCTGCCTCCGAACCTCAACACCGAAAATCTCAGAACATACGGCCTTTCCTACACAAACTTGGCCGGATTCACAACCACCTATTTTAGCATGAGGAAGGCCAGCTGCCAAAAAATTCGCTGCCCACGCGTGGTTCGCTAGACAACCCTTCGCCAACCAAAACTACGAAGCTCAGTTGCGTTTTCCCGGTTGCAGCCACATGCTGCCCAAATCGCCGCCGCCTGCGAAGCCGGCCAGTTGCCCCGTTTTCATATGCCATCACGACTGGCAGCCTCTCGCCTGGGCCGAAACAAGCGAATTGCGCTGCATTTCCGTCTCCATGAAGGTCAGGCTTTACGGCCCCCGCCAGCGCTTCAAACCCGCTTACTTAGTCGAGCCGGACCTTCCAATTGCCTGCGGAAGGCTCGACGCTATCCCTGCAGACCATCCGGCGAACCAACATCCAACTCAGGCTGCCGCGGCCCTTCAACCCAGACCTCACCGTCCCGCCAGTTCTCCTGCTTCCAAATCGGCACGATCTCCTTGAGACGCTCAATCGCGTAGCGGCAGGCCTCAAAGCAGCCGTCATCACGGTGAGGGGTGGCGACTGCTATCAAAACAGTCGGCTCTTCGACGTCGCAGCGACCAATCCGATGCAGTATGCTGACGCCCTTTACCAGGGGCCAGCGCTCCTGAATCTCGTCACCGATGCGCGCCATCATCTTTTCAGCCATGGGCAAATACGCCTCATATACCAGGAAGTCGGTCTCACGCGCGCCGCCGTCTGTGGCCGTCGATCCCCGCACCGTTCCCGCAAATGTAACCACGCCCCCGCAGTCAAAGCGGCTGACCCGGCGCAAAATATCATCCTGCGAAAGCGGCTGTTTCGTGATTTCAAAAAGTTTGGCGGACATGTCCTCTTCCAACCGTTTCAGCTTAAGTTACAATCGAAGACTGCGCCGCCGCGGGAATAACTCGCCCCCGGAAACAGGCGGCAGCAGCGCGACCTCATCGCCGTCTTGCAAGACCGTGTCTCGCTGCGCAAACTCCTCGTTTACCGCAACGTAGAAAGTCCGATCAAGGAAACCTGGCAGGCGGCTCTCGAGCAGCTCGCCAACCGTGGCAGCTTCTGGTAAGCAGACCGTTTCCCGCTTGAAGCCGGCCGCCTGACGCAGTCCGGCAAAAAGTATCAGCCGTACATTCACGTCTTGCCGTCTCCATCGGCGGCG
>JGIcombinedJ30088_10004180_pt1 | contig 12966 bp, 12 predicted proteins | sample PinacodermPK_FD_30088 | JGI IMG/M metagenome (IMG submission 30088)
CGCAGGAACTGACGAAAGCGCAGGAACTGACGAAGGCACAGGAACTGACGAAGGCGCAGGAACTGACGAAAGCACAGGAACTGACGAAGGCACAGGAACTGACGAAGGCACAGGAACTGACGAAGGCACAGGAACTGACGAAGGCACAGGAACTGACGAAGGCGCAGGAACTGACGAAGGCGCAGGAACTGACGAAGGCNCAGGAACTGACGAAGGCACAGGAACTGACGAAGGCACAGGAACTGACGAAGGCACAGGAACTGACGAAGGCACAGGAACTGACGAAGGCACAGGTACCCCTCTTCTAGAGCAGCCACCCCTTTTACACACAACTGACACAGAAGCAGCTACTAGTGAAGAAACAGCTACAGAGCCTTCAGAGTAGAAAATAAAAAATTATGTATATATGACATCCAGCAACGAGCTATCATGAAGATAAGCGATACGCTCTATTGATTAGGTAGACATTGATTAAATAAAGCCACTAAGAAAGCAGTATTGCCTGTAGTGTGTATAAAAAACACAATAGGGCATCTGTGCTGAGTATTCGTGGCAAATATCTCGTAATATGTTACACATTTCTGCTTAAATCAGTATATGGCTTTAATAGTCATACCTCATCAGACCATCACATATGCCGAAATGTACAGCCAGCACAAAAAAGCACCGCAAATCAAACAACATAGAAAAAAAATCCGCATGACAGTGAATCAAGACTTATATTGACTGACTAACAGGTCTTATATTGCCTTTGATCGACAATAACTGATACTCAGATATAATGCCTTGTATCATTGACTTGTTATATAAAGTTTTCTAATACTAGTTGTATAGTTGGCATGAGATATTGAAAAGTTACAGTTATAACTAGGAGAAATTGGGAGTGTCAAAAGCTCTTCATACGGGTAAGCCGTCATGGCTCAAGACTCCTATTTCATCTGGGTCGGTATACTATGATGTCAAAAAAGACTTACGTAAGCGTTCATTAGTAACTGTTTGTGAGGAAGCCAAGTGTCCTAATATTGGTGAGTGTTGGAGCAAACGTACTGCAACATTCATGGTTTTAGGTGATGTCTGTACTAGGGCATGTCGTTTTTGCAATGTGAAAACAGGCAATCCTCAAGGGAAGGTGAACATAAATGAGCCATATGAAGTGGCTGCTAGTGTTAAAGCTATGAAGCTAAGCTATGTGGTTTTAACCATGGTGGATCGTGATGACCTAGGTGATGGTGGTTCGCATCATGTCATTGAAGTGGTGTCACAGATTAGACGAGAAAATCCTGAAATACTTGTAGAAGTACTTGCTGGTGATTTCGCAGGCGACATGTCTGCTATTGAAGGTCTTTTAGGGGCTAAAATTCAGGTATATGCACATAACATTGAAACCGTGTCTCGCTTATCACCGCGTGTGAGAGATGGACGTGCTCATTATGATACTTCCTTGAAAATACTCCAGTATGCCAAGAAACATTCAGCTACAGATGTGTTAACTAAATCATCTATGATGCTAGGACTTGGTGAAGCTAATGAAGAAGTCAAACAAACCATGATAGATCTTCGCACTGTGGGGTGTGATCTTCTAACCTTAGGACAATATATGCGTCCATCCAAACGTCATTTATCGGTAAAGGAATGGGTAACACCAACCATGTTTGACTCATATGCTCGCATGGCCAAGTCCTTAGGCTTTAAAGAAGTTATGAGTCATCCCTTAGCTCGCAGTAGCTATAAGGCTAAAGACTTATATCAAAATGCCATAAAAGCACTCTCATGATCCTGACTACAACATGTATTCTAACAAAACATTGATCCTACCCGAAAACCATTTTTTCTGGGTAACATCATGTGTCATATAACCGCTCATAGCTCATAATACACAGCTATCTCCCTAAAGTACTAGCTTGTTGGTGAGTCTTTCCTTAGCCCTGTGGCTTTGCAAGACAATAAGATTCTGCTTTTTATGAAAGCAACTGAACTGAACCAATTCTCTTAGAGCTAGTCCACTTTTTGTGTGTGCTCCTGCAGATTTGGCTGCGATTTAGATGACAACTGATCTACTTGAATGAGCGAATTTAAATGTTGAAGGTACTGACGGCCTTGTCTACAGGAGTCTTCAAACGAAAAGCGGGTGCTATAAAAACTCTTGAATATGTTTAGAGATTCTGCAGGCTCTACGCTGACATTGCTACGATTGCTTAATTTAAATGACTCAATAAGCTCTGCATTAAGATGTGGCGCTATCTTCACCAACCATTTAGTAGGCGTTATTTCTGTATCACCACTCACAAGTGTTGAGCTTTGATCTGCTAGCACAGCAGAGACAGGTTCTGAGGTGATATGAAAGCTCTGCCAAGGCAAATAATATGTTTGGCGTCCATTGATAATCAATTCTATGGATTCAAACAAAGGAGGAGGACTTATACTTTTAACCTCTATAAAACCGTCCTCCTCTTTTTTAGGCACAATCGTTGATGACTCTGCTGACGAGGCATTCACAATGGGAACAGCTTGGGTGTCACTTTCACTATAAATAAGGTGCCATTGCATTTTTATAGTAGAGATATCTTTAATAACTGATAGCTCTTCGCTCTCTTTTAACACATCTGTGAAGTCTATGGTTACGTGATCATACGGAGAAAGACTTAACAAGAAAGGATAATCATCTTCATGAAAGGAAAACTCAATGTGATCCGTTTTCCAAGTTTTATCTACTGATGTGTCATCTTTATTTGAATGAGCACTATCAAAAAAAGGTTTGATAAAAACCATGCTGATGGATTCAATGGGTAAATCCAAAAAACACCCATACCTTCTCGCACAACCTCCCTCTTGTAGTTCACATGGTCTTTGAGGCTTATGCTGTATAACCGTCTCTGTGGAAGCCCCGTGCATATCTTCTACAATGGTCTCTTCTGTTGGTGTGTCTGGTACCGATGCATCAGGCTGGTTATGTAGCTGAGAAGACTCACTGGATTCTTGCCTACATGATACCAAAATACACATTAACCCCAGGCTCATCAACCAGTGATGGATATAGAACACATGACCAAAGAAAACATAAGACATAAAGGCTCTTTTTTTATCTATTTTGTCTATATTCGTTACTATCTTAAAATATGGCTCATATAAAAAAATGCTGACACATATAGATGCTATTTATGAACATTTCTTTTATGTATGTATTTATTATTGTTATTAATTGTTATTATCACTTTATTGTCATGGGGGTTATGGTCTATACTCCATGAGCTCACACGGATACGGCTGTATTCATAGCAAAGCCACTACAGAACCTAGCATAACTCAATGGCTATGCACCCTTATACCTAAATTGTTCTTATAAGGTCAAGCTAGAAATACCTTTTCAGCAGCATGCAACGCCTCAATTAGGCGATCGACATCGGCACAATTGTTGTATAAATAAGGAGAAGCGCGAAGTGTAGAAGATGTTTTGAGATAACTATGTAGAGGCATAGCACAATGATGACCCGCTCTGAGTGCCACTCCATAGGTATCAGCAAAACAGGCTAGGTCATGGGCATGAATTTTCAGATGACTAAAACTCACTATTCCCACCCAACTGGCCTCTAAAAAAGATGTGCAAGTCAGAGCTGATGCTGTGGTATTAGGACAGTAAGTACGAATATATGGAAACGACCGTAAAGCCTCTCGCAGATATATTCCCAGCTCAATATCATGATTTAAAGCACCTAGACGATCTAAACTCTTAAGATAGATGATAGCTGCTTCAAGGCCAATAACACCTGCAATATGAGGTGTTCCAGCTTCAAATTTATGAGGAATATCGGTGATGGAAAAACCATCAACTGTGACTTTCTCAATCATGTCACCACCACCGTGATAAGGAGGCATCTCTTCGAGATGTTGACGTTTCCCCCACAACACCCCTACTCCTGTAGGACCACACATTTTATGGGAAGAAAACACATAAAAATCCACCCCTAAAGACGTAACATCCACTTCCAGATGCGGCGTTGCTTGAGCTCCATCAAGCATAAAATAACAGCCAGCATCCTTGCATAACTGAGATATAGCTTGCACAGGCTGAATGGTTCCTAAAACATTGCTCACATGAGCTATGGATACCAGTGTTGTGCGCTCGCTAAGAAGCTCTTTAAGAACCTCTATATCCACCACCCCGTTTTCTGTTAACGGCAAAAAATGTAACTTAAAACCGATCTTTTTTGCAAGCATCTGCCAAGGCACAATATTGGCGTGATGTTCTGCAACACTGAGAATAACCTCTGAACGGGCAGAAAGTTTACTATGACTCAGTCCATGGGCCACAAGATTGATAGCCTCCGTACAACCACGGGTAAAAATCACCTCTTTGGGATCAGGAGCTGTTAAAAAATCAGCCACAGTGGTACGACTTTGTTCATAAGCTTGAGTAGCTTTTTCTGAAAGCGCATAAAGTCCACGATGAATATTGGCATGCTCATAACGATAATAGCGATCCATACGCTCAATCACCTGATGAGGTTTTTGCGATGAAGCAGCACTATCAAGAAAAGCTAACGTCTTATGATGATGTTTGATCAATGGAAAGTCTTGCCGTATCTTTTCAGCTGAAAAAGTGGTCATAGTGTTAAAAAATCCCCAAAAAAGTGGATGATAAGATTTTCCCGCACGCAGCCACCAACACTCAATAAAGACACAACCTTAAGACATATCAATCGCTCAGTCAGCAGGTGCACAGATGGTGTTGAGATGACGCCAGCCAAGAGTTGGGTGAGCAAATTTAACGTTTGGAAAACTGGAAGCGCTTACGTGCACCAGGTTGTCCAGGAAGCTTACGCTCTTTAATACGCGCATCACGAGTGATGAGTCCCGCTTGTTTCAGAGGAGTCCTTTTTTCTGGAAGGGCTATAGCAATGGCCTTAGAAATACCATGTCTAATCGCTTCAGCCTGACCACTTAAACCACCTCCACATACATTGACCAACACATCAAAAGTGTTATGAAGATCACCGACAACAAAAGGCTGTTTCACAATCATTTGTGACGTGGGACGTTCAAGATATGTATCATAAGGACGTTGATTGATGGTAATCTTACCATCGCCTGGTTTTAACCAAACTCGAGCCACAGACGTTTTTCTTTTTCCCACAGCATGAGTGAGTGCTGGAATATCCATAATATAAAGACTTTCTACAAATTAAGAAGTTGATGAATACGTTTAAGGCTGAGACACAGGCGTAACACCCAAACCACTCACATCCACAGCAACAGGACTTTGTGTTTGATGAGAATGCTCACTGCCTGCATATATACGCAAGTTTTTCATACATACAGCACGAAGCTTATTTTTCGGTAACATCCCCCTTACAGCACGCTCAAGTAAAGATGTCGGTTTTTTATCTTTAAGCTTAGCAGCAGTAATGGATTTAATACCCCCCATATAACCACTGTGCCAGTGATACATTTTTTTGCTGAGCTTATTGCCTGATAACACAATTTTATCAGCATTTATCACAATCACATTATCACCACAATCAAGATGAGGAACAAAATATGTTTTGTGCTTGCCTCTAAGCACATGCACAACACGTGAAGCAAGACGCCCCAGCGTTTGATCCTTGGCATCGATAATCAACCACCTTTTTGTGATATCTTGCGGCCTAACCGACTGTGTTTTCATAAATACCCTAAAATAACGTTAAAATAGTTCACCCAAAAATAATCCACACACACAGCCACACGCTAACTAGCTTGCGCTCACTAGCTTAAGTCCGTGCAATAATCAGACTTTGCTGATACGATGTGTGGCCTAGCTTAATGTATTGTATGTATTGTATGTATTGTATGATGTATTTTGCTTTGTTTGTTATGCTAGTTCTTTATACGTTCTCATATACGTTCTCATATACGTTCTCATAAATATATCTATAATTATGCCACTCAAACACACATACTATCAGTGTACCAGTCAGTGTACCAGTCTGGTCAATGCCTGCAGTGTAACATCTTTACATGCAGCTTGCAAAGTATCATATGGCCCATCTGTTTTCAATACTAGAGTGTTTAAAAAGGCATTAGAAACGAATACCTCCAGGTGTTCTAGGAGCTGGAATGGTATCACGGATATTTTCTATGCCAGTAAGGTACATAAGCATACGTTCAAGCCCCATACCATAGCCACTATGAGGCACTGAGCCATGACGGCGCAGATCAAGATACCAACTTAGGTCCTCACCAAGAGACAGTTTATCCATGGCAACTTTGAGGTAGTCATAACGTTCTTCCCGCTGTGATCCTCCCATCAATTCCCCACCTCGCGGCACAAAAAAATCCATACACGCTACAGTCTCTCCATCATCATTGCTGCGCATATAAAATGCTTTAATATCTTTAGGATAATCTGTCACAAACACGGGAGCTTTAAAATAGGTTTCTGCTAGAAACACTTCATGCTCTTTAGATAAATCTTCACCAAAGACAGGCACAGGAACAGAGAAACGAGCAGCATGTGTTTTCAAGAGCTTAAGAGCCTCTTTATATGTGATAGTGGTGGGAGCATCTTGAGTAGCAAACCCATGTAATGCCTCAAGGGTCGTATGCTTGTGAGAATGAATAAAAAAATCCATTTCATCAGGAAATTTTTCAAGTCCATAACGAATAAGATAAGTGAAGTGCTTGTGAGCCAAATCTATGCAATCTCTAAGATCAGCAAAAGCCATTTCGGGCTCAATCATCCAAAACTCAGCAAGATGATGGCGAGTATTTGAGTTTTCAGCACGAAAGGTCGGACCAAAGGTATAAACTTTGCCTAAGCCATGTGCCAAAAATTCCGCCTCTAATTGTCCTGTGACATTTAGATAAGCTTTGGTATGAAAAAAATCTTCACTATAATCCACTTTATGATCTTCAAGATCAAGTGAGGTGACTTGAAATATATCACCAGCCCCTTCACCATCACTTTGAGTCATAAGAGGAGTATGCACATAAAAAAAGCCTTCCTGACTAAAAAATTCATGAGTAGCCAATGAGAGAGCATGTCTTAAACGAAAAATAGCTGAGAACGTTTGCGTTCGAGGACGCAAGTGAGCTATTTCTCTAAGAAATTCCAAAGAGTGGCTTTTCTTTTGAAGAGGATAATCCTCTCCCACCTCTCCTACTATGACCAAATCTTTAACAATCAACTCCAGTGTTTGCCCTCGTGCTGGAGAAGGTACTAACTTTCCTGTGACAGTGATGGCCGTACCTGAATGTATTTTCTCTAAGATAGCATCCCATTTCGGCTCTGCATCAATGACACACTGTAAGGTGCGATGACAAGAACCATCACTTAAAGACATAAAAGAGCACCTTTTAGCACTACGTTTACTACGAACCCAACCTGCCACCACTGTGACTGGTAAAGACTCCAGCTTTTCAAGAGGGATATGTAAAAGATCCACAATCATGTGTCGATTTTGCATAAGCTATAACTTCAAATAACAAAATGAAAAAAGAAACATCGCCTAAAATATACGGCTCTGCTTACCTGTAGATATATGTTTATGAATCAATATGATTTTGAGAAGTAGAGAGTCCTTTAAACGAAGCATAAACAGCCACATAGTAACCGCAATGTTGATAAATCTCAACAGAACGTGAAAAAGAATTCGAAAAGATAAGAAACCGCTCAAAAGCATGACGGTCTTTGAAGGTTTTAATCCACAAGTGACACTTATTACACACCATCAAGTCATTAAACGGTGATAGTTTCTCAATAGTAGTCAAACAACACGGCTTGAATTTTTTATAGGTGATATGTTGAAAATTTGGTTGATGAGATAGTTCTGACAGATCATAAAAACCAAATTTGTGTGGTTGATGATTGGGCAGTAATGTAGATGCCATGATGATCTCTAAGTGGTGATAGCCCACTAGGTTTGTCTATCTTAGACAAAGATATCTCTCACTCTTTCTCACTATCGTTATGACTTGCTTATATAGCTGTACTATCTCTATACCCTCTATACCCTCTATACCCATAAGACTAGCTTAAATGATATATTTCTACTCACTCTCTCTATCATCCCTTCTCTCTATCATCCCTTCTCTCTATCATCCCATCGTGTCCATAGGACTCACCGAACACATCTTTCCATAAAAATTTCCATACAAGACAATCAGGCACTACCACAGTTTACCTCTCTGACATAAAACAGCCAAGTTTTTTTTACTAGTTTGTGGGTAAAGATGCGGAATGGGTAAAACTGAAGGTGAGAAGATCATCAAAGACCTCATCGATGAACACTCCCAGATGGGATCCCCATCTGGGAGTGTATACCATAATATGAGGATTGCTAGCAGCGATATCAAGAACTCGCATCACTTCAGAAGATGCCTCTTTCCGATTATCAATCAAGAATGGATCATCCAATGAAAAATACATCACCGTGTTGTGATGGATATGTAAGATACTTTGAGTCATATCATTGATTGTTTCATAATAGGCAAGCTTCTCTTCATAGCTGGCATTTGCGATAGGTAAATGACGCAATCCGTAATGAATAAACACCTCATTATAAGTCGGTCTCTTGGGATGACGTATATTAGGAATGGATAGCGCATTCATCATATTAAGAAGCTCTACATAAGCGATCTGATTGATCAAACGATCGTTAACATTTTTTGGATCGTGCTTGTAGTAGTCTAGGAGCCTTTTGGTAGTGACTTGAAAGCCACGTGTAAACAGATAAGGCAAAGTTTTGAAGATAAAATCAAAAGAATAGTCTGCAGATGAAAATGACAAACGATGCGGCACGGTTGAGGCGATAGCATCGAGCACTCTAAAAGATTCACTATGGTGAATCACCGGACTACCAACAAACCCTCCGCCAGCGAATAATCGTGATCGCGATGGTTTTTGGCTATCAATACCCAAAAGGCGTAAAGCCATATTACCACCTCCTGAATAACCGATCACTCCTGAGCGTTCTTTATCCACTTTCCATTCTGCATACACATTTTCCAGTCGCATGCGAAGATCATGAGCAAAGACATTCATATTCCATGGCAACTCAACACATGAACGAAGGAATGGATCGGACAAAAAGCCATTAAAAGCCAACACACGTGCCCCGGGATGCTGGCGATCAATCCATGCCAACGTTTGGTTATAAAACACACCCGTTTTCCATTGAGTATACGTTCCTGGTAGCAGAAGAAAGGTGAAAGCATCGCTATCACTTGCCTCACGAATATAGGCTTCGAAAGGTAACGGACAATTGCTTTGTTCTTTGAATAATTCAGATTTTGGTAAGGTAATTTTTTTAAAAACTCCCGTTTTTTGGTAATGAGGTGATGCAGAACGGACCACACTAAGAACAGGCAACAATAGCGGATCATAAGGGAAATCATGTCCGCGAAAAGGAACATAGGATGGCTTTTTTGGGCCATAAAATGTGCTGTCTTGGATGAAAGAATCAAACACACGCTTACGCTTGCGCACAAGCTGAGAAGCAGGACTGGATGATCTTTGATCCTCAAAGTGTTGAAGAGATGAAGAAGAGGCTTCATCATCGTCATAATAACAAGCAGCTGATAACATCACTAGAAAACACAACACATACTTTGTTAAACAAACCAAAAAAGTTGTATGAGGTACATGCATAGGATTCAACTTGTAATAATAGAGCCAAAAAGACATATAGAATTCCTCTCTTGAATATACTAACCCTGCAGCGACCCTAGAGATAAACTTATACAGTTGATGATGATGTGATAAAGGTCTTGTTAGATATCACATCATTTATGCCACAAACATCATCAACGTTTACAATAAAACTGAGAGGAATGAAGATAACACATTGTTTTATAGATGCTACAAAATAAAAGCTTCCATGTTCTCTATTAAGTAAAAATTCCGTAAAGATCGAAATGTATAAGCTGTAGATATATATCACATAAACATATAAGCATGGAACAGATGATACCCTCTAGTTATGCAAACTCGTAGAGTTCATAAATTGGCTGAGAAGCTATCATGTATGTGTCATAAGATGACTGTAAACAACACTTCGCCGTCAGAAAGTAGCCATTAGCTATAAATACCACAGCATCACTTTTAAACAGACTCTTTTTTATAACACAAAAACACGCTGCTAGAAACTGAACCACTAGATCGTAAAGCGCAAGTCCTTAAATTCACTGAAATTCAAGAGACAACCTTTCAAGATGACCTTTTTTATGTTCAGTTCTATCAGCACAACATTCAAATAAGACTTGAACTGCTTTCTTATTCATGCTAATCTTTGATTGTTGGACATTCGTCCTTCTTTAGACTCTGATCATGTCTAGCTTTTTGGGTTTCATTCGTAGCTGTTACGTTTACATCTACGCACAAAGTGATACCACATAACAAAAAAACGAAGCATAAAAACACCTGTAACCATCCTCACCGATGGTCATGTATTTTCCAAGCACATTTGTTTTTGGTCGTTTCATTCCATGACATGTATAGATTTTTTATCTATACACTAACAGCTCTTTGCTTCTGCTTTGTGATATATCACACAAAACAGATTTTTCCCTAATGACTAAAAAATAAAAAAGGAGTCGATATGTCTTTTCGCATAGGAGGAAAAGTGGTTTATCCTGCTCATGGAGTAGCTTACATTAAAGACATAAAACAGTTAGAAGTTTCCGGTGTCAATGTTGATTTTTATATCCTACAAGTGATGGCATCAGGTATGCGAGTGATGATTCCTGTTTCAGCTGCTGAAGACAGTATGCGTCATATTATTGATGCTTATGAAGTAGATCAGATCTTTGGCATTTTGAAAACACCCACGACTATCGCTCAGCAAGCATGGAATAGACGTTTTCGTGAATTTTCAGAAAAAATAGGTGCTAGTTCTATTCTTGAAGTCGTCGAAGTATTAAGAGATTTATGGATTCTCAAGAGAAAAAAGGAGCTATCTTTTGGTGAAAAATTGATGTTTGAACGCGCTATCAACTTGATCAAAGAAGAAGTTGCCATCTCTATTGATATCAACCAAGATATAGCAGAGCAAAAAATTCTGCAATGTTTAGAAGCATCACATAAACACCATCAAGATATCATGATCCCAGAATAACAAGATCATACTATTCAGCCTCCATTTTAAAATACAAACCACACAACAAGAACTAAGAGCACATCATCATAAAAATATATACAAAACTATTCCACGCTGTTACGCTAACTCTCTCTTTTTTGCATTACTGTAGGCAGTAGCGCAAGAACGGGCATGGAATCATATGATCAAAGAGCCTATTATCTCGCTTCTGCACATGACAACTCTTATGCACTTGTAATAGCAGATACAGAAAACGACGCATCATCAATATCTTTTTACTCCTGTTCTTTAAGTTATAGCAAATCTGAAGACTTGCATCACTTTCTACATATAAGAAATTTCGCAAGACATTGTGTACGTGTATTTATAGGAGTTGATGGCAAACCATTCACTATAAACAAACAATGGAAAGTTTTCATACAATCGATGTAATAGACATAAAGATGCATCAAGCGCATGCATTCAATGACTCTCTATATATATCGCGGGAATCACTGCCCTAGATCTAGGGACAATAGTATATATCACCAGAAAATGGCCTTTTAACGATTAACGAAAAGCCGTTACGCTTACATTTGCCATAAGCTCCTTTAGCAAGCCTGCTGGTCATTGCTGCAAGTGCTCCCACCTCATCTGAATCTCCTAGCTCTAGTCTTTCTCTCGAACAAGATATACCAAACTCCCAACTTTCACCTCAAGAACTTGAAAGCTTTGAGAGAGTTTAAATGGATGTAAGGTGCTGGCGTAAACTGTAAACTGACACGCAGGATAAAATCAGACATACAACTCAAAATTGGGCCACTGATGCGCTCTATGTGCCCTACCTTAGGGCATAAATGTCTTACCAGAAAGATCAAGCTTTTCGTCCATTTTGAAAGTGATATGTTCAAGATCAGCCCGGTGGTCAAAAAGATCAACTGAATATCCCATAAAACCACCCACAAGACCCACACTCTGCCAACACGCATAACACACATGGCTCCTCATTAAATGGTATCTCATGCTGAAAGACCTTTGCCCTCACCTCTTACCAACCCATAGACAGTGAGATTACAACTATTAGCGTATATCTCTCTGAGGTTAACGGCTTAAAGATAACATCCTAATCATCTAAGCAATTGAAATCATTGTATTTTTATATCTTTGTCTTGAAAAGCCATCTCTATCATTCATCTATCTGTAACTTTGTTCAACATTTTATCCATGATTTCCGATCAAGTCGTATTATATGAGTAACCTCAGTAGTTCGTAGTTCATAGTTATCAAAAGGATCATGAAGATGTTGTCTTATTCTTTAGCTGTTTTGGCTCTGTGTAGCTCTTTGATTTTCCTACATCCTTTTCATACTGTAGCTTTTGGCCAAAACAAAAATCGCGCGCCATTAAAGACCTATTTTGGAAAAATACCTCAATTAGAGTTAACTAAAGTTCCATCTAGAGAAGATGTTCGAATCAGTAACATACAAACGCAACGTACAGACAATAGAATTTATATGAATGAAAGAGCTGTTGATGGTAATACTAAGCCTATGATTGACATGATATGGTTTGTTGAAGGCAATGATCACTATACATCACACGATGGTAATGCTTATACTATCAATAAACCTGGCCGCTTAGCTGTCAAAGAAGAAATCAAAATGATTATGGAAGGATTAAAAGATACCGCTGATTTGCAAATTGGTGTTTGGCAACACAACAATCGCGACTTTAAAGACCACACTTTATTTACTGATACAGACATAGAAGGGTTACAAACAAATTCAAAAGATTATTACGGAACCGATTTTTATAATTTTAAAATGCTTTATGATAAAGATAGAGGCACTCAGTTATTACATTTTGCTTATCTTTTCTTAACATATGGTATTCCTTCTAATTATAACACCTATTTC
>JGIcombinedJ30088_10004193_pt1 | contig 12950 bp, 8 predicted proteins | sample PinacodermPK_FD_30088 | JGI IMG/M metagenome (IMG submission 30088)
AGCCTCGGTTGCGCCAAGAATCACGTCGATAGCGAGATCATGCTCGGGGTCCTGGACCGCCAGGGCTACCGGTTGGTCGCGGAACTGGACGAGGCGGAGACCGTCATCGTGAACACCTGCGGCTTCATCGACGAGGCCAGGGAGGAGTCGATCGACGCGATTCTGGACGCCGCTGCCCGCAAGTCAGACGGCGGCGCGCCGGTCCGGAAGGTCCTGGTCGCGGGCTGCATGGCGAACCGGTACGGCCAGGAACTCCAGGCCGAAATCCCGGAGATCGACGGCTTCGTCGATCTCGACTCGCTGCGGCAGGTGGGTTCCCTGGTGCGGCTCGGCGGCGCGCCGGCCGCGGACCCCTCGGCGTCTCACCTCGTGTTCGACCACCGGGACAGCCGGTTGCTCACCACGAGCGGCTACGCGTACCTCAAGGTCGCGGAGGGGTGCAACAATCCCTGCACCTTCTGCGCCATTCCGGTGTGGCGGGGCCGGCTGCGCAGCCGAACGACGGACAGCTTGGTGGCGGAGGCGCGCGACCTCGTGGCGCGCGGCGCGCGCGAGCTCGTCCTCGTGGCTCAGGACACGACCAGGTACGGGGAGGATCTGGGGTACGGCCGGCATGGGCTTGCGCGCTTGGTGGAGGCGCTTCTCGCGGGCACCGACGCCGAGTGGATCCGGTTCCTCTATGCGTACCCGACCACCCTCGACGACGCGCTGCTCGAGCTGATGGCGGCCGAACCGCGAGTCGCGTCGTACCTCGACATGCCGCTGCAACACAGCGACCGGCGCATGCTGCGGGCGATGCGCCGGGGCGGAACCGCCGACCGCTACCGGCGGATCTTCGAGCGGGCGCGCGAACTCGACCCCGAAGTGAGCCTGCGCACGACCTTCATCGTCGGTTTTCCGGGGGAGGACGAAGCGGCCTTCGAGGACCTGCTCGAGTTCGTTGCCGAAGTTCGCTTCGACCACCTCGGGGCGTTCTTGTACAGCCGCGAGAGCGACACGCCGTCGGCGGCGCTGCCGGACCAGGTACCGCGGCGGGTGGCGGAAGAGCGCAAGGAGCGGTTGCTCGAGTTGCAACGGGAGATCGCCCTGGAGCGACGCCAGCGTTTCGTCGGCAGGACCCTGCCGATGCTGATCGAGGGCCCCTGCGAGGAGACGGAGCACCTGCTCTGTGCCCGGCACCAGGGCATGGCGCCGGACGTCGACGGCCGGGTGCTGATCAACGACGTCGNCTCTCGCGNTGCAGGCAACGGCACGAACGACCTGTCGCTGGCCGACATCGTCGCGGGCGGGATCGCGCAGGTCGAGGTGACCGACGCCTTCGCGGACGACCTGGTGGGCCGGGTCGTCGCCCTGGAGGGGACGTCGAACGCCGCGCCGGCCACGGTGGAGGCGAATCCCTGATGCCGGCGATCCGGGACGCGATGAAGTCGACGGAACTGCCGCGTGGCGTGATCGCCACGATCGGCAACTACGACGGAATCCACATCGGTCAGCAGAGCGTGCTGGACATGGTGACCGGCCGGGGCCGGGAAGTCGGCGTTCCTTCTGCCGTGATCACCTTCGATCCGCANCCTCTGAGTGTCGTNCGACCGGAGGAAGCGCCGCCCCGGCTGGTGACCCAGGACCAGAAGGAGGCCCTGCTGGCGGCCGCCGGCATCGAGTACGTGCTCACGATCCACTTCTCGCATGAGTTCTCGAACACCCGGGCGCGATCGTTCGTGCGGGACTTTCTGCATGGCCAGCTCGGGGTTGCCGAGCTCTATGTCGGCTCGAACTTCACCTTCGGCCGCCGGCGNGAGGGCAACATGGCGCTGCTCAAGGAGATGGGAGCGTCCTGCGGCTTCGCGGCGGTGGAGATCGACGAAGTGCGTTCGGGTGGCGAGCGGGTGTCGAGCAGCCGGATCCGCGGCCTCGTGCTGGAGGGCAGGATTGCCGAGGCGAACGATCTGCTCGGACGTCCGTACACAATGACGGGCACGATCGCCCGCGGCGACCGGATGGGGCAGCGGCTTGGGTGGCCGACGATCAACCTGGCGCCCGAGAACGAGCTCTACCCGCACAACGGTGTGTACGTGACCAAGGTGTACTTTCCCAGCTTCGAGGCGACGTTCCGGTCCGTGACGAACATCGGCACCCGGCCGACCGTGTACGAGAACTACCGGCGGGTGATCGAGAGCCACATCCTGGACTTTTCGAGCGATGTGTATGGCGAGCGTGTCGAGCTGTCGTTCTGCCGTCACCTTCGCGAGGAGAAGCTGTTCTCGTCGATGATGGACCTTTCCGCGCAGATAGGACGTGACGCCGACGCGGCGCGGGAGTACTTTCTCCGTCTCGAGAGTTCCACCAACTGACTAACCTGACACGAGGGACCTAAACCCCATGGCAAGCGAACAGATTTTCAACGTGGACAGCCAGAGCTTCGAGGACCAGGTGCTGGGCGCGGACAGCCCGGTTCTGGTCGACTTCTGGGCTACCTGGTGCGGCCCCTGCCGCATGGTGGCCCCGGTACTCGACGAGCTCGCGGATGAATACGACGGCCGGCTCAGGATCGCCAAGCTGGATGTCGACCATGCCCAGGACGTCGCCGTGCGTTACGGCGTGCAGGGGATCCCGCACTTCATCCTGTTCAAGGATGGCGAGATCGCCGGTCGCATGACCGGCGCGGCTCCGAAGATGCGGTTCCAGGCGTTCCTGGACGACCACGTCTAGGGAGCTTTGGGGCGCCGGGATGACCTGGCCGCGCAGCGAACTCCTGGCCGAGTTGCTGGCCGGGGAGGAGGCCGAGGCTCTCCTGGTGCTCGCCGGGTCGAGTCGCGATCCGGATCTTCTGCCCTTCGTGGGAGGTGCGCGCCTGGGCGATTCCTGCGTGGTGGCGCATGGTGGCGCTGTCCTTCTTGCGTACTTCACGCCGATGGAGCGGGATGAGGCGGCCCGCGCCGAGGCCGGCGGCGTCGAGCTGATTCACCCGGCCGACTTCGGGATGGAGACCCTTCGGCGCGAAGGGAAGACCTCCGAGGAGATTCTCGCGGCGGCNGTCATGGCGGCATTCGATCGAGCCGGCGTCGTTCCGGGTCGAGTGGCGGTTGCTGGCCGGCCGGCGGCGGGCGCTGCCCTGGCAATGGCGGGGACGCTCGAAGAAGGCGGGTGGAAGCCTGTCTCGGGACGCCGAGTGATGCTGGCGCTCCGCCGGACCAAGACCGGGAGCGAGATCGAGGGGATTGCCGCCGCCGCAGGAGCAACGGTCGAGGCCTTCGAATCGGTGGCGCGGATGCTGGCCGGCTGCTCGATCCGGACGAGAGAGGAGTTGTGGTTCGCGGAGGAGCGGCTTACCGTGGCCCGGGTCAAGGCCCTTGCGGCTCAGGTGTTCGCCGGCCACGGTCTGGAACAGCCCGAGAGCTCCATTGTCGCTCCAGCGGAGGAGGGCGCCACCGGTCACAGCACGGGGACCCCCGACCGGGTGCTGCGGGCTGGCGAATCCGTCGTCGTCGATCTGTTCCCGCGCGGCCTGCTGTTCGCCGATTGCACGAGGACCTTCTGCGTCGGCGAGCCGCCTGAGAACCTGCTGCGAGCGCACGGCCTCGTGCTGGAAGCGCTCGAGACGAGTCTCGAGGCCGTTCTGCCCGGCGTGCGGGGATGGACCCTGCACGAGCGTGTGTGCCGCCTGTTCGAGAACGCGGGCTTCGAGGTACCCGACAGGAACCCCGGCGCGCAGACGGGCTACTTCCACCTCCTCGGCCACGGCGTCGGCTACGAACTGCACGAACTGCCCAGTTTTCGCGAGAGCGGACCGGGCACGGAGGAACTCCGGGCCGGCGACGTGGTGACGATCGAACCCGGGCTCTACGACCCGGAAGCCGGATGGGGCGTCCGTCTCGAGGATCTGGCGGTGGTGACGGAGAACGGCATGAAGAACCTCACGCCGCTTCCGTACGCTCTCGATCCCGCGGTGTGGTAGAGGTCGCAGCTTCGCGGCGCAGCCGGTCCTGCCCGGCTCAGCTCCGGTCGACCCAGTAGTTCGGCGACTCTTTCGTGATCACCACGTCGTGGGCGTGGCCTTCTTTCTGGCCCGCGGCGGTGACCCGGACCATGCGGGCGGAGGTTCTCAGTTCGCCGATGCTCCCGCAGCCGGAGAGGCCCATGCCAGCGCGCAGGCCGCCGGTCAGTTGGCCGATGACCTGGTGCACGCTGCCCTTGTGGGGGACCATTCCCTCGATGCCCTCCGGGACCAGCTTCGATAGCGGCTGATCGTCCGACTGGAAGTACCGCTCGGCGCTGCCTTCGGCCATCGCGGACAGGGAGCCCATGCCCCGATACGCTTTGTAGCTGCGGCCCTGATAGAGGATCGTCTCGCCGGGGCTTTCCTCGGTGCCGGCGAGCAGGGAACCGACCATCACGCCGTGCGCCGCAGGCCAGCGCCTTGGTCAGGTCGCCCGAGAAGCGGATACCGCCGTCGGCGACGATGGGCAGATCGCCGGCGGCACCGGCGGCGTCGCGGATTGCCGTCACCTGGGGCATGCCGGCGCCGGTGACGACGCGTGTGGTGCAGATGCTCCCCGGGCCGATGCCGACCTTGATCCCGTCCGCGCCGCGCTCGGCGAGCGATCGTGCGCCCTCGGCCGTCGCCACGTTGCCGACGAGGAGTTGAGCGTCGGGCAGTGCCTCGCGGATCCGGGCGGTCGCTTCGAGGACGCCGCGGCTGTGGGCGTGGGAGGAGTCCACGACGAGGACATCGGCCTGGGCCGCGGCCAGCGCGCGCGCCCGTTCCAGGTAGTCGCCTGCGGTCCCGACCGCCGCCGCCACGCGGAGACGACCGAGGTCGTCCTTGCAGGCGATCGGGTACTGCATCATNTTCTGNATGTCCTTGACCGTGATCAGGCCCTTCAGGTTGCCNTCGTCGTCCACGACGAGGAGTTTCTCGATCCGGTGGCGGTGAAGCTGGGCCTTGGCCTGTTCGAGGGTCGTTCCCTCCGGAACCGTTACGAGGTTCTCGTGGGTCATCAGGTCGGACACGGGCAGGCCCAGGTTCGTCTCGAACCGCAGGTCGCGGTTGGTCAGGATGCCGACCAGGTGGCCGTCGCGGTCGGTCACCGGGACGCCGGAGATCTTGTAGCGGGCCATCAGGTCGAGCGCCTCGCGAATGCGCTGCTCGGGCCGGATCGTGATCGGATTGACGATCATGCCGGCCTCCGAACGTTTGACACGGTCAACCTCGGTGGCCTGGTCGTCGATCGTCAGGTTCTTGTGGACTACCCCGATGCCGCCCTCCTGAGCCAGGGCAATCGCCAACTCGGCCTCGGTCACGGTGTCCATCGCGGCCGAGATCAACGGGATATTCAGCTCGATCCCGCGCGTGATGCGGGTGTCGAGGCGGACATCGTTCGGATGCACCTCCGACAGGCCCGGCGCCAGAAGGACGTCGTCGAAGGTAAGGGCAAGTGCGGGGGCGTCACCCCCGGAGTCCGGCGTTTCCATGCCGAACGCTATCAACTGGGAAGGCGGCGCGCATCCGCACGCCTGGTCGGCGGGGGGCTGTTCCGGGCGCCGCTACCGTGCCGCTTCCTGGACGTTCGTGCCGGCTTCTACACGGCGACGGGAGCGCCGTGGCACTTCTTGTACTTCTTGCCGGAGCCGCAGGGGCATGGCGCGTTGCGGCCGACCTTGGCCTGGGGCCGGACGACGGTGCGCGGTTTCTGCGGCCGCGCGGGCGGCCCGGTGGGGCCCTGCGGCGGCGGGAATCCGGCGGGCGCGGGACCGGAAGGACCCCCGCCGGGCATGCCGGGTATGCCGGGCATGCCGGGTTGGGTACCGGCGGGAGCAGCCGGCAGGCCGAGGGCGCTCGGATGGCGGAAGCTCATTCCCTGCGGGCCGATCGCACGGCGGCGGCGTTCGAGNTCCGCGATCTCCTCGGCGGAAACGGGCCGTAGACGGAACAGATCCTTGATGATCGTGTCCTCCGTCCGCTCNTTCATTTCGGTGAACAGCTCGTAGCTTTCGCGCTTGTACTCGTTCTTCGGGTCCCGCTGGCCATAGCCGCGCAGGCCGATGCCCTCCTTGAGGTGATCGAGAGCGAGCAGATGGTCCTTCCAGGCGGTATCGACCACGCGGAGCATGTGATGACGCTCGGCNGCGCGCAGCGCATCGGCGCCGTGCGTCTCCTCCTTCTCGCTGTAGCTCCGCTCGGCGGCGCTCAGGATCGCGTNCTGGAGTTCCTCAGTGCCCAGTTCGTCGAGCGGCGCCCCCAGGTCGGCCTCCTCGAGATCGAAGAACGTTCGGATCTCGGAACGCATCTCCTCGAGCTTCCAGTCGCGGGGGTCCAGTTTGGCGGGGCAGTGCCGCTCGATCAGGTAGTCGACGACGTCGCTGGCGATCTTCATCACGTAGTCACGCCCCTCGCGACCGAGCAGGATGTCGCGGCGCAGCTCGTAGATCGCTTCGCGCTGCTTGTTCATCACGTCGTCGTACTCGAGGAGGTTCTTGCGGATTTCGAAGTTCCGGCCCTCGACCTGCGTCTGGGCGCGCTCNATCGCCCGGTTGACCATGCCGGCCTCGATCGGCACCCCTTCCTCCATGCCGAGCCGCTTCATCAGAGCCTGGACGCGGTCCGAAGCGAAGATACGCATCAGGTCGTCCTGCAGGGAGAGGTAGAAGCGCGAGGAACCGGGATCGCCCTGGCGGCCCGAACGGCCACGAAGCTGGTTGTCGATCCGACGCGACTCGTGCCGCTCGGTGCCGAGGATGTGCACACCGCCGGCGGCGACCACCTCTTCCCGTTCCGCTGCGCACAGTTTCTTGTAGCGCTCCAGCGCCTGGGCGAAGCCTTCCGGGTCCTTGTCCCGGTCGACCTCGGCCTGCGCCATCTGTTCGGGGTTGCCACCGAGGACGATGTCCGTGCCGCGACCGGCCATGTTCGTGGCGATCGTCACCGCTCCGCGGCGGCCGGCCTGCGCCACGATCGACGCTCGCGCTCGTGGTACTTCGCGTTCAGCACGACATGCTGGACCCTGTTCCTCTTCAGCAGGCGCGACAGCATCTCGCTGTTCTCGATCGAGATCGTGCCGACCAGCACCGGTTGGCCGTGCTTCTGGCAGTCCTGGATCTCCTCGACCACGGCATTCCACTTTTCGGGCGTCGTACGGTAGACGAGGTCCGAGCGGTCGTCGCGGATCATCGGCTCGTTCGTCGGCACGACGACCACGTCGAGGTCGTAGATCTGGCTGAACTCGCCGGCCTCGGTGTCGGCCGTGCCGGTCATGCCGGCCAGCTTCTCGTACATGCGGAAGTAGTTCTGGAACGTGATCGTGGCCAGGGTCTGGTTCTCGCGCTCGATCCGCACGCCTTCCTTCGCCTCGACCGCCTGGTGGAGGCCGTCCGACCAGCGCCGGCCGGGCATCTTGCGGCCGGTGAACTCGTCGACGATGACGACCTGGCCGTTCTCCATCAGGTACTCGACGTCGCGCCGGTAGAGATGGTGCGCGCGCAGCCCCTGGTTGACCGCGTGGAGCACATCCATGTTTTCCATCTCGTACAGGTTGCCGATGCCGAGGAGCTTCTCGACCTTGGCCGCGCCCTCGTCCGTCAGGTTCGCGGTATGGGTCTTCTCGTCGCAGACGAAGTCGCCGGTCGTGTACTTCCGGTCGCCGTCGCGAAGCTCCTCGCCGCGTTCGAGTTTGGGGATGATCCGGTTGACGAGGGTGTACTTCTCTGTCGACTGCTCCGAAGGTCCGGAGATGATCAGCGGTGTTCTCGCTTCGTCGATCAGGATCGAGTCGACCTCGTCCACGATCGCGAAGTGGTGGCCACGCTGAACCATGGACTCGAGCGTGAACTTCATGTTGTCGCGCAGGTAGTCGAAGCCGAGTTCGTTGTTCGTCCCGTAAGTGATGTCCGCGCCGTAGGCCTGCTGGCGTTCCTGGTCCGTCAGGCCGTGCTGGACCACGCCGACATCGAGACCGAGGAACCGGTAAATCTGCCCCATCCAGTCGGCGTCGCGGCGGGCCAGGTAGTCGTTCACGGTGACCACGTGGGCGCCCTGGCCGGCGAGGGCGTTGAGGTAGACCGGCAGGGTGCGACGAGGGTCTTGCCCTCTCCGGTCTTCATCTCGGCGATCTTCCCCTGGTGAAGCACGATGCCGCCCAGCAACTGGACGTCGTAGTGCCGCATCCCCAGGGTGCGCCGCGAGGCCTCGCGGACCGTGGCGAAAGCGGGCACCAGCAGATCGTCGAGGTCGGCGCCCTGGTCGAGCCGCGTTCGGGCCTCGCTGGTGCGGGCCCGCAACTGATCGTCGCTCAGCGACTCGAGTTCCGGTTCGAGGGCGTTGATCGCGTCGACGAGCGGCTGCAGCCGCTTCAGGTCGCGGTCATGCTTGCTGCCGAAGACGCGGGTGATCGCTTTGGAGATCATCGACTCGTTTCCGTGGGAAGGCGCGCGACCGCGGCGAGCCCGGACACTCTGCCGATTCGCAGCGACGATTCGCCGTGTGTGAGTTCCCCGGGGCGCGACACGTCCGCCGTCGCGGTGCGGCCGCTATCCCTGGTCTCGCATGAACTCGAAGGGGTCGCGCGTGTCGCCGCCGCGACGGACTTCGTAGTGCAGGTGGTAGCCGGTCGCTCGCCCGGAGTTGCCGACCCAGCCCAGCGTGTCGCCGCGCCGCACTTCCTGGCCCTCTTCGACCAGGATCTTCGACAGATGGCCGAAGCGCGTTTCGTAGCCGAAGCGGTGGACCACGTAGACCGCGCGGCCCAGGTTGCCCGCCCTTGCGGCGCGCACGACGATGCCGTCGGCCGTCGCGAAGACCGGCTGACCACGGTCTGCCGAGATGTCGATGCCGTCGTGGTGGGCACGCTGACCGGTGATCGGATCGCGGCGGAAACCGAAACCGCTGTTGATCACGCCACGTACGGGCGAGATCATGGGCGTGGAACGGAGCAGGAGGAGACGATCCTCGACGGCCCCCTTCACCTCGTCGAGCTGGCCGTCGAGCCGGGAGGCTCGGGCTTCGAGCAGCGACAGGTCGTGACTGCTGGGAACCGCGGTGCTCGAGTAGCCGCCGCCGGCGCCGGTTTCGGATGGACGAGTCTCCGGTTCGCCACCCACCATTTGCTCGAGACCGGCGACGATCGCAAGGTCGCGGGTGCGGTCCTCGGCGTCGGTCAGCGCTCGCTGCAGGCGGGAGATGCTGGTTTCGAAGGTGTCGTTCGCGCGACGCAACTGCTCGTTTTCGCGCTCGATGCGCGCAAGGTCGCGGAGTTCCGCCGCCGACCGCATCTGGGTGACGGTGACCCAGCCGACCAACCCCAGGACGAGGGCGGTCGCCGCCGCGACGGCCGTCAACCAGCGACTGCTGACACGGAACTGTCGGGTCCGCTTCTGGGAATGCGGGACGAAGACAATCGTGTGAAACCTGGATCGCATGCTGAAAGGAGGCTGTGTGGGGCTGAGTCGCTGCGGGCGTCAGTCGCCGGGGCGCGATGTATAGAAGAGCCCGAATATTATCCGTCTTGCGCGGATCGGTGTCAAGAAGCCGGTCCTCCCGAGGGCGGCGAGGAGTACCGGATCGACGGAGTGACTCTAGCAGCAAACGCCTGCGGTCGTAAGTGGGCGGCCGGACGGGGCGGAGGGGAGAGCCCCGCCCGGCCGCCTTCTGCTTCGACGTCACGGTCCGCTGCGATCCAGAGGTCGGTACTGGATCGCCTCCGCAACGTGGGTGACGTCGACCTTGGGGGACTCGTCCAGGTCGGCGATCGTGCGAGCGACCTTGAGCGCACGGGTCAGAGCCCGCGCGGACATGGCCAGGCGCTCGAACGCGGCGTCGATGAGGCTTTGCGCGGCGGCCGTCGGTCGGCAGTACCGATCGAGTTCCCGTCGCGCCATTGCGCTGTTCAACGGAGTCGGATGTCCGGTTGGGAACCGGGAGGCCTGGGTGCGTCTGGCGGCCGCCACGCGCTCGGCGATCGAGGCGGAGGTTTCACATGCAGGGCCCTTGAGTTCGTCCAGGCTGGGCACCGGCATCTCGACGTGGAGATCGATGCGGTCGAGCAGAGGTCCCGAGAGCTGACGGCGGTAGCGGTCGATGTCCCGGGTGGTACAGACGCATTCCGCGCGGGGATCTCCAAGATGGCCGCAACGGCAGGGGTTGCAGGCGGCGATCAGAGTGAAGCGGGCCGGAAAGGTGAGCCGGGCCTGAGCCCTGACGACGGTGACGACGCCGTCCTCGAGCGGCTGGCGCAGCGCTTCCAGCGCGTCGCGCCGGAACTCGGGCAGTTCGTCGAGGAACAGCACGCCGCCGTGAGCGAGGCTGATCTCTCCGGGGCGCGGCATGGAGCCGCCCCCGATCAGTCCGGACGACGAAACCCCGGCGTGCGGGCTGCGGAAAGGGCGTGTCCACATCAGTGCGTTGCCGCGCGCGGAGCCCGACAGCGAGTGAATCTTGGTGACGGTGATCGCTTCCGTTTCGCCGAGTGGAGGCAGGATGCCCGGCAGCCGGCGAGCGAGCATCGTCTTGCCGGTGCCCGGCGGCCCCATGAAGAGGACGTTGTGGCCCCCGGCGGCCGCGACCTCGAGCGCTCGCTTGGCGGTTTCCTGGCCACGGACATCGGAGAAGTCCGGAATCGCGCCGTTCGCCCGGGCACGGGGCAGCGGGGTGGCCGGGGCGATGGTCAGGTCGCCGCTCAGGTGCTGGATCGCCTCGCGGAGGTGCGTGATCGGAATCACCGGGGTCCCGGAAAGCGCCGCCGCCTGGCGGCTGTTGGCGGCCGGGAGCAGAAGTTCACGGATGCCGAGCCGGCCGGCCAACTCGGCGACCTGAAGGGCGCCCCGAATGGGACGTACCTCGCCGTCCAGGCCCAGTTCGCCGCAGGCCATGCGGCCTTCAAGCGAATCGGTCGTCAGNTCTCGGTGGGCGGTGAGGAGGCCAAGGGCGATTGCCAGGTCGAGCTGATTGCCTTCCTTCTTCAGGTCGGCCGGGGCGAGATTGATCACCACGTTGCGGTTCTTCAGGTCGTAGCCGCTGTTGCGGATCGCGGAACGGACCCGGTCGCGGCTTTCGCGCACGGCGGTGTCCGGCAGCCCGATCAACTGCATCGCGGGCAGACCGAAGTCGGCCCCCACCTCCACCTGGACCTCTCGCGCCTCGATGCCCCAGGGGGTCGCGGAACTCATGTAGGCAATCACACTGACTTAGACGGAAACCACCTCCGGGAACCTCGATCCGGCACCGGGACGGGCCGCGGCTGCGGCNGGTTGCAGCGCGTTCGGAACGCCTGAACGCAGCGAGAGCGCAGGTGTCAACCTGCGCTCTCGGAGGTGTCCAAAGCCTGGATGGATGCGTTTTCGCGGTGGGCGTTCGGCGCCCGCTGGGCCTTGACTCGTCCCGGTTGGCCTCGTCGCGATCCGGTTCAGATCAGTGATCCGACTGAGATGCTCGGGCGATTCAGGTGACGGTCAAGCGGCCGGATGTCGTTCGTCCACTCAGGCTGCGGACTTGGCGGCCCCCGGCTTCGCATCCTGGGCGCTTCGGCTCAGGTGGNCCGGGGGCTGGAGATGGCCCGGCGGTGTCATGGNGCCTCCTTCCATTGCATCGATGAGGAGACGNTAGGGCCGGNGAGAGNAGTTGTCAAGCGTCCGACCGGTCGGACGGTTNGGGCGATGCCCGGGGTCTCCGGTGGCGTACAGTTGCGTCTNCGAACTGCGTCTATGAACTGCGTCGATCCACCGGGTGCCATCCGTACNCCCGATGACGGCCGTACGGATGGTTCACGGGTGGCGCGGAACGCGCCACCCGGGTTCCGAAAGCGTTGCCTGACGTTCTTTCTGCGGATGCTGGCGAGGCTGTTCTTCCGCAGGGTCGAGGTCACGGGGAGGGAGAACGTACCTCAGGATGGTGGCGGCCTGCTCGTCGCCTGGCACCCCAACGGTCTCGCCGACGGCATCCTGATCCTCGGCTTCTGTCCGCGACCGGTCACGTTCGGGGCCCGTCACGGCCTGTTCCGTCTGCCCATCGTGGGCTGGCTGCTGCGCGGCGTCGGCGCCGTGCCGCTGTACCGGGCTCGGGATCGCGGTGAAGCGGGCGCCCCGGCAAGCGATCGGGAACGCCGGGCGGCGAACCACCGGAGTGTTGCCGCCCTTGCCAGGGCGGCCCGCCAGTCTTTCGTGGCCATCTTCCCCGAAGGGGCCACACACGACGAGCCGAGCCTGCTCGAGTTGCGGGCCGGAGCGGCGCGCCTGTTCCAACTGGCGCGGGAGAACGGAGGCGACCCGGCGCTCGTGCCGGTCGGGCTGCACTACGAGCGAAAGCACAGGTTCCGATCCCGGGCTCTGGTGACCTTCCACCCACCGGTTGAGTTGCCGGCCGATCTTGCGGGCGATCCGTCGACGGACACGTTCGTCGAACGGATGACGGGCGTGATCGAGGAGCAACTGGTCGAGGTGATCCACCCGACGGAGAGTTGGGGCATTCACCGGGCGATGGAGCGGGTGCGGTCGTTGGTGCGGGCCGAGACTGCCGCCCGGGCGGGCGAGCGGTTGCGGCGGGCTCCGATGCGCGAAAGGGACCAGGGCTTTGCCCGCGTCTGGACCGGCTACGGTACGCGGAGCGCCATCGACCCTGAGGGGACGGCAAGCCTCCTGGACAGGGTGAGGCGCTACGACGACGCGCTTCGACTGCTGGGCCTGAATGACCGGGAGCTGGACGGCGTGCCGCTGGCACGNACGGTCCTGCGCCTGGGGCTGCTCGGTGCCGAGGCGCTGGTCATGCTTCTGCTTCTGCCGACCGTCGTTCTGGTCGGCAGCCTGATCAACCTGCCGGCGGCTCTCCTGGTGGTGCTCGGCGCGAAGAAGCTCTCGAAGACCAGAAAGGAGCAGGCGGGGCTCAAGATGATGCTCGGTCTCGTCATTCTGCCGACGGCGTGGATCGTCGCCAGCCTGGCGGTCGGCATCGCCTGGACCGAGCCGTT
>JGIcombinedJ30088_10004198_pt1 | contig 12942 bp, 9 predicted proteins | sample PinacodermPK_FD_30088 | JGI IMG/M metagenome (IMG submission 30088)
CCAAACAACTATGCGCACGTACGTCTACGTAGATGGTTTCAATCTGTACTACGGAGCGCTTAAGGACACGGCATGGAAGTGGATTGACCTTCCGGCGCTGTTCGCGACCATACTCCAATCCCGACACGATATCCTGTCAGTCAAGTACTTCACCGCGCGGCTCTCGGGCCGGCCAGACGACCAGTCCAAGCCGCAGCGGCAGGATACTTATATTCGCGCCCTTCAGCGCTACCGTCCCGAGGTGGAGGTGTATTTTGGGCATTTTCTGACCAACCGGGTCCGCATGCCCCTGGTGCGCCCAGCGTGCAATCAGCGAACCGCGCAAGTTATCAAGACCGAAGAAAAGGGCTCGGACGTCAATCTCGCCGTGCACTTGCTGAACGACGGTTGGTTGGACTCCTACGACTGCGCGGTGGTTGTCAGCAACGACAGCGACATCGCTGAATCGATGCGTCTTGTGAAGGACCAGCACGGGAAGCGGATCGGGTTGATTACCCCGGGAACACACAGCCCATCCCGCCAGCTTCTGGCGCACGCAGACTTTGCCAGACGCATCCGGTCCAACGCCCTGAGACGGTCACAACTGCCCGATCCGATCCCCGGTACGACAATCCGGAAACCGCCGCGCTGGTAGGAAAGATGACCAGACGGCTCAGCAACGCGCGCACGCCATTGAGGCCGGTGCGAAGCCAGAGAGGGTCTACACCGGCCTCGACTCCCGCCAACCAAGGGCATCTCGACACATTTGCAACCCATAGTGCGCTCCGGGCGACGACTGCCGGCCAGCAAAATCTATACCCTCTAATCAGCACTGCGGCTGTTTCGTTAGGTCGTAACGAAATCTTTTGAGACCAATATCCAGGGCGCATCCTGTAAAGTCGAGGCTACCGAAGTTTCCTATTGAACACCACGTCGCCCTAGTCTGCCCATTTCCGTAGAGCACACCGTGAAACCCGCGCTCCATCCACCCAATGTCAAATCCGCTCGTCAAGCGATTCACGCTATCCGTGGCTACGAGTACCAGATTCTCGCCGCAACACTCGCGTGGGTTGATCTGCAAGAGAACGGCCAAATCTACCTTGAAGTAGCCGAGGACTTCGCGCAGGTCGTCGGTGGCGACATCGAAGCAGTTCAAGTCAAGGCGACGCGTGGCTCCGGAAGCGTAACGCTCAACACGCCCGCCGTCGTCAACGCCATCGAGTCGTTCGTAGACTTAACGGAACAAAACCCCAACTACCAAGTCCAGCTCCGGTTCCTGACCACTTCCCCGATCGGACTTGAGAAACCTGTCGAAGATCGACCTGGCGGAATGTCCGGCCTTCTCTACTGGCAGCGGGTCAGAGGCGGTAGGGAGAACGTAGGCCCCTTGCGGTCAATCCTCGAGCGGGAATCGAGTCCAAGTGCAATCCGTGCGTTCTGCAAATCCCGCACCGATGAAGAACTCCACGCAGATCTTATTCGAAGAATAACCTGGGACTGCGGTAGACCGGAGACGTCAACCCTTCGGCGGGAACTGCAGGAGCGTGTCGGCCGGTTTATTCAAAAGCAGTTCAGCGTACCTCTCCAAGAGGCGTTACCAATCACCGGCGTTTTGGCTTCGCGTGTTCTTCAGCGTAGTGCGATGCCCGACGCACGAGACCGGCTCCTTTCACATGAAGAATTGCTCCAGCTAGCCGAATCCGCGACCAGAGTATCCCTTTCACGCGCGGATTTTGACCGCCTCTTGAGAAAGGCCCTTGTCGCACCTGACACGCCGACCTCAGGTCAAGCCATCGTCTCCACTCAGGACCGCCAGTATCCGCCCTGGATCGTGGACGCTACCGCCCTCCCCAAACCTAGCGTACTTATCCGAAGAGCGCCCCTCGAGGGACTCGTTCGGTCTGCCCTCAAGTCCACCGGCCTCTGTTTCATCGTGGGCCCTACTGGAACTGGCAAGTCGATTCTTGCCGGATTGGTAGCCGACACATTTCCCGGCCCGCACTTCTGGGTCGACCTGCGTGACGCCGATTCGTCGGAAGCTCGGAAACGGCTCAACCAACTCTTCGCGCTTCTTGCCGAATTCGGGCCGGCGACACTCATCTTGGACGATCTGAATTGCATGCCAGCGCCAACCGTTCAATTCTCGCTCGGCGAAGTTGTTGGGGCTGCCAGACGTCGCGACATGCGCATCATCGTCACCAGCTACGCGCGTCCCACAGCAACGATCCTGAACCGACTCGGTGCCGAAGTCGAAACCGTTGTATCGACTTCGCACTTTAGTCTGGAAGAAACCCTCGCCATGATCAGTATTCTGGGTGGCAATCCTAAAGTTTGGGGTACCGTGGCCCATGTGGCTGGCGGATCCGGCCATCCCCAACTGACACATGCATTCATAGCCGGCATGGCAGCAAAAGGCTGGCCTGCGAATCAGATTCCAGAAATCGTCGGACAAGGATTCACCAATACCAACCTTGAGGACGAGCACAGCGCAGTCAGGACAAACTTGATCAATAGCCTGCCCGAGCCCGCACGCGAACTTCTATATCGGCTTAGCATTGCAACTGCACCATTCCAGCGCTCTCTCGCTGTCACGATCGGAGAACTCCAACCTCGGATTGAACGCGCAAGCGAGTACTTCGACGAACTGGTAGACCGCTGGCTAGAGACTCCAATGGCTGATCGATTTCGCACATCGCCCCTTGTCCGTGGACTCGGGCAGAAGATGCTGACGACGGACCAGCAGCGCCAAGTGCACGACAAGATTGCGACTGACATGACCAGCCGTAACGACATCAATGCTGCCGACATAGATTCAATCATTGTCCACGGCCTAGCTGGTGAGTCACAGCAGAGTCTATTCAAGCTTTCGCATGCCGTTAACTTGGCTGACGATCAGACTCGCCGATCCATCGCGAACTACCTAGCGGTGTTCCCTGCACTTGACACATCGAAACCGATCTACCCGAAAGACCTTCCGACGTCAGTGTTGCTCCGTCTCGCGCAGCTACGACTTGCCGTAGCAACCGAGAAACGCCATCGACTCGATGATATTGCCACAGCTCTACTACGCGAGGCGGAAGCCGTTCCCCATGACCCCGTACGCCCAGATCTTCGAATGGCGGTTCTTGGCTCTGTTCTCAACAACGCCGGAATTGCGCGTCACGTTCAGAATTGGGTCGATCTACTGTCTCGCTTTCGCCGCCTCAATCGTCAAGGACATGACGGGGTCATCACACGCAATCCCGACACGTCGCCAGCAGCCGCACTATTTAGCATTGGCATCTCCGGCTTGGACTCCGTAAAGACGCTCGAGGCTGTTTTTGAGGCTTTGTCCAGATTGGAATACGACGAACGGCGCGAATTGCTGACGCCCATTGACGCCAGTGTCCAGGACTACCACCTCTTGATCCACCATCCATGGACCGCGCGATCACGCCAGCCTGACTTTAACGCAGCCGAGGCAGTTGAAAGCTACAAGAGGATGGGCGCTCTGAGCGACTCATGGGGCCTCCACACGCTCAGCATCCAATGTCGTGTCGCCGTAGCCATGATTTTGGACGAGCACCTCGATGAAACCGAACGCGCCTTACACGTCCTCGACGAGGCCGGAACCAAGTTCGGGCGAAACGCTGTACTCACGCGTGCACTCGCGAAACTCCATTATCGAAATGGTCACGGTGCGGAAGCGCTACGCTACTTCCGTGACGCGGTCGCGCAGATGTCGGTTTTCGGCCCCGTAGACGCTGTCTACACGGTCCGAGAAGCCGCTGTTTGCGCAGCAGAGTGCGGCGAATGGGACATGGCGCACAACTGGTTTCTCCGCGCGCAAGCTGCCTCTGATCCACTCAGCTCAATTGGCCGAGGCGCGATTGGAGTTGGGCTGTTCGCAGACGCTGCCGTGGCCACGTTCCACGCGGGAAACCTTCAAAAGGCACTTTCGCTATTGAAAGACGCACTGCGGTCCCTCCAGAAAATTGAAGCTGACTCTAACTTGCAGGCGGCCCATTGCCACCGATTGATCCGTCACACGATCCTATGGTTGCGGTCCAAGGTAAGAGGGCTACAAACTAAGATTGCTGGCGAGCCAATAGCGATGCTCCCCGGTGCCTGCAGCAACCCTGAGCCTGTTCCGGAGATCGAACAGCGGCCCCTTGGTCACATTGACTTTGCTTGGTACATGCTCGCTGAGATTGAGTTGGCCAGTGGCCTCGATGTCGGGATTCGTAACGTCGTAACACATCTTGGTGGTCAAGGCTACATTCCAATTCAGGAGCATGCTTTCCGAATACAAGACCTTGGGGTCACCATCTCCGCCCAAAATCCGATTTTTTTCTCATCAAAATTTTCGGACTATCTAGCTTCTGCAACCTATTGTACGCTCCACCGCGATGCCCTCCGCCACTCCATTGGCAACCTTAATCCCCGTCGGGTGGCAATTCCAGCATTATCCCGCAACGGCTCTTATGACCCGGTTACGGAGACCTTGGCACATAACGCAATCCTCGCTTACGCAGTCCGGTCAATACTTGTTGGGGAAGTTGACGCTATCGATCAACTTCGCGACAGCCTAAGCAAGGAGTTCGGGAATTCACACCCTGGAAAGTACTTTTTTGACAACTGGGATGCCGGGAGCGCCGACACGAACGATATTGACGCCGTGGTCAGGGCCATAATGCGGCGTTGCATTCCGTCCGAAAGTCCGCCTCCAGACCTCATCTTCCAAGCAGGCCTGCGTATTTTGACTTGGCTGACACAGTCGCCCTTCAGGTCGGTCCTTATTCCCCACCTAAAACCTTGGCTAATGGCGCACTGGAAACGCATCCTGCGAACCCAACGGTTCCTGCTGTACACGCCAGCATCGACCGTACCACCCATCAGGGAAGTGCTTAGGAGCGAGCTCGAGGGCGAACAGTTCGCTGCCAGTCTCACTCTGGTAGCTGCCGCCGCCGTCCGCGCCCCGCTCAGCGCCCCACTTCGCCGGGACGTGGTGCATCTAGCACATGGCAAATCCCACTAGCGAAAACCTTTGTCCGTAAACGGTCGGCTTCTGCTCAGCCACTGCGGGATATCGAGCGGGAGCAGCAGAAATTGGCATCATCCCTTGCCCAGCAGCCCGTCGCAGAATCCCACGTCGCACCCAGACCGGCGCGGCGCCCGCCTGATCGGCAGTGACAACGCATATATGTCGAATTTCCACTGGCGCAGTGGTTCCAACGTCTCAGGCATGAGAGGCAAGGGCAACTGTTGGATGCGGCGAGAACGCCCATCAGACCGATTTCGATCCAGGCAACAAGTCGTTGCTCACGTCTTCGATCAACTCTGGAAGCCAAGGAGAAACGTCGGCAATCTCGACCGCCCTGCCCTGAGATGCGTAATACTCGCCGACGGTCAGGAACCACTTTCCGAACGTCTCGCCAAACATGCGCCGAAGCCGCTCATTGCGACTGAGAACACTCGTTAACGCTCGACCACCCTTCATGAATTTCAGAGCATGACCTGTACCAAGCAAGTACAGATACTTTCGTTTCCGTGTCGGGTGCTGCGCCAATAGGAAAAAATCCTTAAACATTGTGTTCTGCCGTATCGTTTCCGCTCCTCCGCGCCACCGAATGAACTTGAACTCCGCAATTCTCCGGTCCGTTTCGAGGTCGAATAACCGACCGGTGTTATCTGCGCCGAGAGAGACATACTCCACTGTCTCGTTGGCATCAAGGATGTGTGGCAGGCAGATCAATATTCCGAGAGCATGAATCGTGACGTTTACTTGGGCCGCTAATTGTTTCAGAAACGCAGCCGCATCTAAGGCATCTCGGTCTATGCCTCGCTTTGGAGAAAATCAGCGCAATCTTGCGCCGCAAGGCCTCTCACGTCTCTTTCGATCCGGCGAAGCGTAACGGTCAAATACGGCCCCGTGAAGCGGTCGGGCAGTCGAGGCACACCTGTCGCATATTTCCTCATGCTCTGGTAACAACGACTTCTAGAAGATTGTCAATCGGCATTGTGCGTATTCTGAGGAAAACTTCCCACCCGTTTGCAATGAATGGAATGGACACCGCGCGCCATGATGTCAGACGTAGGAGTTGAGGTGGACCCTCGCCGGCCGACGGCATCATTGTGAACCGCCCAAACTTTCAGAAGGCTCCGTTTTTCTGAGATCCTAATAGTAGTTTGCATGGCGCATCACACTGGTGTAAAGTGATGCACCCTACCAATTCTACGATCCGGAATGTTCAAATGGCAACGGTAGAGCGAACAAAACGGACCACTGTGAAGGCCACCGTCAGGACCTCGGTCAGTCTCCCACGAGAGCATTACAACATCCTCGAGAGCTTGGCGGAGGAGAAGCGCGTGTCGGTCGCATGGGTGGTACGTGACGCCGTCTCCCACTACATAGAAGATCGTTGGCCTCTTCTACGGCCCTGACCGTACACCATGGATACCGTCAGCGCGGAACGCCGCTCCGAAATCATGTCCCGCGTCCCTAGTCGTGGCTCACGACCTGAAATGATGGTCCGCCGTCTAGTCCACGGACTCGGCTTTCGGTATCGTCTCCATGGCAAGGACTTGCCCGGTCGCCCGGATCTCGTATTTTCCAGCCGTCGCAGGGTCATCTTCGTCCATGGCTGCTTTTGGCACCGTCATCCCGGCTGTGCACTCGCGCGAACACCCAAATCCCGAGTACGCTTCTGGCGGGCTAAACTCGACGGAAACAGAGAGCGCGATATCGCGAATCAGCGGAAACTGGACACGATGGGTTGGCTTGCTTTGGTTATTTGGGAGTGCGAACTCCGAGACATTCAATCCGTCACGAATCACGTCGTATCCTTCTTGGGGCAGCAGCGTGAAATCGATTGAACTTTTTGCCGGGGCAGGCGGCCTTGCGATAGGCGTATCTCAGGCTGGTTTCCAGCATCTTGGAATCGTCGAGCACGATCAATGGTGTTGCGAGACCATCAATGACAACCGTAACCGCGGCATTTCGCCTGTCGAAAACTGGCCCGCCGTTACGCCCACCGACGTCAAGGATATCCGTTTCGATCAGTTCCCGAGCAACATTGCCCTCGTCTCCGGTGGCCCACCCTGTCAACCCTTCTCACTTGGCGGCAAGCATCGCGGGCACGCCGACGCCAGAAATCTCATTCCCGATCTCGTCCGAGCGGTGCGCGTCATTCGCCCTCGCGCGGTGATTGTCGAAAACGTTAAGGGCCTGTTACGCAAGTCCTTCGATCCCTACTTCAAGTACACGCTTCTAACCTTAACCTATCCCACGCTGGTCCAGCGCGCCGACGAGGACTGGTGCTCTCACATGGCCCGTCTTGAACGTCATCACACAGCCGGTGCGGAATTGGAGTACCGAGTCGACTTCGATGTCCTCAACTCCGCGGACTTCGGCGTTCCCCAACGTCGCGAACGCGTGTTCATCGTCGCGTTTCGAGCAGACCTCGGCATTGAGTGGTCATTCCTTGACGATCTTCCCACTACTCACTGTCTAGAAAGGCTCCTCTGGGACCAATGGGTGACGCAGAGTTATTGGGATCGACATCAAATCCCGTCGGCTAGACGACCCGCCGCGCCTTCGCGAAATAACACGCGTCTCAGAGCCCTCTCCTCCTCTCCATCCCCGCCTTCCGGGAGCCCGTGGCTAACAGTCCGCGATGCCATTTCCGACCTTCCAGATCCGCGTTCCGAAGCGGCTCGCCTCGTCGCCAACCATCGCTTCAATTCCGGTGCTAGAAGCTATCCCGGTCACACCGGCAGTCCCTGGGACCAGCCCGCAAAGACACTAAAGGCTGGTGATCACGGCGTACCGGGCGGGGAAAACACCCTTCGACATCTCAATGGCCGTGTCCGATACTTCACCGTGAGGGAAGCAGCCCGTCTCCAGACGTTTCCCGATACCTTCGAATTCCATGGCTCCTGGACCGAAACAATGAGGCAACTTGGTAACGCCGTACCTGTCCAGCTCGCATTCAAGGTAGCACAGAGCGTCGCTGAAGCGCTGCGGCGCGCCCAATCTCCGAACACGCTATCGCCGCACACCGCGACCTAACCACATAGCACATCCAGGCAGTTCGTCACTTAAGTTCCCTCTCTCCACCCTGAATGGCGCAGACCACCTCTCACGTTTTGGAAAATACTTATGTCACCTAATGAGCTGGACCTCACTCCCGATCCCAGGGTCCTGCAGATGCTGGGAGAAATCGATCTCCACCAATGGCGCTGCCTGGCGGAGCTAGTCGACAACTCCATTGACGGGTTCCTACACGCGGCTCGCGCGGACAATCCGATACCGCACGCCGAGATTCTCGTTACAGTTCCCTCCGCCAACACCGAGTCGGCACGAGTCACGGTACGCGATAACGGACCCGGCATGTCGCTCGAAACACTCGAGAACGCGGTCAAGGCGGGATGGTCCGGCAACGACCCCCTTAGCAACCTCGGATTGTTCGGCATGGGCTTCAACATCGCAACGGCACGACTCGGTCTTGTGACGGAGGTATGGACCACCCGCGCTGGCGACCCCGAATACGTAGGCGTGCTCATAGATCTCGATGATCTGCGAGCCACTCGAAACTTCAAGGTTCCCAGACGAACGCGGCCGAAACCAGACCATAGCGACCATGGAACCGAAATCGTCATCTCCCGCTTGAAGCCTGACCAACTCAGGTATCTTGCGCGTGGAGCCAACCAGACGAGAATCCGCAAACACTTGGCGCGAGCCTATTCCGCCTTGCTCGTAGATTCCGCTGCCGTGCGCGTCAGGCTGACTCTGAATGGCACCCGCGTAGCCCCTCAACGCCATTGCCACTGGGACGGCAGCCGTTCCGTCACTTTGCCTGACGGCACAGAAGTCAACGCGGTCGAATTGATCGATGCGCCTTTAGCGCCTCGACGCTATTGCAATCATTGCATGCGCACGCTGACCAGCGACGAGGAGTCCTGCCCGACCGCCAGCTCAAGCTGCAATGTCCAAGAAACCCCCAGAAAACTGAAGGGTTGGGTAGGTATCCAAAGATACCTGGACACCGCCGAATTCGGTATCGACTTCATCCGAAACGGACGCAAAATCGAGATCGCGAACAAGGATTTGTTTACCTGGAGCGATGGCGACACCTCGGAGCTTGAGTATCCCATCGACGACCCTCGTAACCGCGGGCGTTTCGTCGGAGAAATTCACATAGATCATTGCAGGGTCAGCTACACGAAGGATCGCTTTGAGCGTAATGACCCCTCATGGAGCGAAATGCTCCGAATCGTTCGGGGAGATGGCCCCCTTCGTCCGGTCGTCGCGCGCCAGCGCGGTTACCCGAGCAATCAGAGCCCCTTGTACCGGCTATTCCAGGCCTTCCGCCGATCGAGTCCGCAGGGAAAGAACGGTCTGTGGTCAAGAATCTTGGTGGTCAAGGACAATGATCGCGCGCAACAAATGGCCGATGAATTTTCAAACGATGACCCTGAGTACTTGTCGGATGAACGATGGTGGAACCTCGTCGAGGAACAGGACAAGGAAATTCTCCGCGGCTCTGCGGAGCCCGACGATGAGCCTGGGATTCCAGGCGGCATCGTGGACGAACCGGACGACGATCCCCCACCAGGCGAACCCGATACACCCGAACCGCCCGCACCGCCCCCTCCGCGCCGCACACTGCACGATCTGACAAGGAAGTACGTGCACCCGACATTTCGCGTCGAATACGAAATTCAAGCCTACGCCGTTCAAACCAACGACCCGGATCTGATTGCCGGTGCCCCATGGGCTTTCTACTTGGACGATGTCGCAACGCGCACGTACGCGTTTCTGGTGGACCTGGAACACGACATTTACCATTCCACCACCATGACCCCGCTGGACGGCCTTCTAACTGAACTTTCTCACCGGACTGTCGACTTTCTCAAAGGCCAAGCCCAGGAAGTGACCATCGCGGGTGTGCTTGCGGACTTTCGCAGACAGTATTGCGTCGACACGCGCCTCGACCCGCAGGAAATCATCTCATTCGCGACAACCGTGCTCGAAGAGATCGCACGCGCCATACCCAACCTCATTGCCCCAGGGCAGGGGACGGATCTATACGCCGAGCTCAACNAATCTGAAAAGAATGCCATCGCTCAACGCATGGCTAATCGACACGTGCCAGACCACACGGAGACCATTGCCGACGGGCGCTTTTGGAGCTACGCCGACTTCCAATCGTTGAGGGCGTTCTTTTCACGTCATCCCGAGCTTTTCCTTGACGGAAAATACTGGGAGGATGGCTACGAAACACTCGATTACGGCGCGCCGCAAATCACGGATGACGCAAAGGACGCCATTTTGTCCCGTTTCGACGCCTTTCTCGGCGACGCGGTATGGCTTGCCAACCAGACTCCGGGAGACCTTGAGCGTACGAGTCGCGACATGATTATTAGAGCCACTTGTTCTCTGCGCCTCTTGCGATCGGACATTGCGGAATGAAATGCGTGAGCCCTTCCTAGACACCCGTCGACTTCTACGGGGCCCTTGGCAAGCCTTCGAACGCGATGTCGCTCGACTCCTCTTGTACAACGGATTCCAGGATGTTCGCATTGTCGGAGGCACCGGCGACCACGGCGCGGATGTACTCGGTACAAAGAACGGCCAACTTTGGGTAATTCAATGCAAGTACACATCCGCTGGCTACCCCCCACCGGCGGCTGTCGACGAGGTTGCGGAGGCCGCCCGCTTTTATCGAGCCGATCGCATCTTTGTCGCGTCCTCGCGCCCCGCTGGTCCAGGTACAAGAGACGCGATTCGACGTTGGGGCGCTCTGGGATTGCAGATCGAGACCTTGCAACCCGCGGCGCTGCTCCAAATCGCGGCCCGTAGCCCGGAGTATTCGCCATCCCGCCGCACACTCAGAGACTACCAGGAGGAAGCTGTAGCCAGCTTTGACGCCGCCCTTCGTGAAACGGGCCGAGGTCAAGTCGTTCTGGCCACAGGTCTGGGCAAGACCATCGTCCTCGCTGAAACCCTGGCCCAACTATTTCGCGACGAAGCCGTCCCCAACGGTCGCGCACTTGTCGTTGCCGGAACCCGGGAGCTCGTTGACCAGCTTCATTTCGCGTTCTGGGACCAACTCCCAAAATGGATCGCGACTCACCGTCTAATTGGAGGAGAGACACCAACGTACTGGGACGGCATTACCTTCGCCACTATCCAAAGCGTCGCTTCCCGCATCGATGACATTCCCGACTTCGGAGTCCTGCTCATTGACGAGGCGCACCACGTGGGTTCAGATACATTCACACGCGTCACGAACCACCTGGCCCACGCGATGATCGGTGGAGTAACGGCAACCCCGTGGCGCGGCGACCGATACGACATCGACCATCTCCTCGGTCCCCCGGTTATTCGGATTGGAATCGCGGAAGGACTACGTCGTGGCTTCCTGTGCGAGGCGGACTATCGCATGTTGGCCGACAATATCGATTGGGATCTGGTACGCGCCCACTCTCGACACAATTACTCGATCTCGCAATTGAATAGACTCCTTCTACTACCAACGAGGGACGAGGAGGCAGCCAGGTCAGTAAGAGACGCCTTTGATAAAGACAAACGCCGCTCCGCCATCGCATTTTGTTCGTCCGTCGCCCACGCAAAGAGCTTCGCCGCCACCTTACGCCTCTTCGGTTTTCGCGCCGAGTCAATCACAGGCGACATGGACGCCAGAGACCGCGACAAAATCATGACTTCCTTCCGACGTGGCGCCCTGCAAATTGTCACTACGCGAGATTTGTTCAACGAGGGTGTGGATGTTCCCGATGTCGACATGATCATTTTCATGCGCGTTACACATAGTCGCCGAATTTTCGTCCAACAGCTAGGACGAGGACTCCGTGTGACCCCAACAAAGGACAAGGTAGTTGTACTGGACTTTGTCAGCGATCTCCGACGCATCGCGGAGGTAATAGAGCTGGAGAAAGCATATCGCGGTGATATCGAAAGACTACGTATTCCCGGCGTAATTCAGTTCCGCGACGAAGGCGCCGGTAGCTTCATGCTTGACTGGATGCGGGACCAAGCCGATCTATTCACGCGTGAAGGCGACCCCCACTTGGAGCTTCCAACCTTCGATTTCCCTCCACCCCACGAAAAGGGTTCAATCCAATAATGATCCCGAAAGCCATTCGAGAAGAAATCAAGGCACGAGTCTGGTCCACCGCGGACTCACTAGGATGGGCAACCCTAAATGATGTCGAGCGTGCCAATTTCTACGAACTCTGGACACGCGATTCAACCATCGGAGGCCAACTCAGTCATTATATGGATCCCCGAAGAGTGCGCGTTTACATCAAGGATTCTCTGATCAAGCCCTACGAGCGCTCCCGACTATCGCATCATGAGAACGACATCTGGAGATTGCTGTCTCTCCCGAACCCGGGACCACCCTCCAAACGCTACATCAAGCCGCATGGTCGCCGATTATCCGATGGTAGGGTCGTGTGCTGGGGAAAAACCCGTGATTGGAAGTTTGTACTGATGGCCGTCTTCGAAAGAGCGCACACCGAGCCAGGATCGAGCCCTTATGGTGCGGTTCTATTGGAATCAGGCAAGCCCACGGACGACCGTAAACGTCAACTGATTGTCGAAGCGGCCCGACGCTTGGGAATTCAGGCGCTCGCATGGCTGGACTAGTGTCATGTCACACATGATATGTCGCAATGGTCGTGCTGCATTTCTTGTCGTACGGGGACGGCGAGGAGTGGGTCATGAAGCGGTATGTGGTGGAGTTGGAGGCGCAGGAGCGCAAGGCGTTGAAGGCGCTCACGCGCAAGGGTTCGCATCGTTCGCAGAAGGTGATCAACGCGCTGATTTTGCTCAACTGCGATGCGGGCGAGTTCAACAAGCGGCACACGACCGGGGAGGCGATCGCCGGGGTGTTGCGGATCAGCGCGCGCAGGGTGGACCGGGTCAAGAAGCGGTTCGTGGAGGACGGTCTGGAGGTG
>JGIcombinedJ30088_10004223_pt1 | contig 12897 bp, 10 predicted proteins | sample PinacodermPK_FD_30088 | JGI IMG/M metagenome (IMG submission 30088)
ACTGCGATGGCCGACTCGCTCATTATAAAGCATATTAGACGCACACTTCCACTTTTTGATCCAATTAAACGGGCATGGGCCNGCCCATGCCCGGGAGAAATCNTGGCTGGNTTTAAGGAAGCCGTTCCACATCGCCGGCCGATGTCGGCTTCGACGGCACCCAGATCGCCCGCGTCCAGTGAAACGCCGCCGTAATCACCGTCCAGATGGCCACGAAAGTAAACGCTTCCGCCAGCATGCCTGCGGCCGTACCACCCAGCAGCAGCAGGACGTTCGTGTTGCGCCGGGCGCCTATACGGCGAAAAAAGCGATCCATGGGCTCGTAGTCAAACAGTTCGATTCCCTGCCGTGACTTGAACATCCCCGTGGCCGCTTTGTCAAGCAGATAAAAGAGCGTGATTACTGTAGCGAGCACGAAGGGGCCCGCCGCATCGCCGCTGCCTCCGAGCATCCACCCCAGTGCCCAGTACCAGGTCAGCTCCCAGATCACGTCCAGGACGTGTTCATATCGGTCCCCGAACCGCGTGCATCGCACCGTAACACGGGCCAATTTGCCGTCGACCCCGTCCAGTACCCCGACGATGAAGGCGATGATCAGTCCGGCGGCCGTGTAACCCGGGCCCGATTGCCCCACGGCCAGCAGGCCGGTGGCCAGGAAGGCCAGCAATATGGTGAGGGTGGTNACCTGGTTAGGCGTCGCGGTTCCGGCCGAGATCCACTTCGTAAGCAGGTTCTCCAGGGNCGGATGAATGAATTCCGCCGGAAAATCCAGTGTTCCCTTCTGCGCGGCATCGATCAGAAGCGCCTCCGCCCGGCTCGCTTTCCGGTCCGAGTCCAGGACCACCCACCAGGGGGGCAGGCTTCGGCGCAGATCCACGATATAGGGGTCCATTTCGCGGAGATCGAATACCGGGCAGGTCGATTCCGGCGCCGATTCCAGCGATGACCATAGCGATTCGGAACCGCTCCAGCACGNCGTGAGGCTTGCGAGCAGGTCCGCGTCCGCCACCAGCAGCCTGCAGGATTCCCTGACTGCCGGGTCCGCGGCTCTACGGTTTGGGCCGCCTTCGACCATGGCCCGCAGGACACGCGGGTCATACAGGTGGTGGGCGTCCAGCACCAGGACCACTTCGTCCTTCCCGGGCAGCCAGCGGGCAGGGCTTTCGTCGGCCCCCACGCAGTCGACGCCGCGCAGCTCCGCGAACCAGCGTTCGTCGTATCCGTCGGCCCGGATCTCCGAACCCCGGCCGGGTGCAGGTCCGACCACGGTTACCCGCCGGGCCCCCAGGGAAGCAAAGACCCGAAGGTGCCGTTCCAACAGAGAAATGCCGTAAACCGATCGACCGGCGCCGGCTGTGATGTCATCCGTATCGGCGAACAATACCACGCTGTAATTCAAAACAACCAGGTCTCCCCGTCGACAGATGTCCCAGGTACGCGCTCCCCTTCCACCCCACGGCTTGCACCTGGCCTCATACNGGGTAGAGGCGGTGGATCGCACAGGCCCCGCAGGCGCCGGACCACGAACGTCATGGCCCTGAAGCTCGGTGCCCACGCCTTCGGGCCCACCGCCCCCGCAGGCGCCGAAGCACGATCCGGTCATCCGCTTCCAGCCCCATCAGGATCAGCACACCGAGATAGGGGGCCAGGAAAATCAGGGGCAGCGCGGCCATGCGCAACCACGGGGCATCCGGCGCGTAGGCCCCCGCCAGATACGCGCATGCGAAGGCGACGACCGCTGCGGCGCAGGGCTTTAAAATGCGCCAGTCCAGGGGATGGATCCGGAACAGGTGGTATACCTCGACCAGTCGCGTTATCGTCAGCAGTCCGAAGGATGCCAGCGTTCCCAGGGCGGCGCCCAGGATGCCCAGGGATGGTATCAGCCACAGGTTCAGGGCGAAATTCACGGCTACGACCACGACCGTGTTGATGAGATTCAGATAGGGCCGGCCCGACATGATGAGCACGGTATCGCCAGAACCCATGGCGGCATATACGACCTGGCTCATGGCCAGGACGACCATCGCCATGAACCCAGTGACGAATGCCGGACCGAACAACCCCAGCAATTCATTGCCGATCAGTGCTACGACGCAGAGGAACCCCACGCCGACGGTCAGGACCCACCGGGTGACCAGCCTGAGGTTGCGCTCCAGCCGCGGCAGGTCGTTGCGGTGATTCAGTTCGGCGACGATGGGACTGAAAATCGGGTCGAACCACTGGCGGACCTTCTTGGTCAGCAAGGCGATTTCGACCGCGATCACGTAGACGCCCACCTGCGCCGCCGGCAGGAAGTAGCCGACCATGAGCACGTCAAGACGTATCATGGCCATGTAGACCAGTTCATAGCCCATTACCGGCAGCGAGAAACGGGTCAGCGGAGTGACGAAACGCAGTTCGCGCAGGTGGACGAGACAGGCACGCCAGGAATAGAACCTGGTGAACACGTAAACGGCGAACAGCAGGCCGCCGGCCAGCGCGGCCAGATGGGCCGCGGCGATGCCGTAGGTGCGCCAGCCCCAGTAGAACAAGGCGCAGGCTACCCCGAACAGCACCAGCGGTTCGACCGCGCCCCGGACCATGGCGTCGTACTTCATGACCTTGTGGGCCCGGGTGACGCCCAGGATGATGTGGGTCAGGGCGATTAGCGGCAGTCCGACCGCCAACAACCGCAGCATGCCGGTGAGCCGTGGCTTTTCGAGCAGCCCTTCGGCCAGCGCGGGCGCGCCGACATAAAGCGCGGCGCCGACCCCNACGCTAAGCAGCAGTCCCACGCCCAGGGCCTGCGCGATGATTCGGTGGATGGCGTCCTTCTTCCCGTCCTCGCGCATTCGCGGGATGAAATTGATCAACCCCTTGTCCAACGAGAACTGGGCCACCTTTNCCACGAGATCCACGATGGTCCATCCGAGCATGTACAGGCCGAAAATCTCGGCGCCGAACAGCCGCGTAAGNACGATGAACGACACGGACTTGGTAAGCCGCGCCACCGTTCCGATGAAGTTGACGGCCGCGCCCCGGGCGATCGCCGATGCGTCGGTGTCGGACCGGACCGGAACCGTTTGCTCAAGGGTACGCTTCATGGTGGGGAATTCGCCGGACGGAGGGTCTTCCTGTCTGCTTCGATCAACAGCGTCCATCCCCCGTGGTTTTTCGTGAACAGGTTAAAAACCGCGGACACCGCCCGGCCGATCGATACCAGCCCCAATCGGACCAGCGCCGCCGGGACCGCGCGCATGCGCTCGGTAGCATAGCTCAACCGGATCAGCGCCAGGTCCAGCTTCGAACGAAGCAGGTAGCGGTGTCTTATCAGTCTGAACCCACACGCCTCCAGCAACGAGCCGACCGACGGATGCGAATAGAATTGAAGGACGCTGTGACGTTCCCGGTGCTCGTCGCGCCACGCCTCGCCGATCCCCCCGAGGCTCAGACTGTCCAGCGTCAACAGAATGCGTCCCCCGGGCCGCAATACGCGCCACATCTCCCTCAGCGTCTGCCGGTCGTCCGGCAGGTGCTCGAAGACGCACAGGCTCATGACCGTGTCGAACTGTCCCGAGCGAACGGGGAACGCGCCCGCATCGGCACAGAAGAATCCCGTCGAAGGCGTCTTGTGATAGGCCGCGGCACGGCGCAACTGGCGCCGGTTCAAATCCAAACCGAATACCTCGGCGCCCCGCAAGGCGACGCGGTAATCATAGGTCCCTTCTCCGCAGCCTATATCTAGAATCCGCTCGCCCCTGCGCGGCTTCAGCCAGCGCAGTGCCGGGACCGTTTCCTGGACCCTGCGGAAGTTGAGATCCTTCCTGATCCGGAGGGCGAAAAGTCCCCGTGCATGGTACAGCAATCCGCTCATGAGCGCTCCACCTGCTCAACCGCCCGGTCCCGCGCCAACAGCCGCCCCGTCGAAATGAATATGGCCAGACCCATGGCCAGGCCGCCGGCCGTTACGGTCCAGAACATCCAATTCAGGAGTCCGAGTGCGGCGAAAACCAGCAACAGCAAGGTAAAGAAATCCCTTTTGCACATCATCCGAAACAGATTGAGCAGCCTGGCGGAGAGGTCGCGGCGCCGCCCGACGGCGTGTCTTTCGAAGGCGCGGTTGAACCGTACGAGACTGCCGCTTCCCCCGGTCTGCATCAGGTAGTAGTACATCGCGAGAATCGACGCGGCCACCACGGCGACGGATACCAGGCCGAGGTACCGGATTGCCGTTTCGTCGGAGCCGCCCGCATAGGCCCAGACAACGGCGGAGAAAAACGCCAGGTAAGTCAGGTTGTCCGTGATCGTGTCGAGCCATGAACCGTATTTCGACTCCCGGAAGGTCAGGACCGCCACCTCCCCGTCGCATCCATCGAGGATGGACGAAACCTGGAAAAGAATGGTGCCGAGCAGTACCGTCCAATACGTGCCGCCCAACACGAACCACGCTCCGGCCAGGCCGGTCAGGAAGGTGACCAGGGTCACCATGTTGGGGGTGATCGGCGTCCGGACCAGCCATCGGCTGATACGGGTCGAAATTGGCCGGTTCAGGAACCGGGCGATCCAGCCATCCGTGGGCTTTAAGAGGCGCCCCAGGAGGTTCTTTTCGCCGTGCGCCAGCATTTCGGGCGTATCCACGTCCTGCCAGAATCCATCGCCGACGTCGAAGGCGCGTATCCTCCCGTATTCCGCAAGCGCCCGGACGCCGTCGCTCAATGCGCACCCCTCCGGTCCGTCCACGGCATCNAGGGCATCNAACAGGGCCGGCGTACAAAGGAACATGCCCGTGTCTACCGCGTTGAACTCCCGCAGCGATTTATCGATGCGAACAACTTTGTCCCCGCGCACCTCGACCTTGGTGGCGTCGTCCAGGTCGTACACGCTATCGATTTTCCGGTCGACGGCGAGCAGACATTCCCCATCGGCGACCGGTTCCTCGAGCAGACGCTCCAACGTACTTTGCTCGAAGAGGTGATCCGCCATGAGTAGCGCGAACGGTTCCGCCAGGCGGGAACGGGCGGCCAGGGCGGAAACCCCGTTGGGCAGGCGCCATCGCTCGTTATGCACCCATTCGATCCGGCAGCCGTCCAGGGCGGGATCGTCCGAAAGGACCTCGTGAAAGAGGTCCGCCTGGTATCCCGTTACGATCACGAAACGCGAAATGCCGGCCCTGGCCGCTGTCAAAATGATCCGCTTGATCAGTGGCACGCCGCATAGCTTCAACAAGGGTTTGGGAACCTGGCCGGTTACCGTTTGAAGGCGCACGCCCGCGCCGCCGGCGATAATCAGCGCCGAGGCCGCTCTTTTCATATGATGATCCATTTGCCTTAGATTCTGATAGCCATTTGGACGAAGGAAGTAGCTAGAAGATCGCTGAGAAGCCCAGCGTCATCTCCGGGTAAGGACGCGAGGTGACATCGAGCTCCTTTCGGTAGGAAGCCTGCACGATCACGGCGACGTGCCGTTCCCANAAGTAACGCAGCCCAACCCCGGCGTCGATCATGGCCATATGCNGGTTCTGAGGCCTGATCTCCAGTCCGGCGCCCCAGCCGAAGAAGGGCGTGAAGGAACCACCCGGAACGAGTGGGTTGTACCGATAGAAGGCGCCGATCCGGGTTATCCGGTCGGCCTGCTCTTCCTCCTGGGTTTCAAGCGCCGTCCCGTGCACCGCCGTGGTCCCGAACCCGGCCAGTTTCCGGGCTCGAAGCGGGTTGCCGCCATACGAGGAAACCGGGGACCGCGGGGTGTCGTCAAGCGATTCGGCATCGTTCGGCCGCCGGATGGAAAACACGCCGCCGAACTGGTGGGTGGATGTAAGGAAATAACCGGCGCTCAAGGAGACCGTGGTCGGGTCGAACAACGCGTTCCCGGTCTGACCCACACCCTGCACCTCGATACGTCCAGGTCCGACCTTGCTCTCCGGCGCTGGGGATCTGTCCGGCAGCCTCGCGGCGGCTGAATGACCGAGCACGGCGGGGTTTATTCTCTGGCTACCCGCAGGTGCGTAGGCCTCGCCTGCATACCGGACGCTACGATCAACCATCAGGTCGGCCATGGATCTACGCTGCAAAGGCCGGCCATCGACCATGATCCTGGGAGTCTCTTCGCGGACGGACGGGGCCGGATCGTGCTCGACCGGCGATTTCGACCCGCCGGTTACCACGGCGTCATGGCTCGGACGGACCGGAGTCGTATCGATCCGGCCGGGGATCGACTGTTCGCCGGACATGCTTGTCCGCGCCGGCACGGGCATGTCGGCGGGGGCATCGACCGTCTGCCGCAAAATGGGCGTGACCGCGAACACCGTGCATATACCGGCGGTCAGCAACGAGAAGAAGGTGCTGCCCTTCCGGTTCACCGCCGAACCGAGCACGTCCCGGATACGTATGGCAACGACGGAGGCCGACCTGGCCAGTTCGAGGACCGCCTGCCAGTGCGTCCTGACCTTGCCTCCGGCAACCTTGAGCAGGATGGAAGCGTAGCGTTCCGGATGATTGGAAACACGGACGACGGCCACGTCGCAGGCCCGTTCGGCCTCAATCCCTACTCGGCGCGCGGCATACCAGACCGCCGGATGGAAGAAGAAGAAGATCCTGGTGATTTGAACCAGGACGACCGTGAGGTGGTCCCGCCGGGCATAGTGCGTCAGTTCATGGAGCAGAACCTGCTTGAGTTCCGGGCTGGAAAGCTCCAGGATGCACCAGGAGGGGATCACGATAACGGGCCGCCCCACGGCGATCAACGCGGGGCCTTCGAACTCGTCCGAGACCCGCAATGCCACGCCGCGCTTCAGTCCCAATTCGGCCAGGCATTCGTCGAACAAGGCACGTATGCGGGGGACGGCGACCGGAACGGCCCTGCGCTTTCTTCGGTTCATCGTGATGACCGAGGAACCGATGCGGTACAGGCCGAAACAGGTGAAGACCATCCAGNTCAGGCCCGCGGCGGCGTAANTACTCGAAGCCGGGAAGANATGATTGCCCGCGGCGGGATCTCCATATCCAGCTATCGACGCCAACGGGATCTCGAAAGGTCCCTGCCAGGGCAGCACAAGGGTGAGCAGCGGTTTTGCCAGCACCAGCAACCAGAGGAAATGCCTGATCCAAGGCGGACATCCCCGGTTTACGAAAAGCAGGACCCAGACCAGAACGCCGAGAAGCAACGCTTCCAGGCTCGGCAGCCACAGCAGGTCCACGACCTGCCGGCCGAACCGCTCGAAGAGGTTTATCGCGTACCCCGGGTCAGTCATCAGACGCCTCCGAGGCCATCCGGTCCAGCAGCTTGCGCAGGCTTTCGGCTTCCTCCGCGGTTAACGCGTCCGATTCGATCAGGTGAAGCACGAGGGACTGCGGCGATCCGGCGAACAACTTGTCCACGACGGCCCTGACGGTCTCCTGGCGCACGCCTTCCGGCTTTAAGATGGCGGTGTAGACATAGGCCCGGCCTTCGCGGGTATACTGAACCACGCCCTTCTGGGTGAGTATGGACAGGACCGTCTGCACTGTCGTGTACGCCAGGGGACGCTGATCCCGAAGCGAATCGACGATCTGGCGCACCGTCGCCCGTCCCAGCCGCCAGACGACATTCATGATGTCGATTTCCAGGTCCGTCAGCGAAGACAGCTTCTTCCTGGCCATCCGGTCCGTCTCCGAATTCACCATGCCCGCGCGTCGAANCNGCGGGANGCANGTCTAAGTTTTTGGTAGTTAAATATATGGCCCAATGTATCTTAATTAACGTGCGAAAGGCGAATTGTCAATTCAAAGTTGTCTCAACTGGATGACCGGGAAACCGACCGGATCCCGGCATAATTCGGGTCTCATATCGACCATGATGGAAGGTCCAGTCTACTTCATTTCCGATGCCCACCTGGGGATCGAAGATTACGCGGCAGAAGAAGGCAGAAGAACGCGTCTGCTGGCCTTCCTGCATAGCCTCAGGGGCGATGCCCGGCACTTGTACATCGTAGGTGATCTATTCGATTTCTGGTTCGAATACCGAAGCGTCGTGCCTCGCCAGCACTACACGGTGCTGCACGCACTGAGCTCGCTGGTGGAGCATGGCACGCGGGTCGTATACCTTCCAGGCAATCACGATTTCTGGCTGGGAACCTTTCTGGACGAACAGGTCGGGGTGGAAACGGCGGAAGGTCCGCTGACCGTGACCCACCACGGACGGAGGATCTATATCGCCCATGGCCACGGCATGATCACCAGCGATCGCGGGTACCGCGCGATTTCGAAGATCATGCACAGCGCGATAAGCATACGACTGTTTCAGATGATCCATCCGGATTGGGGATTCACAATCGGCCGCCTGGCATCGCGGCTGAGCAGGCGCCACAGAAAACCCGCCTCGTGGAATCCGCGTCAGGCCTACCGGGACCTGGCTTTCTCACTGCTCGAGGAAGGCTACGACATGGTAGTGTTCGGGCACAACCACTGCCCGACGCTCGACTGTATGGGCGAGAAGGTGTACATCAACCTGGGCGACTGGATCCGGCACGGTACATATGGCGTGTTGCGCGAAGGTGAGATGAGCCTGGAGAAGTACGGGAACGAGGGGAAGGAGTCCAGGACGAGATAATCGGAAGGCGAGGTATGCAAGGGTAGTCCTTAGAACCGGAAGCCCCGGCGCAATCGAGCGCCGGGGCTTCCGTTCGTTCGACCGCTTGCCCCTTTCAGTGGCCGTGGCTCCTACTCGAGGCGAACGGGAAGGTGTTCCAAGGTGCCTGATACAAATGCATGAGGCTTCCGCGAAGGCTGATCCCCGGTGAAGAGGATCCTGACCTCATTTTGGATAATCCCAGGCGACACCTCGGAACTTCTACTGTACTTCCAGGACTCTGTCTGCGCCCTGGCTACGGGCCCGGATTATCCCGAACCGTGTGAAGGACCTGTTGCTTATTAGGGCGCCTCAATCATGATGCCGGGCAGAGCGATGTCCTCGGCGCCGTCCAGCGAAACGACCAGGTACGCCGTCCCATGATCCAGGATCCAGGCTTCGCCGGTCTGGATGGCGATCGTCGCTATGCCATTGGTTACGGCAAACGAATTCTGGCCATCGGGAATCGCGACCACGTCGGACTGCTGGCTGCGGACTGTCACATTCAGAGTATCGGAAGTAAGCGACAGAGAACCGTCGGCCTCGATATCGAATACCTGTACTCGAAACACGATGTTCCCCTCAGGAGCCACAGCCCGGTCAATCGGGGCTGCATCGCCCTGTTCATTGACGGCATCGGGATCGGCTTTGGTCAGCGTCCTGGTACGGGCGTCGGCTTCTATATTGGTATATCGCATCGAATACAGAAGCGTGCCGGTACCGGTGACGGTGACCTTGACCTTGTCCTTGGAGTCGACGCCGCCACCCATGGCCTTGACTTCGGCGGCGCCTACGCCTTCGGCAGTAATCGTATTGCCGTCAACGCTGACCACGCCAGTGTCGGAACTCACGAACATGATCTCGGCGCTTTCGATTTCATCGCCGCCCGTTGTGGCGTTGTAGGCCGTGGCCGAAAGGGTGACCGTACCGCCGACGGGCAGAACGTAAGCGTGCGGCATGGCGATCTCTATCCGCTTGATCTGGTCGCGCACCATGACGTCCAACTCGATCTCCACGCCCCTGCCCACGGCCGTAAGGGTTATCTTGGCGTCCGTGGTCGGTTCCACCGCTGAAATCGTGCCGCCGTCGACCATAACGGCCTCAGAGCCGGATTCCCAGTTGAAATCGACGGCCAGAGCCGAACCGTCCTGGCTGGCGGCCTTGGCGACGAGGGTGGTCGTTTCACCGACGGCCATGTTCAGATCCAGCTTGTTGCCCGGATCGGCCCGGAGCCCGTAATCGGGCGCGTCGAACACGGCGACCATCTTGGCGCTTCCATCCTGGGTCAACTTGATGTGATGAATGGCGGCCAGCACGCCGCTTTCGATCACCTGACCTGCGTCTATGCCCTCGCCCTGAGGTCCCTGGGGACCGGCGGGACCGGCGGGACCGGCATCGCCCTGGGGACCGGCGGGACCGGTATCGCCCTGCGGACCGGCGGGACCGGTATCACCCTGCGGACCGGCGGGACCGGTTTCGCCCTGCGGACCGGCGGGACCGGTATCACCCTGCGGACCGGCGGGACCGGTTTCGCCCTGCGGACCTTCAGGACCCTGTGGACCGGCAGGACCCTGAGATCCCGTAGACCCGGCAACACCCTGGGGACCCTGCGGACCAGCCGCGCCCTGGGAACCAGTAGGTCCGGCGGGGCCTGTCTTGCCTTCGCATCCCATCATGGATAGCGCGAACGCAATCACAAACACTATGAGATAATGCATCTTTGTCTCCCGTTTATCGATTGTTACTCTTTGCTGTAAAATTGCTGTTGCGTAAAGGCACGGATCTATATGGCCTCCTTTCCCGTCCTGTGCATTTTACGAGATGGACAGTCGCTTACCTGTCAGAGATTGCGTGAAGACTGATGTTGACCCGATGTAAAGGCGCTCATCGCACTTTAGTATTATTAAATAAATCGAATCTAAGGGTCTCATTATTTTGTTTAATTTAATCTTAGTTTCGTTGTAGTCAACACTTTTTTGTGTTTTGATTGAAAGAGAGCTGCCCAGTCCCGAATTGCGGGACGAAATCCCGGGACCTCGGTCAAGGCGCGCGAGTCGGTGAGGGATGGTTGGGCGCGACCGGCGCGAAGGCAATCGGTTATAATACCACTATTCTTATTAATTAAAGTGTATTATATGGCTCGGGGAGAACCATGAGACGTGACCGGCGCTTAAGGCGCCTATGCCCTGGGCGTTACACCGATCCCGGGATCTTCCGGCAGGACCAGGCGCCCCTGCCGCACGGCTGCCCCGCTGTAGGGATCGTTCGAAATCAACAGGTTGCCGTCCAGGTCGGCGTAATCGGCCAGGGGAGAGAGGTGGGCCGCTGCGGTGATGGCGACGGAGGTTTCTATCATGCAACCGATCATGACACCCATCCTGTGGGCGCGGGCGGTATGGATGAGCCGGAGCGCTTCGCGGATCCCGCCGCTCTTCATCAGTTTTACGTTGACGCCGTCCACCAGGCCGGCCATGGCAGGCACGTCCTGGGAGACCAGCACGCTTTCGTCGGCGAAGATGGGCATGGCCGCCGCCTCACGCACCCTGCGCCAGTCTTCCGGCGAACCGGGGGGAAGGGGCTGCTCGACGAGCTCCACGTCGTAATCGGACAGCCTGTCGACCATTTCCACGGCCTGATCCACCGTCCATCCCGCGTTGGCGTCGATGCGGATGCGCGCATCCGTTTCACCGCGGATCGTACGCATGATCTCGAGGTCGTCTTCCGAACCGAGCTTTACCTTCAACGCCGGGTATCCGGCAGCCGCGCGCACTTTGCGGCGGATCGCTTCCGGTTCGTCGATACCGATGGTGAACGAAGTGACGGGCGTTTTCCCCGGATCGAGACCGAGCCATCGGTAAAGGGGTACGCCAAGCCGTTGCGCGGCCAGGTCGTGAAGCGCGATATCCACCGCCGCGCGCGCCGATGGATCGCCGGGAAGCCCGGAAGAAAGGCGATCCAGCGTTGCCTCGAGTCCTAAGGGATCTCCGCCCAGCATCGCCGGAGCTCCTTTAAGCGCCCGCAGCACAGACGCTGCGTCTTCTCCGTAGTAACCGGAAGGCGCTGCTTCGCCGATGCCGGTCAGCCCGGCGTCGGAGATACGCACGAGCACGTTGTTCTTGTGATCGCTGACCTCGCGGGCGATGCGAAAGGGATGGATGAGGTCCAGGCGGACCGTCTCGGCGCTTAGTCGCATGATGCCCCCGCTTAGAAGCTGCCGTAAATCTCACTCATCACGCGCAGGCTGATCTGGGCAGGAACCATGATCCAGGTCCGGATGATGCCCAGCCGCAACATCTGATCCGCCACGATAAGCCCGATCAGCAGGATGGGGCCGTACATTTCGAGCTGGCCGTACCGCTGCGCCTGCTGTGCCGGCAGCAGTCCCTTCAGGACCCGCGACCCGTCCAGCGGGGGGATCGGCAGCATGTTGAAGAACGCCAACGCCAGGTTGATGACAATGCCGTAACGGACCATCTGGCGCAAAGTATCGGTCAGGGCGCCCCCGGAGGGCATGTGGGTGAAAACGCCCACCAGGATGAAAGCGAGGATGATATTGGATACCGGTCCCGCCAGGGCGATCCAGAGCATGTCCTTCCGGGGGTTCCGCAGATAGCGGGGATCCACCGGCACGGGCTTCGCCCAGCCGATACCGAACCCGCTCATGACGGTGATGACCAGCATGATCGTCCCGGCCGGGTCGAGATGCACCAGGGGGTTCAACGAAAGCCGCCCCATGCTGCGCGCCGTGGGGTCGCCCAGTTTCCACGCCGCCCAGGCATGGGCGTACTCGTGAAAGGTCAGGGCGAAGAGAATCGCGGGCATGGCGATGAACAGGATGGTAAAATCGAAGGGCATGAATACTCCTTTGCCGCGGTTGCGGAACGTTTCAGTGCATGGGGCGGTGAAGGCGCAACCAGAGATCCCGCGCGGCGCGGCGTTCCTCGTCCGCGGTCCCGATTTCGCCGTTTATCTTCATCGACAGCACCTCGTCCAGGATCCGGCCGTATTCCGGTCCCTCCGGGATGCGCAGATCCTTAAGCGTCCCTCCGTCGATCNAAAGGCGCATGTGCCTGTGCTTGTGGTAGTAGGATTCGCAGCGCTTCCGNATGCCTTCGTCCGGATGGGTCAGGGTGACGAACAACATGGTGTCGTCCGAAATCGTGCGCACCGCGCGGCAGAAGTCCGCCGGCGTTTCGATTTCTCCGGATTCGACGGCCTGCTCCACGCGGGACCACCGGGACATGTCCTCGATGGCTTTCCGAAGGCGCCTGTTGGGCTTCAGCCGATCCACGACGCTCTGAAGGGTCTCCTCCC
>JGIcombinedJ30088_10004237_pt1 | contig 12867 bp, 14 predicted proteins | sample PinacodermPK_FD_30088 | JGI IMG/M metagenome (IMG submission 30088)
GGCGTCGATCCCGGCTCGCTGCAGCGTGTTCTCGAAGGACGATGTGGCATCTCGCCGGAACTCGCCGCACGATTGGAGGCCGGGGGGTGGTCCACCGCCTCCTACTGGTTGCGACTGCAAGCCGCCTACGACCGCGAGCAACTGAGGGAGGACGATGCCGCGACTGCGGCCGCCTGATTCGTTTCGAACGGAGAAGTTAGCCCAAATTCAAATCGTGGGAAACACTGATGATCCGAGGTGGCGGAGCCATTGCGGGGCCGAATGTCTCGAATTTGGCGGCACAATCGGGGTTCACGACGACTGTTCCAACAAGCGACTGCCCCATCATCAAATTGGCCACGTTCTTCAACCGCCTCATGTCCGAATGCAAAGGAACGCTCCCTAGCCATGTGATACCGGAGTCCTTCATATTTGGATAAGGGATCGGATTGGTGATCATTGAGGGATACCGGGTCGTGTTGACACGCAATCGTCGAGCTTGCGGTGAAGAAGTGAGACCAGTGACAGATAGTCTGCCGCATCATCCTCACCTTCCCAGAGAATCTTCGGCTCATGCGCCAATGGATTTCGGACGGCTGCGAAGCAGCCCTTGAGCAGCGCAGCGAATCCCTTGTGCTGAGACCTCTCCGTTTCACTCGTCAACGAATTCAATGCTAGGAGCGACCGGTCGATGGAAAACACTCGGTCGACCAGAGCTGCTCCATCCGCCTGGACGCCGGACATATCCCGAACTCGTTGTGCCAGACCCTTAGTCGCCTCGAACACTGCGTGAAAATAGTTGTCTTGCATCAATTCGGTCTTGCAGTACTTGAGCACTTCCGGATGTAAGCGCCGGCCCTGAAATTTGATGCGTATCGTTTGGACGCGACGCTCCGCCTCATCAAGTGTGTGTGCGGCCTCTCGTTTTCTGAATTTGCCATCTGCGCCAAACTCCAAGCCCGAGAATGCGAGAACCGCGTTTAACTCGCCGCGATGATCTTCGAAAATCTCTTTGCGTCCAACGAATCGCGACGGTGTCAGAAAGGACTGAGTGAAATCAAGTACTCGATTGGCACACCTGTCCCGACCCTGCAAGTCGAGAAAGACCCAGTAGAGACGACGCCACTTAGTAGACTCCCCCGAGTTGTCAGATATTCCTCGACTTGCCAGCACACGAGAAATATCCGTGCCGGAGCCGCATTCGCCTAGCAGTTTTGCTAGTCCTTCGATCTGACTCTCTGGCAAGCAAGGAACCTTACTCACGATCTGATTCCTCCCACGATTTCATTCAACAAACCCATAGCCTTCCTTTCCAAGGCTAGGATATCCGCCCTAATCTCCTCCATCGACCGAAGATGAGAGAGATGAGATTGATTCTCACGGGCCTTCCTTTACGGTTCCACGGCTAGGTTCGGCGTGGGCTTTACCGATGCAATTCCTCACCTAGATGGCTTCAGGCGGACAGACTGCCCGGCGCGGTGTTCCCAAATCCGTCGGTTCGATACGCGGAACCTAGATTTCAATTCTTGCAGAAGTCTACTGGCAGGCACGAGACGGAAGAGAAGCCCTCACCGGGACCCACTTTGGGACCCACCCTACGCTCTGAACTGCTCCGAATTGATCCGATCTGCTCCGAATTGATCCGCTCACGTGCCAAGGAGAGGTTCCCGCAAGTGACTGAAAACACAGCTAATTATAGCTAGATCAAGGGGTTACAGGATGGAGGCGCGGGTGGGAGTCGAACCCACGAATAAAGGTTTTGCAGATCATCATTCGAGTCATTCTAATCGATTGAATCTAAATGGGTTAACACTGGACCCCATGCTTCTGGGACCCGGTTCGGGACCTACTTTGCAGTTGGTACCGCTTAGGCTTTGATGGGTACGAGGTTCTACTCATGGGTCTCCACCACCACCACAACTTCCTCTATTCACGGACCGCGCGAACACTTGCTCGCCCACAACAGTTAGTAGCCGAAGAAATTGAGCCTAGCAGGTTCACCGTCCCGGAGGTGCCCAGCTAACCCATTACTAGATCGGGGACTTGCGTCGCAGCGCAACTAGCGCCGGCCTTTCTGACACTCGCTCGATTTCACCGCTTTCTTGCGCTCTCGCAAGCCACACGCGAGCTTGCCCACGAGTGAGCCCAAGTGCCGCTTCTATCTCACTCGGTCGCCTTGGCCGTGCCTGTAATAGAAGTTGCAAGAGCCGGAGAAACTCGCNATAGAGTGCGCCGGTCGAATCGACGCCCGTCTCCGCCACATCGCGGGCTNTCGCCTGCNCAGCCACCCCCGATGCCTGCACTCCGGTATCGCCAAGATTGAGTTGGCGAGCAGTTGGATCGATTCCCTGCCGCCCGATTTCAGTGGTTCGATTCAACTTGTAGACCTTAGTGACGTATAAGGTCTGACCTGCAGACGTTCTAAGCTTCCATGCGCGTACCGAGATCGACTTGGATGCTGGTCTGGGTTCCACTAGCGGCACAGCTTTGACTCGAGTGAAGTCTCCCAGAGCCAATTGCTGAACACCGTCTCGCTCAAGGTCGGCTAGGATGGACTGTGGTGCCACCGGTTGTTCCACCGGTCGCNGCTCCGTTTCCNCCGGACCTCGCGCAACCCGATCGGCAATCTGCCGCAGGTAATCGGCGTCTTGAACATTGCGCCACGGTGCCGGGAGCCACTCATCGCCCGCTAGACAGCCCAGCAGGCCACCGGTCATGGCCGCTAGCGTATCCGTGTCCGCTCCCTGTTCAAAGGCGGCCCGGAGCACGCCTTGCGTNGGCTGCGCTGCATGTCTTGCTGCAAGATACGCCGCCCCGGCGGCGGTGACGGTGCCTGCGCCTTTGGACTTTCCGAAGCATCCCAGATCGGCGAGCACGGCCCGGTCATTCGCCAACACGCCCTGTCTGATTCCGTCCCTAGCGTGTTCCAACAGTCTCCGCATCTCACCGACCGTACGCTCCCAAACATACTGGTAAGACTCACCGAACACGAGATTGGCCGCAGCAAGCCATTTATTGCCACCACGTTCCGCGTCAGGAAACGCCCCCCAGGAATCGTGTTCGTCGATAAGCAGATCTAGCAGTTCACCGAATCCCAGTGTCCGATTCAGGCGCACCAGCGACCAAGCTGCGTATGCCCAAGTAGTGGCACCGACCAAAGCGCGGGGATGCCCGTGGGTCGCTGCCCCGTCACGGACCACGTCACGTAACAGATCCGTTGGATGGTCGTGTCCGGCGAGAAACAGAGCGTGGGGCAGCACTCGCATAGCCACCCCGTTGCCACCAGCATGAAAATACCGATNCACTTCCCNAGGGTCACCTGACAGCCACGGTGCACCGCCTCCAACCCAGGCGCGGGCCGCCCGCATGGTTGCGCCACCACCACCACGTTGATAAATCGTCCAGCGAGGCAGTTCCACGCGCTGGAACGCGTCCCTCCATTCTTCACCGTGATTCGCCCGGCAGCGCGCCACTGCGAGTGTTAGTTGCGTATCATCGCTGTACTCACCAGCCTGGATGATTTCATCGAAAGGCCGAAAGCGATCGCCGCTCCGCCGCGTCCACGTTCTGAACTCAAGGCTTGGCGATGCGATGCCCTTGCGGTCGCGAACCCTCCTCGGCAATTCTTGGGGCCAGCCTAGAGCGTCTCCTGCGGCTAAGGCTAGGAAGGCACCTTCTGCCTTAGATGCCGGAAGGACTGCGCTAGGTGGCTGCGCTGTCTTTGCATCACGCATCTACACCTCCCCACTGGTACTCGCGCTCGGACGGTACGCGACCCATGCGCAGGCGTCGGCTGAGCACCTGCGGCTCGAAGAACTCCGGAACGATTACGATCCGAGGGACCGTGACACCAATTAGATTAAGCCTTGATGCTTCACGAGCGGCCTGGTAATCGTCGCGAACGACAAATCCGTACACATCGCTGAATCCAATTTGATCGGGAATCAAGACCTCCGCCTGTTCGTCGGTCGGAAGCCAATCGGGATGCTCCGGCCCGCGACTATAGGTTTGCACACCTTCCACACTACTGGCGAACAGAGCGTCGAACCCTGCCAAACCGCCGCGTACAAGTCGACCATGCCCGGCCGCGGCGTTTCGCGGACAGAACCTTGCGCCAGGCTGCCAAAGGTAATGCGAACGAATCAGCAAGACGACCCAATCCAAGAACAGGATCTCCGAAGCTCGAGCCTTCCTGAAGTACCAGCCGTTGGGATACTGAATCGAGCAGCATACGTGATCAGGGTGGCCGTCCAAGCGGTCTTTGTCAGTTGGGTGGAAGATGGCCGACTCGTCTTCCTTAAGGTGTCGAGACGCCAAAACTCCTCTGGCATCGCTCATGATGTGCGCGAGATTCCGGGACGGCGTGAAATGGCAAAGGCGTGTAATGCCCCGTTGAATTGCGCGCGCCTGAATGCTGGTCACGATTGATACAGGTTCACGTTCGGTGGCAGAAGGGCGGTTGGTTCCCCTGAGTACGTCAAAATCAAGTCCGTCCGCGCACGAGTGATCCCAACATACAGGAGACGGGAATCACGAATTTCCGCTTCCGTTTGGCCCAAGACGTTGATGTCTCGCCGGTGTGGCCAATTCCTGTCGGATAGAAAGGGCAGAAGCACCGTGTCGAATTCTAGCCCCTTGGATGCATGATACGTGCCGTAGAACAGACCCGGTCCGTTCGGCCAGACGCTAAGGTCACGATGAAGCCGAGTTGCTCCCTCGGGGAGGTGCTGTTCGAGCTTCGACACTTGGCGTCCCGTTCGAAGCAGAATCGCGACGGTGCCGGTCTGGGCGCGGTTCTTCCCCTCGGATACGACCAGCTCGCGTTCTTGGGCCTCGCTTGATCGGCGTACCAAGGCAGGAAGCGGTCCATCCGCGGTCGGTGCCCTTGGCTCGACCAGATCGGGATCATCCGGGAAGTGCGGCATCTCCGCTAGCGACAGCGCGAGACGGGCTATCTGCCGGGTGTTTCGGTAGTTGTCCTTGAATTCCCAGACTTGTCGGGGCTTTAGTCCGGCGCTTCGCCAAGACGTCCTATGGCCGTATATCTGCTGGGCAATGTCTCCAAGAAAAGTGAGACTTCCGTCTGAGGGTATGGCATCAGCCAGCGATCGCAGCATTTCCGGAGAAAAGTCCTGTCCCTCGTCAATGACAACGTGGCGGTAGAGGCGGTCCCTTCGGTCCTTGCGGAGTTCGGATAGCACAGCGCTGGCCAAGTCTTCCCAGTCGTATAGCTTGCCCCCTTGCTTGCGTAGGCGTAGGTAACGTTTGTAAACGTCAAACAGAATGGGCCGATGGGCTTTTTTGAGCCCCGAAGAGCGCCCCGTACGCTTGACCTCAACGTAGTCTTGGAGATTCCCGATTCCATGCCCTTGGATCCACTTGAACTCCTCGTCAAAGAACTCGCGCGGGCGGTGCAGGATAGTGTTCTGTATTCCTACGGCGCCTTCAGAGTCTAGTGCCGCTTCGATGAAGCTCAATCGGTCGGCGGGACCACAAATGCTGTTCCAAGGTAGCTTGTTCCGGGACTTGAGGTAGCCACGAGCAAAGTGATGGTAGTTTCGAACATCGATGGGCTTCCGGATTCCCGCGGCAAGGTTCCTCATGTAGGTGACCAAGCAGCGATTGAAGGTCACCAACAGCGTGCGACCGCCATGGCTTGTGGATGGATCGGACAGATACAACGACCGAAGAATTGCGAGGGTGGTCTTTCCGCTTCCGGCTGTGCCGAGCACGACGGCATGCCCGCGAGCTGGGAGGTAGAGAACCTCTTTCTGGAGAGCCATTTGCAAAATTCGCGAGATAGGGGTTTTTGGGAGTTGAGATGGATAGGGGCGCTGGGCGGGTGGAAACAAGCTCACTCTCTGTTGGATGATGGAAGTTCCACAACAAGCTATCTAGGCAACGGAGAGCGAACTTGCCCAAGAAACCGTATCACAGTATTGGCTGACGTTCCAGCTTCCAGCGCGGGCTGTTCCCGTGGCTGGCCGAGGAACTCGGCCCGCTGAGTGAGCGCCACAAACGCTTGGTGCAGGTGTTGGAAATCGTGCGCGTGGAGGACTGGCTGCCGGGTCCGTGTGCGGGCGGGCCGCGCAGCCTTGCAGAGTCTCCTTGCCCGTGGACGTGACAACCTTGGCGGCGACCTTCTTGGTGTCGCGGTCCTTCACGCCGACCACCGCCGTCTTGCCAACGGCACCCCTGCCAGCATTCAGCTTATTGCTGGCGTGCTTGTTCTTTTCCTACCCGCCGAAGTAGGTCTCGTCCACTTCGTGCGGACCGGCAAACTTCCCGCCATTCTGTGACAGCGCATCGCGGAGCCGGTGGGCAAGGAACCACGCCGACTTCTGCGTGATGTCCAGATCCCTGTGGAGCTTCATGCTGCTCACGCCTTGAGGCTCGTGGTCACGAGGAACATGGCGATGATCCAGTCTTGGTAGCCGAGCTTCGAGCCTTACATGACCGTGCCGGTCTTGGTGCTGAAGCGCGGACGCCCGCAAGCCTTCTCCCGGCAGCGGTACGGCATGGCGTGTTTGCAGCCGACCTGCACACGTTCAATGTGTGGTCGCCACCTCGCGCGGCGGCCGCCGTGACGCTCCCGCCGTGTTCTACCAGCGTGACGCTGACCGCAGCGGGCCGTTCAAGGACGGCGGTCTACGTCCCGCCCTAGATAGAGAGCCGCGAGTCGTCGTTCCCCCGACGCGTCGTATGCCCGTCGGTCAGACTGGACTCTCCCGGGTTGCAGGAACCGTCCTCTCCGCGCTTGGGCTCGATTCTCTGGCCGGTACCGCCCGGGCCCTACAGCCTACCTGTCCGGAACCACGAACTTCGGCATCCCGCTGCCCTTTGCCAGCGTCTGCCGGTACGTGTTCCTCGCGCCTTTCGCCGTCGCCCTCTCGCGGAAGCACCGACGACAACGACACACTGACGCTCCGCACGCTCACCCGCGCCACCGCAGCGCCTGGGACCTAGGGGCTGGTCGGACAGGGCCGCCGGCACAGTCTTGACCAGCGTGAACGATCCTGCCGAGATCCGCAACGTCGCCGGATCAGTGCAGGCCGAACATGACCCGGGCAAGCGGACGCACCTCAGCTCGGGGGATCGGTCGGCCATCACTAGCAATCTCGACACGCCCATAGACCTCGAATCGAGCGCCGGAGTCGGCCGCAAGCGGTGCCGACGGAGCGCGATTCGGGGCGGAACGCCTTGCAGGTCCTCGATCGAGCCTGGTCGTCAAGCTGCCCCTACCCACCGATTCGGTCCGGATTCGCGCTCCTGTTGCGGGCNGCATTGCCCGAGTCCTGCCACGAGCCGAGGACATGTAGGAAGCACCCTAGGGGCAGCGCTCGTCGTGCCCTCGGGCGCTCTGATCGCTGCCCGACGCCCGTGCTGGCCAAGATCTTTCAATGCTTGGAGCGAGGCATGGTTGCACTGCCACTCACCGCCGCTAGATGAGTGTTTCGTCCCAGATCATGCCAGATGTGGCTCAAGAATGTGGTCCAATCCCGGTGAAGACTGCTCATGGGTGAGCCCCTGGTCTTGATTCAGACACACGCTAGAGGCGAGTTGACGAGTTGCGACGAACGTTGAACTTGCCTGCGTGGTGGCGAGAGGCCCCGAATCGGCCGCGATGACATGTTCGAACGGTGGACGCGCAATGGATCGGAGTCGGGCTGACGGCGGTCGTCGTGACGGTTTCGCTGGCCATGTTCATTCGAGCAGGGCTCGCCGGGATTCGCGACGACTACGTGAGTCTGGAGGGAGCCATCGCCGAGCAGACCCGGTAGCAGCGCGGGGACTACGTGAGGTTGGAGCGAGTCATCGTCCGCCTCGTGGGAAGGCTCACCCGGCTCGAGGGAAAGCCGGCCGAGACGGCGGAGAGGGTCGTGCGCATCGAAGGAATCCTTGTACGGCAGTGGACGCCCGACCTCGAGGCAACACCTGCCCGGGCCGTGCCCGGCGAGGCGCCCGAGACGCGGTAGCAGGCGCTTTCGCGGCTGGGCAGGCCGGGGACGGGTGGCCCGATCAAGTCGGTGAAGCCGCAGCCGGGGCCGCCAGCGCACTGGCGTGGCGTTTACCTGCGCCGAGGGAGATTGAACGGACGCTCCGGACTTGCGGGGCANCTCGCCGGGCAGCAATGCTCCATGGACGCGGGAGTCGGAAGCAGGGACGAACGGACCCGATAGTGGCATTGGACAAAGGAGAATCCGGACCCCGGCTAGATTCGAACAGTTTGAGCCCTCCGAGTTGAATCCGGAGTCAACCTAGAAACGGCGCTGCCGACACCACTCGCGGCTGTGTACGGTCACGGCATCCACCGTGCCCATCTTCTCGGCTTGATCGGGGCACCTCACTGTCCGCGCCGCACACTCCACGACGCCTCCTTACGACAGTCGCTACCCCCAAGCGGGCCATAGGTCCGCCCGGAGAGTGCTCATGCTACGGCACAGTCTCGATCGGGTCCAGCGGTCGTGCCCTTCATTGAAGAGCTTGCGCTGACCGGTGTTGGGAATCACATTGGGAATTATATAGAAAAGTGGCGCTGGCCCAACATCTAGTCCGCTTCTTGGTCTGATGGACTCGGCATCTGTGCCGTTCTAGGCACAGAAATATCGGTATCCTCCAGCGCACGGATGATCCTGCGAGTGTTGAGTTGGATCGCCGCTTGGCCTGTCTCCAAGGACACGAGTCTGCTCTCTACCCTGAAGATGTATGTTCCGATAAGAATGGCTGCGCCAATCAAGTACGCTGCAATCTGCAACCACAGCTTCGGGTCTTTCCAACGCGACCCATCTGGAGCAGGCAGCGCTGTTCGCTGGCTGCTCTCTGGTCTTGAAGAAACATGAAGGTGGAGTTGTCGCGATCCAGCCTCGTGGATCTCAATGAAAGGCCGGAACCGCGATTGCGCATCGTCGCTCACTTGACAACATCCTCCGCCTCAACGCGTCTGATGTTGGCAAGGAACTGGAACCCATATTCCTCGATCAATGTGCTAGGATCCGGGCCGCTGGATGTATTCATGGCGATCCTTGCAAGGCCGATCTTGACATAGAGCCTTGTGCCATCCTTGAGTTCGTAAATTAGTTCGTCTTCTGAGACGACCTTGAAGCCAATGTCCTTGGCATCCTTGAATTCCTCCTCTCCCTCTTTGGCGTCTAGCATCTGAATTGCTTTAGATTCCATATGTGTCTTCCTCCTAGGGCCACAAGGGTAGCAGGGGAATGCTAGTGCTTGGCTGGCATGACCTTGCGGACCCTGACCGGGCGCACCAGCGCCTTCATCGCATCCTCGAACGTTCCCTTGAGCCGCAGGTCTTCCCGCAACTCCGCACGGCTCGGCTGGTAGGTCCGGTCGGGAACTTCCACGGTGCGCGGCTTCGTCTGGTTCATTGTCATAGCATATTATCACATACGCGATAGCGCTGCTACCTCCTTATAACACGGACCCTTCCCGCAAGAGGAATGCGGAAACCTGACAAGAATTGTCAGGTTTTCCCGTAACTACCCACGTACTCGGCGGGCACAATGCCTGATCAGTGGGATGGCAGGGATTCCACTTTCGCCAGAAGGGCTGCCGGCCTTTCCAGCAAGACCTCGATGCGGTTCAGGCCCTGCTTCCGTGCGGTCGATAGCACGCTGCGTAGGGTCGCGAAATCTCGGGCCCCCTGCTCGGATCGGAACCCACCCGAGATCTTGTCGCGGTAGCCCGCCGGTTACCCGGCGGGCCCCGCCCATAATGTGGAGTTTCCAGTAATGTGCAGTTGCTTCTGTAAGTCACTGGCCATTCGTAACTTGAGTGGTTCGCAACTCCACATTACTGGATGATCGCCCCGAGCCTACAGGCTTTCCAGCCAGCTCAGGAGGTCGGCATTGCTGCGCCAGTTTCCAGAGGCAGGGTCGGTGTTCAGGTTCAGGAGCGGTTTGGCCTTGCTCACGGCTTGGCGTTTCGCTTCTAGGTCGATTTCGGCATAGACGCTGGTCGCCGAGACGCTGGCGTGACCCAGCCAACGTCCGATCGTGACCAGATCGACACCGGCCTGCAAGAAATGTGAGGCGGCGGTGTGGCGCAGCACGTGGGGATGGACGCGTTTGCGCGCCAGTGTCGGCACGGAATGCGCAGCGGCAGCCGTATGTTTGGCCAGTATGTGCCGCACCCCGGAGCGGGTCAGGGGCTGACCGCGAAGATTGCGGAACAGCGGCTGCGTGTCGGCCGGACAGTCGAGGGTTCCGATCAGCTCGCGCAGCAGGGCAGCGGTTTCTTGCCACAAAGGGCAATAGCGTTGTTTGCCGCCCTTGCCGTGGAGCAGAGCTTGGCGGGGACGCTCCAGTTGCAGATCACAGGGGCGCAGGTCTAGGATCTCCTGGACCCGCGCAGCGGTGTTGTACATCGTCAGCAGCAGGACATGGTCGCGCAAACCGGCTGGCGTAGAGCGGTCTGGGGCGGCCAGCAAAGCTTGCATCTCGTTGTGTTCGAGATACTCGACGGTGCGCTGGTCGCAGCGTTTGAAGGGGATCGCCAAGATGACTTGGCAGACCCCGCAGTGCAGCGGGAACAGGGGTGCGGCGTAGCGGGCGAAGGAGTGCAGGGCCGCTAGCCGGACATTGCGGGTGGCCGCCGAGTTGCCCCGCTCGCGCTCGAGGTACAGGAGAAAGGCGAGCAGGTGCTGCCGGGAAAGATCGGGGAAATCGAGGGTCGCGGCGGAGCGCTGCAGATGGCCTGCGAGGAACACGAGCAGGAGTTTGAGCGTGTCGCGGAAGGAGCGGATCGTGTGGCGGCTGAGACTGCGGACGTGGGGGAGTTCTTCGGCGAGGAAGCTGCGCAGGGCCTGGCCCAGGGCGTTGGGGCGGGCGTCAGTCATGCCGGCCTCCCGCAGGGCCCGTCAAGACGGAGCCAACGTGGTCGGCGACGCGTTGGGCGGCCTGCTCAAGAATGGGATCGATCAGGGCCAGGTAGTAAGCGGTCGAGGCCAGCGAGACATGCCCCATGGCCCTGGACAGGACCGGTAGCACGGCCTGCGGGTTGCCGCTGCTGCGATAGCTGCGCAGCAGCACGGCAACGGCATAGCTGTGACGCAGGTCATGGACGCGGGGCGGCCGGCCGCTGTCGGTCAGGACGGAGGCCTGCCGACAAAGCTGTCGGAAGGCCTTGCTGAAGCGCGATCCGGAGTAGGCTTGGTCGGCCTGCGGGCCATGGGCGAGCAAGGGGGAGCTTGCGGTCCAGGGGAAGCACTGCCTGTGTTGCAGGTAGCTGTCCAGTTCCCGCCAGGCAGAGCCGGAGAGCGCGACCAGGCGCGACTTGCGGAACTTCGAGACGCGCACGAGCAGGGTGTGGCGGCAGGGGTCATAGTCGCCGACACAGAGCCGCAGGAGTTCGCCGCGCCGCAGGCCCGCGGTGTACAGCAGGACGACCGCCAGGCGGTACACCTGGGGGCACAAGGGGGACTGGGCGGGAGACGGCAGTCGTGCGGTCTGCTGCAACAGGGCCAGCACCTGTTGCTCGGTGAAGATCCACGGCGCTGGGGGCGGGGCCGGTGACGGGAACTGGGACGGGTCCGGGACGAAGCAATCCGGTGCCGTGCGGCCATGGTGCAGGGTGAAGTTGCGGACGATCCGCATCTTCTTGAGTCGGCCTTGGGGCGTGAGCGGCTCCAGCGTCAGGGCCCAGCCTTGAAAGCTCTCGCTGGTCAGTTCGCCGTGGCCGCGCTCGGCGAGGAAGATGTCAAGCTCGCGGAGAATCCGGGCCTCGTTGTCGTATTGGAAACCGAGCGCACGCTGGCGGTCGATGTAGGCGCTGATCGCCGTGCCGAGCGGGGAGGGCTGTGCGGGGGCGTTCATGGCCGACTCTCCGCGTCGTGCCGAGGCAGGTCCAGCGCGGCGGCCCGGAGATCGTCGTCGTGGACCCGCAGGTACTGGCCAGTGGTGGCCAGGCTGCGATGGCCGAGCAGGCCGCCAATCGATTCAATGGACTCGTTGCCGCGCAGTAGGTGCAGGGCGAGGGCATGTCGCACGCCGTGGGTGCCGGCTGCGGGAAACTCGATCCCACTGCGCTGCACCCGGCGTCGGAACGCTGCCCGCACAGCGGATGCCTGCAGGGGCAACACCGGCTGGCGGGAACTGAGGAACACGCTGCGATGCTGGCTGCGAGGGCGTCCCAAGCGCAGGTAGTCCAGCAAGGCGGCCCCCACCTCGTCGGTCAGAGGCAGCACCAGGGGCTGCCGGGACTTGGGCCGACTGGGACGGATCTGACCGCTCCGCCAGAGGATGGAGTCCAGCTGCAGGGCGGCGACTTCGCTCGCGCGCAGGCCGTAGGTGGCCAGCAGCAGGAACATGGCATAGTCGCGCCGTCCGAGCGGGGTGCTGCGATCGATCTCCGCCAGCAGCGCCTGCACGGAGGCCCAGGGCAGGGCTCGCGGGAGTTGCTCGTCGCGATACGTCGGCGGAGTGTCGAGCCAGGCGTCGAGGCCAGGCGGCACGTCGCTGCGGCCGGCGAGGAAGCGCAGGAAGCAGCGGAGTCGGGCGACAAGGTGTTGCAGGCTGGCGCGCCCGAGGGTCGCAGCATGCTGCAGGGCGAACGCTTCGATGGGCTGCGCGGAGAGCGTCTTGAGCAGCTGGGGGCGGTCGTCGAAGCCGAGGCAGGTGAGGAGTCCGAGGGCCGTGCGCCGATGATGGCGGGTTGTCGAGTCGGCGAGGCCGCGCACGTCCCGGAGGAACTCGAGATAGGCACGCACGAGGAGTTCGCTGGGGGTTGGATCCACAACCCGCCACAGGCTGCTGCCAGCGAGGAAGGCGGCCATGGAGCGCACGAGCGCAGACAGGTCGGGCTGGCTGCGTGCCGGGCGGGGAGCCAGCGAGAGGAACTGCTCTTGCGAAAGCTCACCGAGATTGCGGATGGCGA
>JGIcombinedJ30088_10004245_pt1 | contig 12856 bp, 15 predicted proteins | sample PinacodermPK_FD_30088 | JGI IMG/M metagenome (IMG submission 30088)
GCGGTCATCGTCTACCTCATCATCTACGCCTTCATGAACCTGGGGGCGTTCAGCGTGGTGCTGGCAGTGGCACGCCGGACCCGCTCGGGTGAAATCGACAGCTACGCCGGATTGTTCAGGTACGCACCCGGCATGGCGGTGCTGATGACGGTGTTCCTGGCGTCGTTGGCCGGTATCCCGCCTGCGGGCGGATGGTTCGCCAAGTTCGTCATCTTCCGGACGCTGGCTGATGCGAGTACGCCGGCAGGCTGGGTGCTTGCCGCAATTGTCGCAGTGAACGCGGTGATCGCGTTCGGCTACTACGCCCGGGTTCTGGTGCAGATGTGGTTCGAGCCAGTGCCCGAGACAGTTGCGCTCGGAGTGGATGCAAGCGGCGATGCCGAGGACGAGTTGGCCGACGAGCCGGCCGAAGCCTCTGCGAACGACGATGGCGGATTCGTGGCCACCGAGACGCGCCAGCAGACAATGGTGGCGTTCACCCCGGGACCGATCCCTATGACCGGAGCGCTCGCCGCCGCACTGGCCATCACTGTGGTGGCCACGATGGCGCTCGGCGTCTTCCCCGGCCTCGTCAGCCACTTCGGCGAGGTCGCGTCGTTCTACTTGGGCGGCTGATCACGGCCTGGGCATCGTCGTCAGGCACCGAGCATGAGCGGATCCCTGCGACCGGTCCGCAAAGATCGGGTTGCATGATCGAGTCGGCACGATCTAGTCGAGGCGACTGGGACCGTCCCTTTCTATGAGTGAGCCCGTGCGCTTCGACGCGTACATGGACGAGGCGCTGTACGGCGCTTCGGGTTTCTATGTGCGCGGTGGGCAACCGGGTAGTCGCGCTGGCGACTTCGCTACCTCAGTCGAGCTGGGTTCACTGTTCGCCCAATGCGTGGCCGCCTACTTGGACCGCACGTGGCATGAGCTGGGACAACCCGACCCGTTCGTAGTAATCGAGGGCGGCGCAGGACGCGGGACGCTGTGTCTCGATGTGCTCGCACATGTCGAGACGTGCAGCACCGCACTGCAGTACGTGATGGTCGAGCGTGTTGCCACACAGCGCGAAGTGGCTGAAGCACGGGTAGGCGCCCGCGGTGTCGTTCACCCGGTCGCCGCGGTACCAGACCTTCCGTCAGGTCCACTCGTAGGTGTGGTGATTGCCAACGAGCTGCTCGACAACCTGCCGTTCCGCCTGCTCGAGCGTTCCTCCGGCGGCTGGCAGGAGGTACACGTGCAGCACAATGAGTCTGCCGCCGTCGAAGAGATGCACCCCGCCGCCGCGGACGCTGTCAGCATGGCTGCCGTCCTTGCGCCTCAGGCGGTCGGCGGCGCACGGGTCCCGTTGCAGCTGCGGGCAGCAGTCTGGATGCGACGCGCACTTGGCTTGCTCAGCAGCGGACGCGTGCTGGTGTTCGACTACGGCGTACGCCGAACTGCCGAACTGGCTGCGCGGTCGCCGGCCGAGTGGTTGCGGACCTACCGATCCCATCGCCGAGGACACGACCCGCTGCATGCACCGGGCACAGTGGACATCACCTGCGAGGTGGCCTTCGACCAGCTGCCGCCGGGTGCGTTGCTGGTTTCCCAGGCCGACTGGCTCACTGCGGCTGGCATCGACGAGTTGACGGCAGACGCGAGGGCGCTGTGGCAGCGACACCGGTCGAGTCCGACTGCTGTGGCGCTGGCCGCTCGGGCTCTGCTGGAGGAGGCTGCGGCACTGACCGACCCGGCCGGCATGGGCGCCTTCTGGGCCGCAGAGTGGCACGTCGATTGATTGGCACCAGGCGTGGTTCGATACTTTGTCCGCCCAGAATTGGCGGAGCGCATCGTCGAGTGACCATGCTTGCCGACTGTGGCTGAAGGGGCCTGTGGACATGTGGTGCCCGGCAACTGGCTCCGCGCGCAGGTGCTACGACGGCCACCATTTGATCGCTTGCAGAACTTCAGCTCCTAGAAACAGAAGCGCCCCTAGGCCCAGCCAGCGATCACGATGGACAGGCAAACCCGCGTTCAAGCGGCGCACCAAGTCATCCGCTGCTCCGGCTGAGTGGAAGGTCCACATATCAGAACGATCCCAGTTCCCGTGCCCGACCCAGTGCCCTCGCCAACAGAGGAATCCACGCTCGACAGTGACCGGTGTTTGGTCGCGTCGGTCGGATCGGGCCCTGAGACGGTCACGAGCGATGTAGTAGGTACCGCTGAACCCACCGCCGCCAATGTCATCCTCCGACAATTCAACGATGATCTTGTCCGTCTTGACGGTGGTGTAGAGGTATCGCGTTTGACTCAGCGGGCGATGGACCTTCCCTCCGACGCAACAGCCCCGGATACTCGCTCGCCCCACCATTAGGGCAGCTCAGAACGGTACTCAGCCAGATCGTCGGCAAGCTTCGTCAGTTGGCGCCTAAACACCTCGCACACGTCAAACACGATCTCGCGCACGTCCCGCATCTGCACTGGCGGGGCGGTACCACGATCACCGAGACCGTTCTCCTGGCAATGCGCAAGTAGCGCACGGTCTGTCTCGCGTGCCCAATTCTCAACGACTACGGCTGCGTGGTCGATGTCATTCATGCCGCCCGCCACGCAGCGACCGGTGCGACGGCAAGGCTGCCGCTGGGCGTGTAGCCACCGTTGGACTGCGGCTTCTGGTGGTACTCGAACACGTCGATGCCTTCGATGTCGGCAGCAATGATCATCGCTGCGCGAGGCACGTACTGTCGCTCCCCGAACTTGGCCGACATCGATTCCGCTTGATGTTTCCAGTAGTAATCGCTGGCATCGGTCACCCCTGTTCGCTTCTTGCGCGCGATCATGCGCAAGGTCGCGACGCAGAGCACTACTGCCGCACGGAATTCGGGATTGTCGTAGCCGACTTCGTGGTGGTACGGCAACGGGCAGCGTTGGAGACCGCGAGTAGCGACCGATGCTGCGATCTTGGCGTCGAGTTCGTCGGTCGCTGACGCGTCTGCTAAAGCTTGGCGGAACACATCCGTCGAGAGATCAGCTGGCATCATGCTGGCCGCAGCTGCTCAGTCATCGGAGGCTCCATTCGGCTATTGCGGATATCTGGATGGTAAGCGCGCGTCCGGCCTGAGCGGAGGAATAGCGAAACCCACCGGGGGAGCTACTCCACGACTGACGGGGACCCGTTAGTCGGTCCGATGCCGGGATTTTCTTGGGATACGGCCTGGATTCTCGGAGACTAGAGAATTGCAGATGGCCCGAATGTCGGGGTCGTTAGCCTGAACGCTGCATTGACCGCAGGTGGAGAACCCCGATTGACCGACGCGACGACGAACACCGGAAGGCTCGCCCGCGTGACTGGGGTCAGCGCGGACGGCCACCGGGTGTTCTTCGATCTCCGCAGCGGTGACAGCGGTTGGTTCGACCAGGACGGGGATGGCTTCAGCACCGGTGACGTGGTTCTGATGTCGGGCGAAGGTTCGGGTAAACGGATTGACCGGATTGACGCCAGCGCGTGGCCCGACGACCTGTGGGTCGGCGTGGTCAAGATCAAGCTGGACGATGTCACCGTCGTCGAAGCGAGCGGTCGGAATCGGAAAGTTCCTACCCGAGCTGAGGTTGCCTATGAGGTTGGCAACACCGTCGAGGCCGGAGATGTCCGAGGGGTCGCCCGTGTTCTCTCGGAAGAACCCATCAAGTACATCGAACTGCCGGCGATCAGCGAGGATGTCGTGGATCGGTTCCGAACTGAAGGCAGTTCCGATCGCCAACTCACTTTCGACGACTTCGGTGGTCTCAGCTCGGTGGTCAAGCGTGCAATCGAGTTGATCGAGCTGCCGCTTGAGCGGCATGACGAGTTGGCCGAGATCGGAGCGCGCGCGATTAAGGGCGTGCTCTTCACTGGCCCGCCTGGCACCGGCAAGACGATGTTGGCCCGGATCATTGCGGCCCAGGCTGACGCGGCCTTCTTTGAGATCTCGGGGCCAGAGATATTCAGCAAGTGGTATGGGCAAAGCGAAGAACTCCTACGACGCATCTTTGAGGCAGCGGCGAAGGAGGAGCGGGCCATCATCTTTTTCGACGAGATCGACAGCGTGGCGGGCCAGCGCGACGACGATGCTCACGAAGCGAGTCGACGAGTGGTGGCCCAGCTGCTCACCCTGATGGATGGGTTCGACTCGACGAGCAACGTGGTGGTGATCGCAGCAACTAATCGGCCGCAGGATCTGGACGTAGCCCTTCGCCGACCTGGGCGACTCGACTGGGAGATCGAGTTTCCCCTGCCGAGCGAGGAGGATCGATTGGACATCCTCATCAAGTCCGCTCAGAGGTTGCGAACGATGGATCCGATGCCGCATGAGTTTGTGGCCACTAGGACCGACGGCTGGTCGTCGGCCGAGCTAGCAGCCATCTGGACCGAAGCTTCGCTACTCGCGGTAGCGGACCACCGAAGGGCCATTTTCGTCGAGGATTACATCGGTGGGTTCGAGCGTGTGGAGCGCCAGCGCGAGCGCATCGGAAATCAGCCCGCAAAGGCCGGGTCTGCCGTATGAGCCCCTTCAAGCGCATCCGAGCCTGGCGCCGTCGGCGAGGTCACGCGCGAGAGGCGAAGGAACATTTGGGAACTCGCCGCGAGTTCGTATACCTCGACGAGGTGTCCGTCTGCAGCCTGCTCGCCTCCCGCAAAGGGACCATCGCGACAGAGTTCACCGACAGTCAGACGGCTTCATTCAATAGCGAACTAGGCGGCTCGATGGGCGGCGGCTTCGGAGTGACCAAGGCCGAGGTCAGGTCACGGCTGGCGACCGGGCAGTCGCGGACCTCACAAGTGCTCCGCAAGGCGACCGTCCAAACGAGCTTCAAGGAGCTTTACGACCTCGAGCGACCAGAACTCGGTTTCGCGGGACGCGACGCCTTACGAACGCCCAAGGCGCGCAGTGGCTCTGGACTTGAGCAGGACCTTGATCGACACATTTCGTCGGGCCAAATCATCACTCCACAAGCGCTCCACCGCGGCGACATCATCGAAGTTGCGGTCGTCCTCGAGGCAGACCCAATATTTCGTGTCAACGCCATAATCACGACCATCCGCGAGATCCTCGAAGAGAACTTGCAGCTGTTCAGTGCTGAGAACGTCGGTCAGCTGGCAGAGATGCGATCGGTCGGACGGCTGCTCGAGAGCCTTCTTGCCGACCTCGTGCCGATTCGAGGGACTCTCGTCGACTTCAGAGTCGCGGAGATCGGCGGCCGGGAATGGATAGTCCACCGTGACCTCTTCGACCAGCTAGACGAGCCGGGAGATGCAGCACTATGCGATGTTGTCGTGGTTGGCGTAGCTGAACGCGACCTCTTTTGGAAAGACATTCGTCGTGTCCTGTTCTCAGGCAGCCGGTTCACCGTCTTCTGCAGGCTCGGCGGCGAGGGTCTCCAAGACCAGTGGCGCCCTATCAAGCTCATGGACGTCCTCCATGACATTCACCCGGTGTTTGGCGAGCAGATCGGAGATCTGGGCGAGGCCGCTCTTCATGCGATGGAGGTGGCCGCAGATGCATCGCAACAATCACACTCACCCTCAGGGCAGGGGGAGGACGCCTTGCTCTGGCGCTACGTCACAATGCTGGCCGAATGCCACGGTCAAGTTCCTGATCCTGCTGAGGTAGCCGACATGGTGGCTACCGTGGAGCGGCCCACCGGCTGGACCGAAACCGTTGACGAACGCCGTTCAGTGCTCGCTGAGGCGACTGGCCGCGTCGACTCAGCGTTTGGTGTCACGACCACCCCCGAAAGTGCCTGTCACCTGCGAGTGGCGGCCACTCTGGACGCAGGGTTTGGCTTCCAAAGTTCAGCCGGATCCCAAGCTCCAATATCACCCTCGACCAACGTCGGCGACGCCGTGCGATTCCTGGACGCGGAGTTCATCGCCATCTATTGGTAGGCCCTCCCTGAATCACCATCCGCGTACTGCAATCGTGCTTACCTCTGCAGCGCCAAGCCCGGCGACCCGGCAGGCACCGCGTCAGCGAGCAAATCTGGCACTTCCCCCCGTTGACTAGTCAGGTGGTTAAGACGGGCTGGCCGCTCGGGGTGTGACGGTATTGGGCTTCGTATTCGTCTGGGGTTCGGCAGTCCAGGCTGATGTGACGTCTGGCGGTGTTGTAGCGGGCGAGCCGCTCGAAGATCGACCTGCGGGCTGTCGCGCGGTCGGGGTAGCGGTGCCGGTGGACGAGTTCTCGTTTGAGGCTGGAGAAGAACGCCTCGGCCACGGCGTTGTCCGCGGACGGCCCGACACGGCCCACCGACTGTGCCAGCCCCCAACCGGCGACGGTGGCGCGGAGGTTCTTGGCGAGGTATTGGCCGGATTCAATCGGTAGTCGCGACACCGGGTTGTTGGAGGGAGCGTCGGTGTTCGCTGAGGGCTTCGGCGACGAGCTGGGTGTCGATGCGGTCGCTCATCTGGTAGCCCAGCAGCCGGCGGGACCCCAGGTCGAGCACCACCGTGAGATACAGCCAGCCCTCGCCGGGCAGGCGTGAAGCGTTAGCCGCACTTCAGATGCGCTGATTCCCAGTTTTCAGATTCGGGTGCTTCGTTCCACATTTGGTCGGCAGCATCACCGCACGCCTCGATCAGTGCGTCTCTTCGCTTGAGATCCTCGTTGGCCCAGTCGGCGGTAAATTCTGTGTTGCGGGCTTCGAGCGCTTCCAGTTCGTCGGCGGCGCGCTTCCAGTCGTCGTAGTGGCGACACCACGACGGGCGACCTGACTCCTTCGACTTGCGCCCGGAGGAAGGCGCCCCGGCCGCGCCGGTCGGTCGAGGCTCGGGTGGGTCAGCCCAGTTGGGCGAGTGGCTGCCCTCGATCCAGTGGTCCCACTCGGATTCGTTCGGGAATCCGCTCGGGGGAGTCGGGCTGTCGTAGAACCACTGGTCGGTAGGCGGCCCTGCGGCGCCAATCGCGAACCAGTGGCCGGCGATGGTCTGGCGGGCCGCGTACCAGCTCTGCCCGTCCTCGCTGATGTGCATTTCGATGTTGTTCGGCCGTGGCAGGTCGTACGTGTCGGACAGGCTGTCGATGATGACCTCGAGGCCGGCGAAGTAGCGGTTGCCCTGCTTGGGGTAGTGCCCGAGGTGGCAGGTGTACAGCCAACGGAGCGCCTTCTGGGTCTCGGCGTGCTCGCGCTGATCGATCTGTCTGCCTGCCGAATCGGTACCTGCGACGCCGGCGTTGTCGATGAGTCGCTGAGCCTTCACCGCCTGATCAGCACGATGGTCGCGGTCTCGGCGCAGTGCACGACTCGCCCATCTCCAGGTGGCACGGAATCCCTGATCGTTCGCGAGCCACGAGGCAGAGGGACGTACAGCGCGGACTGCGCGCAGCCGAAAGCCGCACCGAGAGAGCACCGCGAGCCGGTGCCTCCATGTCAGGCCAACAGCGGACTGGGAGCGCATGACCGAGAAAGTGGCGTCGTAGACCATGTAGAGCGCGAACAGCGCCATGAAGCCGAGCGCAACCGGCGCCAACCAGAAGGGCATGACCAGTTCGCGCCACCACAGAGCCCAGTCAGTGTCCTCCCGTTCGGCCACGAGCCGCGTGATCCCCCACGCAATGGCTGCCAAGCCCAAGAGCCACAAATAGCCGAACGCGAGCTTGCTTTCGCGGCGGTGCTCGGGACGCGACTCTCCCATGGCCCAGAGGAATGAGCACGGCAGGGCGACGATCTGGGCTGGTATCTCCACGTACAGCGGGAACGAGGCGAAGCTCGCCACGAACTCGAAGACCACGATCATGGGCAGCAGCCGCTTGAGCGCACCCGTGATCGCACCTTCTTTCTCGACCGCTTCGACGCCGACGCCGAACAGTCCGAGGCCCGAAAGCAACAACCACAGCACAGCCGCCTTCGTCAGCTTCCAGTCCCACACGTCAATGGCGTCGGCGGCGTACAAGGCTGCGGACAACCAGCACAGGTAGACGACCGCTGGCACGAGGATCGCTTTGCTCGCGAGAGCCGACAGCAGTGCGCGCACCGAAGCCAGCAGGCCGCCGCCTGAACCGCCTCGCCGCGACAGCAAGACGGCGATCGCCGCCCAGAAGAGCAATGACGACAGCGCCCCAAGCTCTCGATTCGTGAGGAAGAAATCGGCCAAGCAGGACGCCCAACTCGCTAGGCGAGGTCAACGGACAGCCACGTTACATCTCGGCTCGTCGGAGTCCCCGTCCGCAGGCTGTGGGATGCCCTAGACCGTGCTATCACTAGGCCGCAGCCGCCGAGTATGGACTTCGACCTGGCAGGCACATGGGGTCCGCTGCGCCCGGCCGCACTTGTCATGCGGCCTGAGCACGGCCAGCTACGCAAGTTGAAATGCGTCGCGTCGGAGAAGCGACCGACATGCTCATCGCGCTGCGGGCGGCGTCATGACCGAAGATCCGAAGACGATCAAGGTGATGGCTGCGGCTGACAAGCAGATCGACATTGCAGATGGGGACTTCACGGTCACAGAGCAGTGGCTCGACAATGGAAACACCATCGAAATCATCTTCTGGTCGAGCTAACTCGGATTATTCATGGGAGAGTCTGTCAGACCCCCCTGAACCTGCTGATGCGTACATTGAACGCATGCATCGTCGGAGGTCAGAGGGGCTTTTCCGCGGACCCACACGGCGCCGCCCGTCACACTCGTGAATAATCAGGGCTAGCGGCCAGCCAGCGGGCGTGACCCACTGCCGTGTTCAGCGCGATTCGGTTTCGTCTCGCAACCAACAGCCTAAGTCGTTGAGTTGGAGGCTCTGTGGGCGCCGGTGGATCGAGGGCTACTGCGCAGTGATCGGTACCATTTCGGCATGGATGCTCTTGAAGTGAGAGTCAGCTCAACGGTGTACGAACGTGCTCTCGGCGCGGGTCTCAGCGACTCCGAGGCGAGTTTGAAGGCCGCCGCAGCGGTGGAGGGTTGGCGCGCGCGGAGCGGAACCGACACGCGGACAGCGCAGAAGTTCGGCCAGGACTGGCGGTTCTAACGCTCCTGCAAGTTGCGCTTGGCGCGGCGTTGGTGAGGCATGACGAGCGGCGGTTCGGCTTGGCGAGGTGTCGTACTCAGGTGCGTCTTGGCAACTCCCGGCGTGGCATCGCCCCTAACTGACTGCCCCCATGATCGGGCTGTGGTCACTTACCGACGTAGTCACCCAATTTGAATCCTGCGCGTTTCGAGTCTCGTCGAATCGCGTTCCGCCGGCTGCGCACGAAAGCTTGCAGACAGCCTGTGCGACCTGCGGATGCAGAAGTACATCGAAATACGCACATGCCTCGGCGGAGTTGGACCATTGCTTGCTTTCATCGAGTCGTCGCAACACAGTCGTGTCGAGCGCGTAGGCGACCTGCGGGGCGTCGGTGTGCTCGGTCATGGCATAGCCCCGTAACCGGCGGTTGCCCAAACCGGGCACTGCAGCCAAGTACAACCACTTTTCGCCATTGCGCATCTAGGCGACGTCCGATGACCGTGCCTGGTCCGGGCGCTTACAGCGAGCCAGCGTCTGACCAGACTGAACAGCTTCATAGTGCTGCGTGTTGGGATGGTGTTGCGCACGGGCCGCCGAGGGTCAAAGCCGGTGGATTGTCGGCGGCCATGAGATCCTGCCCGGTGGCGGCCATGTAGCTGCCCGCTGGCGGCCAATAGTTCTGCCCAGCGGCGGCCAGCAGTTTTGCCCGCGTTGAAGTCCGTTTACCGTCGGGGTCCACCTCGGCGGGGTGCTCCTCCTACTCGAATGGCCGGTCACGACGACTGTGGCCATCGAGCAGGAGGAGCCAGTGAAGTCTCGCGAGGAGATCATGAATTTGTTGGAAGCGTTCGACCTGTGTGGGTCGTTGCGTGGTGCTGGTGAGTTGGCTGGGGTGTCTCATCACACTGTGGCCCGTTATGTCGCTGAGCGCGACGCTGGCGAGTTGGCCGGCGGCGGGCCACGGCGCAGGAAGCGGATCATTGACCCGTTCTTGCCGAAGATCGAGGAGTGGGTCGAGCGGTCACACGCCAAGATCCGCGCCGATCGTTGCTATGTGAAGCTGAGAGCGTTGGGGTTCGAGGGTTCGGACCGCACGGTGCGCCGAGCGGTGGCGGAGGCCAAGAAGAGCTTCGCGGCAGGTCGGCGGCGGGTGTATCGGCCGTGGATCCCTGAGCCTGGGATGTGGGCGCAGTGGGACTGGGGCGCGGGTCCGGTGATTTCGGGGCGAAGGACGAATTTGTTTTGTGCGTGGCTGGCGTGGTCGAGGTTCCGGGTGGTGATCGCGACCTGGGATCGCACTGTGCCCACGGTGATCGCTTGTGTGGACCGTGCCATGCGAGCCTTTGGCGGCGCGCCGACGTATTGGCTCACCGACAACGAGCGCACGGTCACGATCGACCATGTCGCCGGGATCGCTGTGCGCCATCGCGAGATCGTCGCGGTCGGCGGCCACTACGGGATCACGGTGGCGACGTGTGTGCCGGCTGACCCGGAGTCCAAGGGCGGGTCAGAGGCAACGGTGCGGGTCGCCAAGGCCGATCTGGTGCCCACCGACGCCAATTTGCGCGGCGACTACGCCAGCTGGGCCGAGCTGACCGAGGCATGCGACGCGTGGATGGCCGAGATCAACGCACGTGCCCATCGGGTGACCCGGCGGCCGCCAGCCGAGATGCTCACTGAGGAACGGCACCGTCTGCACGCGCTGCCCGAAGCCCCCTATACGGCGGCGCTCGGTGAGACCCGCAAAGTCTCTTGGAGCTCCACGATCAGCTTCGGCGCGGTGACCTACTCGGTCCCGCACACACTCGCTGATGAGACGGTGTGGGTGCGCGTCGACGGTGACCAGGTCGTAATCACCCACTGCGCGCCATCAGGCCCTGTCGAGGTCGCCCGCCACCAGCGTTCGATCCCGGGGCGTCCCATGATCGACGACGCCCACTACCCGCCGCGGCCCGCTGGGCCGCTCGGGCGGCGCCCGAAGGCGACGAGCGCGGCCGAGGCCGAGTTCCTCGCCATCGGAGACGGCGCCCGCACCTGGCTCGTTGAAGCCGCCGCTGCAGGCACGAGCCGCGTGAAGGTCAAGATGGCCCAGGCCGTCACCCTTGCCCGCCTCCACGGCACCGAGCGGCTCGACTGGGCGCTCGGCCACGCCGCGATGTTCGGCCGCTTCGCCGACGGCGACCTGGCCTCGATATTGGCCGCCAATCCGCCCGGAGCGCGCCGACGCGCCGATGACGTGCACTCGCTGCAGCCCGGCACCGCCGCCTGGGGCCGCCTCGGAGCCGACCAATGAGCCGAGCACCCATCGACGAGGTCGTCGACCTGCTGCGCTCTCTGCGCCTGCCCCACATGCGCGCTGCGGCACCGGACCTGCTGGCCACCGCCAAAGCACAACGCTGGGACCCGGCCGAAGCGATGCGGGCCCTGCTCGGCGAGGAGCTCGCCGGCCGTCAAGCGTCCTCTGTGCGGGCCCGGCGCAAAGCGGCCGGGTTCCCCACCGGCAAGACCTTCGACGCCTGGGACGAGACCGTCAGCTCGATCCCCGCTCCCACCCAACGGGCACTGCGCACCCTGGAGTGGATCGACCGCCACGAGAACCTCGTCGTGTGCGGACCATCAGGCACCGGCAAGACCCACTTCTGTGAAGCGCTCGGCCATGCCGCCGTCGACGCCGGCCACAAAATCACCTGGTTCAGCCTCGAGCACCTCGGAGCGCTCGTGCGCCGCCACGGCGCCGACGACACCGCGGCCAAAGCCATCAAACGCATCATGCGAGCCGACGTCATCATGATCGACGACATAGGCCTGCTCCCGGTCGCGACCGAGACCGCCGAGGCCCTCTACCGCGTTGTCGACGCCGCCTACGAGAAACGCTCCATCGCGTTGTCGAGCAATCTTCACCCCGCCGGCTTCGACGAATTGATGCCCAAGACCATCGCCAACGCCACCGTCGACCGGCTATTGCACCACGCCCACATCGTCATGACCGCCGGCGACAGCATCCGCCTCACCCAAGCCACCGCCGGAAAGGGGGTGACGCCACTGACCAACTGAACCCCGGGCAAATCTGTTGGCCACGAACGGGCAGTTCTGTTGGCCACCAGCGGGCAGTTCTGCTGTCCGCCACTGGGCAGATCCCACTGGCCATTGACAGTGGATCTGGGCGTTCCTCTAAGCGTGGCGGCACGCTCTAGGTTCATCCGATGCTTCTCGGCGCACAACTCAGCTGTGATCCGCGGCGACTGTGGGTGCCCGCCGCGGGGCGGTATGGATCTGTCTGATCTTCTCGACCAGTGCCAGCTCTGTCACATCACGGATCTTGGGCCCAAAGCGTGCCCGGATTGACAGTCTTAGAACGCTTGTCGGCCCACTTGGCCGCACCGCAGCACAACACGGTCGGGAGCTCTTTGGTCTTTCGAGCCAGCATCGATCGTCGGCGGACGACTGTGCTGAAGTTGCCGACCATGACGCTGTCGTCCGTCACTGGCGGTCACACACCCGTGCACAGCCAGGCGTTTTCACGCCGCAGCCTCGCCGTCGCGGCCCAATTGCCCTTTGCGGGCTCTTCGCGCTCGCAATGGCCGGCACGCGTCCGCGCAACCAGTTGCCCAAGTTCGACTCGCCGATCACTGATGAACGAGCTACCGATGCGATGCTGCGGACCGAGTCGAACACTAAGACGACAGCACCAGCCTCGCTTCCTTCGGGAACGACTATCGCGATCGGCCCGGTCCTGTTCCTGCATTATCGACACACCAATTTCTCAATCGACGTGACCGGGCAACGGGCCGGTGGGTTCAGGGTTGGGTCGACTTTCCTCCGTGGACGGACGGTTCGGCGCACCATGCCTCTCGGATCGTGCTCAGCGACGCATGGATCGTGCCGGGCATTCCGAGAACCTGACACAGCAC
>JGIcombinedJ30088_10004251_pt1 | contig 12844 bp, 14 predicted proteins | sample PinacodermPK_FD_30088 | JGI IMG/M metagenome (IMG submission 30088)
CGTAAAGGCGATGGGCCGACAAGGCCGGATTCTCTGCGAGCCGATCAAGACGGGTAAGCAATCCACCGCCATGTACAAGCTGCCATCCGGCTATGATCAGGCGGGGCAATCGGGCAGCGACTCACCACAGTCCGGGAGGGACGCATCATGAAACCATTGACTTGTCTTTCGAGCGAAACCGCCTGGCGGGTACGATTGCCACCCCGTAGTGACGCGCCATCTCCTTGTAGCTGCGGTTCAGCACCGGCTCGTACCGGCACGCCTTGGTCACGCCCGACTTCAAGTTGTCGGGCACGAGTACCTCCACAACTCCCCCCAGGTCCTCAAAGGCCCGCACGTGCGCACTGATCCACGCCTCCAGGTCCTGGCCCCAGCTCGCCTCGCAGTAGCAATACGAACTCGCCCCCAGCACCGCCACGAACACGTACGCCTCCCGTTCCTCGCCCGTTTCGGCATCCTCCACCGGCACGGTCTGGCCTGCGTAGTCCACGAACAGCTTCTCCCCCGCCTTGTGCTCCTGCAGCATGACGAGGTTCTTGCACGTCTTCCACTGCCGGTATAGCTCGCAGTACTGGCTATAGCTATATCCGTCCTGATGCTCCTCGCGATACTCGTGCCACAGCAGCTGCAACGTCAGGTGCTTCCGCTCGCTGAGCTCCTTGTGCACCGCGGCGAAATCGATCGCCTCCAGGCGCGGACGCTCCTGCGCCCCCGCCGGATGGCCGTACAGCCGCTCCTGCAGCTGCTCCTCGTCCAGGCCCTCCGGCAGCGGCCAGCCCAGCCCGGCTGCCTCCGCCTTCCGCAGCAGCCTGTTCACGGTTCCCAGTGACACGTCGCACGACCGCGCGACCTCCCTCTGGGACCGGCCGCACTCATGGTGCAGCCTCAAGACATCCTCGATCAAATGCATTTTCGCGACTCGCCCTCTCGGCATCTGTCAGCTCCTTTCCGGGAAGGAGCTNTCTNTGATGCGCGGCCGCGTCGCTCCGCCCCTGCCTTATAGGACAGGAAGCGTTCAAATTCGACCGGAACGTCTGTTCANATTCAATCGGANCAGGTGTTCAAAATCAATCGGAATGACCGTTCATTTTCCTTCGGAATCTNCAGATCCAGAATATAGCTGATCATATAGTATTATTGATTTATAATTCTGTAGTAAAATCATAGCTATGAAGGCCATCCAAGTTACCTTCGACGAAGACCTGCTTGAGCGGTTGGATCGACAGCCGTCAGTGCAAGAGCGTGGTCGTTCGGCGGTCCTGCGCCAGGCTGCGGTCGAGTATCTGAGACGTCAGGAGAGTGCAGCAATCACTGCTCGCTATCAAGCCGGGTACGAGGACGCTACAAGCATCGACGACGAGTTGGAAGGATGGCCCTCCGAGGGAGCATGGCCGGAAAGTACTTGACCAAGCCCAGAAGGGGAGAGATCTGGCTATATCGGTTCAGGGCTCCCGACAAGCGCCGGCCGGTAGTGGTCTTGACCCGCCCAGAAGTCATTCCGCTTCTGCGGACAGCGATGGTAGCACCGATCACGTCCACAATTCGGGCGTTGCCGAGCGAAGTATCCGTTGGTGTTGCCGAAGGGCTCAAGCACGACTCGGCGATCAACCTGGATCACGTCCAGACGGTTGAACAACGGCGCCTGGAGCGCTACGTCGGAACTTTGTGCGACGCCAAGATGCGTCAAGTCTGTCGTGCGCTTGCGGTTGCGACGGGCTGCGTCTAGCGCGGACGCTGGCGGACGAAGATACCAACGGAATCGTTGCCAACAGATTTGTTGGCATTGATCTTGCAGCGATGGGGGACTCCGAAACCGACGAGTCGCCGTGCTTAGCGAGCTGGCCGATTCCCCGCCCCAGGGCGCGGTATCGAGGAAATCAAGCGGAATGCTGCTCGATAAAGTCGGCGACTCCGTAGTCGTGATGCAACAGCACCTCCCGGTACTGGCAACCCAAAGCGAAATCGGCACCCGGTGAGCGCCCTGGCTTCCCCCTCTCTAGCCAGGTTCGGTAGCGGGATTCCGTGCCAGAAGCCTCCAGGGTGGCGTACAACTCCGCATAGCGGACCGCTTTTTCGGTGTTGAGTTGTTGCCACTGCCGGGTCTTGACGGCCACTCGCAGGCCGAAATACTCCAATTCCGCCCAGTCCCGCACACGTTTCTCCCGCCAGTGCCGCCACGCACGCCGCAATCGGGGGAACTGATTCGGGCTATCTGCCAACACTGTCCAAGTGCAGTCAATCCCGAGAGCCCTCAAGGCTGTGGCGAGAGGCTCGTGGCAGCCGAGGTACTTTTCGATGCCGAGCGCTGTGGCTGCGCAATGCGCGTAGACGAACTCGACCGACGGCCAAGCAGTGTCTGCCGCTCGTATCGGGAAGGCACTCGGAAAGTGCCGGGCCTTGCCGGCAGCGTTTGGACGACCGGATGGCAGGTTGCGACGATCGATGCCCAGCGACCGAAAGTACCCTGTCTTGTCGGCCTCGTCCAGCAACCAGCGCCTGCCGCCACCTGCTTCAATCAAATGGTCCAGAACAAGCAGCCGCTGCTTGACGTAGCGTCGGCTCGCCAACGGCCTGCCAACCCTGTCGGAACCGCCGATTGCCGCGAACACCTGGCGGCTATGGACGCAGTACAGGGATTTCTTCACAAGCGGCTTTGCGTGTCCGAGTGCCTCTGCCATGGACAGAAACCGGGATTCCGAGCCCCCCCGTTGCCGGCCTCCCCAGGCCCGGTACTGCCGTCGCAGGAAATAGCTCCCGAGCAGCGCTGACGCGGTCAGGAACGCGGCATCGTACTCGCTGTAGCCAAATCGCGCAAGTTCTCTGGAGCGCTCGACAACACTGGCACGGAACTCCGCTCCGGACACTTCATCCGCCAGCTTGCGCTGAGGAGATTGCCCGTCGCTCCCGGTCATCGCGCGAGCCCCTGGACGTGACCGGAGTGATCCAGGGACACGCTTCCGTCCGGCGCCATGCTGTAGAGCCGAAAACCAGAAGCGACCTTGGCGCGAAGTGCGCTGCTACGGTAGTCCGGCGTTGTCACTTCCACGTCAACTGCAGCGCTGCCGGACGCTCCGTCGCCCGCCCCTGGGTCGCGATACTCGATTCGGACGTCAGGAAAGGCCAGTCGGCCTCCATGCTCGGCGAGGCCCAGTTCGACCGCCGCCTCTGCGCGCGCACTTCCCGTTCCATCGCCCGTTCGCCTGGCGCGGGAGAAATAGCGTGATGCCAGTTTCTGGAGATCCGCTTCCGTCCGGACTCTCAGGACCCGGCCTCCCCGGGCCACAATCGCCTGGATTTCTAGACGGGCCGCCCGGTAGACGGCGGTGTCATGGAGGACTTGTGTCGCGCATGCGGGACCCGTGCGGTAGGCTTGGGCCTCTTCGTCGTCGGCGTTCCGCGGGTCCACGTGCTTCGTCAGGACACGTTTGCCGTTCTGGGTCAGCGATGCGGTTTCGATCCGAGCGAGGCCCCGCTGAAAGCGCTCGATTCTGAGCAATCCGCTCGTCTCAAGGTTCCGCAACGCACACCGGGCGCGCTTCCTGGAAGAGAACGAATCGGCGAGATCGTCGCATCTCACCACTTGGAAAATCCCGATGGTTCGGAGGGCCTCGACACTGTCGGCCGCCAGGCGGTGGCGGCCCCACTCGGCAACTCCCCGGCCCGCTCGGTTCCGATATCCGACTGGTACTTCGCAGAGGATTTCAGTTGCGGGCTCCCGGGCACTGACCTGCCCGTCCGCAGGCCTGGATTCACAGTCTATCGGCCGATCCACAGAGCGATGCCCCGGCGGCCCGGGGGTTTGCTCGCGCTCTGGTCTGATTGCCGGACATGCCGGCTGTCGCCTCCTGTTGTCGTGCCAGCGAGCGCTCACGCGTCCCCCTCTCTCTGGTTGTGCAGCCGTTCCGCCAGCTCGCTGTCGAATGTCGAGCCGCTACGCACCTCGTCCTCGAGACGCCGCAGCTTGCGCCCGGAGTCTCCGAGTCCCAAGCGGCGGCAGAGGCCGTACAGAAGCGCAAACACCACGAACCCGCCAGCCAACCCGTAGAGGGCAATGACCGTGCCGTAGTGGTCGGTCAGAGCGTCCCGGTACGGTGCCAGGTAGCTGAACACCTCCAGAGCCAACCAAGCGACCGAGCCACAAATCGAAATCGTCAGTCCGAGGGCTACCCGTGCCATCATTCATCCCCTTCAGCGGTCAAGATCCGGCCCGCATGAGTGAAATATATCTAAATATAGAGATCTTGTCAAGCGTATCACTCATTACTGGTGTATGATTCTCTATATTATGATCTTTTCCGCTCGCAATGGGATCAACTTCCGCTACCCGTCGACATCGCTCCCGCTCGGCCCCCTGCCCAAGCTTCGCTCTCAGACAGGAGTGCGTTCCGCCGGCAATGCCTCCGAACCCGGCAGGGCGAGCACACGATGACGCAGTTCATTGCCTGCGTAGCGGCATTGATCGGAGCTGGCCTTTGGCGCTGGCTGGGCCCCTGGACTCCGGAAAATCCGTTCCTCGCGTTGATCGCCTTGCGTTCGCCGGTCGCCTACGAGGTGCTGTGGTGGGTCCATGTGAGTTGCTGGACGGTTGCCCCGTACTGCGTGGTGCGAATGGCCGTCGTGATCGGCGGGCTACTTTTCGAGCGGATGCCAAGGAGACGAAAACGGCTTGGACTGCCTCCTTGGCCCTCGAGCGACGATCCGCAGGTTGTGATCGGCGAGACGCACAGGCGCACGCAGCTGGGGCCCTCAGCACGGCCCGGCTGGCTGGCAGTCCCGCGGAGAGGGTTGCACGCGGGCACGGCTGTATTTGGAGCGATCGGGTCTGGCAAGACATCCTGCTGCATGTACCCCTTCGCCGAGCAGATCCTCGGCTGGCACACGGACGATCCGGAGTTGCGGCCCAGCGGCCTGGTGCTGGAAGTCAAAGGCGACTTCTGCCACCACGTTCGAGCAATCCTCGAGCGCGGCGGGCGCGGGCGCGACTACGTCGAGTTGGGTCTTGACGGGGACTGGTGCTACAACCCGCTGGAATCGGATCTCGACCCGTACTCGCTTGCCTACCAGATTGCCTCGCTGCTGAACCAGCTGTTCGGGAAAGGAAAGGAGCCGTTCTGGCAGCAGGCCTACACGAACCTCGTGAAGTTCGTGATCTTGCTGCATCGCGTCGTGGATGACTACGTCACGCTCCAGGATGTCTACCGGGCGGCGCTCGACGAGAGCGTCCTGGCGGCGAAGATCAACGCTGCCCGAGGCACCTTGGGCTACTTTCCGGAAGCGCGCATGGCGCTCGAGGAGTATGCCCGAAGAGTCCCGGACCTGCCTCTCCGGGACTGGCAACTCGACGAGTTGTCGGGAGAAATGGCCACGCTTGCGGACCAGGAACTCATCGACGCACTCGACCAACACCGTGCCGCGTATTCCCTCCGGGAGCCGGAAGCCGTAGGCGAGGCACAGCGGCAGCTAGCCACGATCATCACATGGCACCGACACGACTGGAAGCAGTTGGACGCCCGACTGCGGAGCTCGATCGTTGAGGGCGTGAGCGTGTTCCTGTCACTGTTCGACCAGCCGGAGGTGGCCGATGTCTTCTGCCCGCCGAGGGAGGCCTACCGCGAGAGACGACCGCATCGCGGACGCTGGGCGCTGCCACCCGTGGAGGAAGCGCTCGAGGACGGCAAGGTCCTGGCGCTGAACCTGCCAATCGGCGCCAACCCGGCATTGGGCCGAGCGATCGGCGTGATGCTCAAGCAGGACTTCCAGCGAGCAGTGCTGGCCCGAATTCCGCGCATGGCAGCCGAACCCGACCGATCGTGGCGGGACATCGCGTTCATCTGTGACGAGTACCAAGGCTTCGCGACGGTCGGCGAGAACGATCCGGGTGGCGACGAGAAGTTCTTCAGCCTCTCGCGCCAGGCGCAGCTGGTGGCGCTGGTGGCAACGCAGTCGATCAGCTCGCTGCGATCAACCCTGCCGGGCGAGTCCTGGCGGACCCTGCTGCAGACGTTCCGGACGCGGATCTTCCTGACACTGGCGGACGATGCTTCCAGCAAGCAGGCATCGGAAGCTTGCGGTCAGGCCGAGAGGCTCAAGGAGCAGTACTCGATCTCGGAATCGTCTCAGTCGGGTGTGGGCTTGCTGAGCGGGCGAGCGGGCGGCGGCAAGGGCACCTACGGTGTCACCAAGTCGTACGCGCCACGCATGGAAGCGGTCTTCCGGCCGGCCGCATTCGCGGAGCTGGGCAATGCGCAGGCGATCGTCACGGCCTACGACGGGCACAACCCGCTGCCGCCCACCTATTGCTACCTGAAGCCGTGGTACCTGCCACGGGAGACAGGCTACTTCGAGGCCTTGAAGCAGGGGTTGCTGTGAGCGGCGCCGGAGCCACCGCTTGACAAGAGGATCTATACATAGATAATAATATCTGTAAATGACACTCCCATCACATGCTGGCGGCTTGCACGGCCGCTCGATTCCGCTGGAATTCGTTCGGAATCCGGCACGAGCCCACCCAGGAGGCGGGTCGTGAGCCTACTCAACCAGCCCGAATTCCGCCTAATCGCACCGTTCCTGAAGCCCGTGTTGGGGCTGCTCGAAGACGAGTCGGTGACCGAAGTGATGATCAACCCGGACGCGGTGTTCGCCGAGCGTGGCGGACGGCTGGAAGCCGTGCCAGGAGTGCGGGTGACGCCGATGCAGGTACGCCAGGCGGCGCTGGCGATCGCTCGCGGCCTTGGCGACGACATCAGCGAAGAGCGGCCGCTGCTNGACGCTCGCCTGCCAGACGGGTCGCGGATCGCCGCTGCCCTTCCCCCATGCAGTTTCGGCGGCCCTGCGATGACGATCCGCAAATTCGGGCGCCGGCGGCTGTCGCTGGCCGACCTAGCGCACACAGGGAGCGTACCTCCGGCAGCGGAAGCAGCTGCGCGGGAAGCCGCGGAGCAGCGACGCAACATCCTCGTTAGCGGAGGGACCGGCACGGGCAAGACCACGCTGCTGGCTGCGGTCGCCGCCCTGGTCCCTCAAGACGAGCGCGTGATCGTGATCGAGGACACGGTCGAACTGCCGCTAGGGCATCCCAATGCGCTGCGTTTCGCGGCGCGGCGCTCGGCCGAGGGAATCCCGGCGGTGACCGTGCGAGACCTCGTGCGGGCCGCGCTACGCCACCGTCCGGACAGGATCGTGGTGGGCGAAGTGCGTGGCGGGGAGGCCTGGGACCTGATCCAAGCGCTCAACACCGGTCACGGCGGCTCGCTCACGACCCTCCACGCGAGTTCGGCGTACAACGCCCTGAAGCGCTGCGCCTCATGTGTGTTGCAGGCCGGGACGGGCCTGCCCTACGAGGCCGTGCAGGATCTGATTGGCGACGTGATTGACCTGGTTCTCCATCTTGAGCGGCACGGGGGGCGCCGATGCGTGACCGAGGCCCTGTGGGTCGAGGGATTCGACCCGGCGGCGCGTCGGTGGACATGCCGAGAAATACACGGTGGTTGGTCGCGCGTAACCGTCAATTCCGAGGGGAGAAGCGAGACATGAGACGAGCGGATGGAACAGCTCGGGCTCCGGGTGGGCGCATCGCGCCCCTGCGTCGGGCACGGACTGCGGACGAAGTCGGGCAAGCACTCGAGCCGGGCGTAGTCGTGGAAACCGACTTGGCAACAGCCGAGGCTTGCGGCGCCTGGCTCGACGATGTCGACGCCGCAGAGGCGTTCGAGGCGGCGACGGACCCCGCTGACTTCGGGGAGGGTGCGGACGATGGCCCGCAGTAGCGCACGCTCCAAGGTCGAGGACTACTACAACCGGGTAGCCGACTCGCTGATCANGCAGATCGAGCGCGGCACTGCTCCGTGGACCCANGCATGGCAGCCCGGCGAGAAGGCCATGCCGTGTAATGTCAAGACCGGCAAGGCCTACCGGGGCGGCAACTCCGTGTGGCTGATGTCGGTGGCCGAGCGCCGGGGCTACTCTGACGAACGATGGGGGACCTTCAAGCAGGTCCAGGAAGTCGAAGGGCAGGTGCGCCGGGGAGAAAAGGGGACGCGGATCCTGTACTGGCACTTTGAAGACCGTCGGCTTGCCAAGGACAGGAACGGCCTCCCGGTGCTGGATAACAAGGGCAATCCCGTGTTCGAGACCAGGGCACTGCCAGCGCCTCGAGCGTATACATACACCGTCTTCAACGCCGAGCAGTGCCAAGGCCTGCCGGAACGGCCGAGCAAGCGGGCATGGGACGGACACGAGGGAGCGGACCGCCTGATCCAACTGACCGGAGCCAGAATCGAGCACTCCGGGGACGACCGGGCCTTCTACGACCTCAGGGGAGACCGGATCGTCCTGCCGTACAAGGAACGCTTTGAGAGCGCGCCAGGCTACTACCAGTCGGCGCTCCACGAGCTGGGTCACTGGACGGGGCATGCAAGCCGACTGAACCGGGCAACACTGCAAGAAGGGATCGTGGAGGGCCCGTACTCAAAGCAGTACGCCCGGGAAGAGCTACGGGCGGAGATCAGCTCGATGATGACGGGAGACCGGCTCAATCTAGGGCACGACCCCTCGCGGAACGCCTCGTATGTGAATCACTGGATCAAGGCGCTCCGAGACGACTCGAGGGAGATTTACAGGGCAAGCCGGGACGCTCAGGATATCAGCGACTACCTGATCGAACCCGAGCGCAACCGGATCGCGGAGCGCGAGGCAAAGATGGCTGCGATTGAACGGGAAGGACACCAATCCGAGCACAAGAGTCGTCAAGGTCGCGAGGCATCGCCGAAGGAGAACCTAGGTGCGGATGCCCCGCTGAACGAGCGAACAAGAGTACCGTGGCCGAGCCGAACAATCGAACGTGTCTGGGCCGATCGACCAAGCCGGTAACGGCACGATCCGGAGTGAGCCACCGCCAACCAGAGTTTCCTGTCGAATCGTTTCTTCCGAACACTAGTTGAGTCCACCTGGAGATTGAGACCGGAATGTTGGCGATTGTGGAAAGATCTGCCAACAAGCAACGACTCAAGTGATCCGCAGAGGCAATTGATTCGATAGTACATCTGGGCTAACTTGTTCAGTAGAGGCTCGGCTTCGTATGTGGTTCTGTGCCCTGATGTGCAGATGCTGCAGGCGGGGCGTTGCCTCTTCCTTATCGAGCGGTTCGGGCCTTGTACGGATCGGGAACGTAAGAAATCCCGTATGTATCAAAGGTCCGGCCATCACGGTATCCTTGCCTACGAAACTGAAGTTCGGATAGCTCCGTTCCAAAGTCCGCGGCGATTTCGTTTTGAGTTTCTGCGTTCATTCCTCGACTCGGAATACGAAATCCTCAATTTGTGCAATAGACAGCGCGATTCTCAGCGACCTCTACGAACCCGGCTGGCAAGAAGAGAGGCTTTGCAGCTCTCGGCCGGCCATAGCGAGCGGCCGTTTCGGGACCTGCATCAGTCACCGAGCATTTCGCCTCACTCTTCGCGTAGACCGAGAGGGGGGCCGAATCGCGAAACTCCTACCGAAGAACACTACGCCGCAGCGCAGCCCATTCGTCGCTATTCACCGATAACGTGCAAGACGAGCGTCCGCCGGTGCGGATGCCGGCGATGTTCGAACAGGTAGATTCCCTGCCAAGTCCCTAGCGCCGGCCTGCGGTCGACTATGGGCAGCGACAGGTGGGTCTGGGTCAACGCTGTCCGGATGTGCGCCGGCATGTCGTCCGGCCCCTCCATCGTGTGGCGGTACAGGCGATTGTCTTCGGGCACGAGCCGGGTGAAAAACCGCTCAAGGTCATGTACGACGTCCGGGTCCGCGTTTTCCTGAATTGTCAACGATGCCGATGTATGGCGGATGTAGACGGTCAGCATGCCAGTTTCAATACCAAGCCCCGCCACCCAGTCCAGAATCGGGCGGGTGACTTCGGATAAGCCCTTGCCTCGAGTCTCAACATGCAACTGTCGAACGAACTGATTCATCTCAGGCACTTCTCCAGTGTCTCTCGAACGGCCTCAGGAATCACTCGAATCCCTCCGCCGCAATGCCCTGAAATCCGCCCTAATCTGCCGGTCCAAGTAGTGGGTTTCGCCNAAGCCGCTGCCTGTCAGTGCATTCCAAATTCCGAAAAACACCCAGAATCCTTGCGGCGGGTCGTCACCGATGTGGCCTATGTCAAGCATCGCCGTTTGGCGTCCGCTCGTCCGGCGTTGAGCGCGTCGACTCGTTAGTGGCGATAGCCGATTGCAGTTGCCGTTGCCCGGTGACGAAGTGTCGCTCGCCTCGCGCATCCGGCGAGTGGCTCGACTCAACACCCCTCTGGGCGCGACCAAACAGCCATACACCACACGAGCGGCGAGGCACCCCTATATTGAGGAGATGGCTATAGCAGGAGATCCTATAGCGCGCTACCTTCGCGCGTTCGATCAACTCCGAGCAGACAAGCATTGGTCACACAACATCGCCACGTTCCGCTTCGTGGCACTGACACTCGGTGCCGTCGGCCCGGCGATCAGCTATGACCGCTTGAATCAAGCCGCAGAAGAACTTCGGACAGGTGCACACTGGGCCAGCCCCCTTCATCAGGAGATCCGTTTCGTCGTGGCGGCAATGCTTCTGCGGAGGCAACTCGACCCGGCCGGAATCCAAGCACGAGTGACCGAGACGCTCGACGGATTCAAGGCACGCAAGCTGCCAAAACTTGGAATCGGTCCAACTCTGGGCGCGCTGCTCCTCACGCTGCACAGCGACGGGCGACCTGTTGCTGAACAGGATCTCCAACGACTGGCACGCATCTTCAGGCAGTGGCGGAAGGACCATTTCTGGCTGACCGATGCCAACGACCTGCCAGCAGCCGCGCTGCACGCCAGCCGGAGAGAACCCGTCGAGACTCTGACCGCAAACATGGAGCGTGCCTACGACAATCTGCGCAATGCGGGGTTCCGGCGGGGCAATCCCCTGCAACTCGCCTCCCACCTGCTGGCGGCCCACCCACAGGGAATTGATACGGGAGTGTCCCGGTTCTGCGTGATCGCGGAGCAGTTGAAGAGTGCTGGTGAATCCGTCTCGACAGGCCGATACGACGAAATCGCGATGCTGGCCCTTACCCAGGGTGCCCCTCAGACCGCTGTCGACCGGGTGTTGCGATACTGCGAGCGTCTCCGACAAGCCAAGCCGCGCCCGTCAAAGGAGGTGGCATTCTCGCTGGCCGCAGGCATCGAACTGGCCGAAGACACCGAGCGCGCCACGAAAGAAAATGCCGGCGACCTTACTGCGCTACAATCCATCCGCGCGATCCTGGACGCGCAACACGCAGCAGTGATGGTGGCAGTCTCTGCAGGTACCGGTGCCGCAGTCGCAGCTTCCAACTGATCTTGTCATGGAGAGCGGTCACGCCCTGTTTCGAGCTGGGGAGGCAATCGGCCGTCACGGACAGCGAGGCATTGCTGAGGCTTCGGGCCAACCTAGCAGAACAATGAAGAGACCACTGGACGACGGTCCTGATCGCATCGCCGCTCGTGACGGCCAGCCGGCGGGAGAGCGTGAATACAGGAATCGGTTTCCACGCAAGGAAACCGCTGGTGGCCGAAAGCTGCGTGAGATGGCGCCGTCCAATTGGGGCACAGTTGCACTCCCGATGCGGGCTCGGCCAAGTCCGTCGGAGCGGAGCCTTTCGTACGTCTCTGTCCGCATGCGAGCCGATAATCCGTTGTGGCATGGCACAGCGTGGATTGAATGCACCTTTGAGCAGAGATCCAGCTATTGAACTCGTCGCATTCCAGTTGAGGTCGGCCATAGCGTATGGGGAGACACGAGCAACCCAGACACAGAAAGGGGGCTATTACAATCACAGCAATTGACGGATTTGACAGGAACTGCCAGGGCGACTCGCAGACCGTCTTCCGGATGAAGCAATTCCCGCAGCAACCCGCTAATTGGAGTAATTGGCCGATCGAGGAGATCCCTTCGTCCGGCATTTGTTTGAGGCTCCAGAAGAGGACGAGGACCTCAGTGAATCTGGCAGGCAGTTCCTGGACGAAGCGTACGACGATATCGGCGCTGGCCGGTTGTACGGACGTGACGAGCTGAAGCGGGAGTTCGCCCTCTGCAGCGCACTGTTTCGTATACGCGCCATGCCGCCCAAGACTTGAGAGGACTCGATCCTTCCGCAAGGATGCGCATAACGAAGGCGATTGATCGCTATGCACGACTTCAGGCCGGGTAGATCAAACGTCTGAAAGGGCGGGCGAGGAACACTTGGCGCCTCCGGGTAGCGGGCTGGCAAGTGTTCTTCACCTATGAGTCCGTCGGCAGGACGATCGTTAGTGCCAGGGTCATGCACCGCAGCCAGGCCTACTGACTGAAGCTCCCGATCGAGGGGACCCAGCGCGTCGAGCCGGAAGCCCACGCGAGCTACCGCATCGTCGGGCTCTCTTCCCGTGTCGCCGTTGTATCTTCCAGTTGACCCAACCAATCAGAACAGTGGCACTCGAACGGCAAAGCCCGCTCAGGGAGACGGAACTTCTGAAGGATGCCTCCGGATCACCCCAAGTGCCGATTCACTGCACCTGACCAGTTCACGGCGGGGATCCGGTGAGACTCAATCCAGTGCTAGCGAAACTGCACCAGACCGACGAGGGCCAGCGCCAGAGAGGTCGCAAGCAGGTAGAGAACGGGCGTCCTGACATGCCTTCCATGTCCGCCCTGCGGAGGAACGAGGAATTGGGTCAGCGGCTGCGTCGATTGCCGGCGATCTGGCCGTCGAACCGTGGTGGCGTCTGTTGAGACTGCTGCCCTTTCAAATCGGAGCCGCCCTCATGCTCTGAATTGGCAGGTCCTACCCGATTGGCTGACACAGGTTGGCCGGAATCCGCTC
>JGIcombinedJ30088_10004259_pt1 | contig 12835 bp, 27 predicted proteins | sample PinacodermPK_FD_30088 | JGI IMG/M metagenome (IMG submission 30088)
TAGAGGCAACGCCATATTCCCGGGAAGAAAACGATTATTGTAAAGCGATATATCAGGGGAAAATGCCGGCCTCTAATTTGGAAAAAGCACGGGCCTTCTTTGTTCAGTGCAATCAAACATTTGGTAGTTCACCGGCAAACGGATGGTGTTTTACTAGCAATCCAAACACGGTTAGGCCAAAAGTCGTCATTAATAAAATGCCATTATTAAAATCTGTTTCCTATTGCATGAAATATGTGGAAATTGAAAACATTGACGCTATTCAACTAATAAAGAAATGGGATGGGCCAAAGAGTTTCTTTTATCTTGATCCGCCTTATCCCGGGGCCAATCAGGGCCACTATTCCGGTTACACAATGAAAGATTTTAACAAATTGCTGACTGTATTGAGGGGCATAAGGGGGAAATTCCTGCTTTCCTGTTATCTTCAAAGCGGGATGGATGTCAGCGTTGATTGGCATTTATCAAGAAGGCAAACGCTAATTTCAACTCAAAAGGTTTCAAAATCTCTCAATCAAAAGCGGGAAAAGCGAACTGAGGCCCTTATTTATAACTATTCACTCAGGGGGAAATCATGATTAAATCTAAAACGCCTATTAAATACTATGGAGGCAAACAAAAAGTGGCCAAATGGGTAATCTCACATTTTCCCAAGCATGATTGCTATGTTGAGGCATTTGCTGGCGGCCTGGCCGTGTTCTTTGCCCGAGTGCGTAAGGTAAAGGCCGAAGTGATTAATGATAAAAACTCATTCGTTTTCAATTTTTATAAGCAGTATCGGGATAATCCCCAGGAACTTATCAGGGTTTTGGAAGCAACGCCTTATTCCCGGGAAGAATATGATCACTGTCATGCCATATACAATGGGAAATTGAGTGCTAACGAATTGGAAAAGGCCAGGGCCTTTTTTGTTTTATGCTGGCAATCCTATGCGGCCAATATGGACACCTGGGGAACTTCTAAAACAAACAGTCAACCGGACACTACCGGAAGGCGGGTTGAGTTATTAAAAATGCTGACCTATCGCTTGCGGCAAGTTTATATTGAAAACCGTGATGCATTAAAAGTGATTGACCAATGGGATGGCCCCAATACGTTCTTTTATCTTGATCCCCCTTATCCGATTACTGACCAACGGGGTTATCGGGGCACTTACACGTTACAGGATTTTAATAAGCTGCTTTCTCTTTTAAAGGGCATTAAAGGAAAGTTTTTACTTTCCTGTTATCTTAAGAAGGGAATGGAAATTGCCCCTGAATGGAATCAATCCCATAGAGAAACGATTTGCCATGCCCAAAAGACTGATTTAGTGGAGAAGCGGGAAAAGCGAATGGAAACATTAATTTACAATTACAATCTTAGAAGGAGTTCAAACAATGCAAAAAAAACAAAAAGATGAAATCGTTTATATGGAAATTGGCAAGCTAAAGGAATCTCCGAACAATGCCAATATTCATCCCGAAGGCCAAATCACGAAATTAATGAAATCAATTAAGCGGTTCGGTTTTAAAATTCCGGTTCTGATTGATAAGAAAAACATGATCGTTGCTGGCCATGCAAGGGTTGTGGCCGCTAAAAGAATGGGCCTTAAGGAAATCCCCACCATACCTAGTCATTTCAAAAATGACAAAGAGAAGCGGGGTTATATGCTGGCCGACAACCGCATTGCGGAAGATTCCGACCTTGATCCTGGAATCATGCTTGAAGAATTTGAATTCTTAAAAGACGACCAAGAACTATTAGAGGCCGCTGGCCTGGAAGCAAAAGATAGGGCCAAAATGCAATCGTTCCTGGATCAAGAAGATTCAACCCATGAGGCCTATGAGGCCGAAGAAAATGAAGGGCATGAGGAAAATGATATTAATGAGGATGAGGCCATGGGAAGTCGTTCTAACTCCAGGAAACTCACAACGTGTCCTGAGTGCGGACACGAGTTTTAACCTTCTCATTCATTATTTTTAATTCTCTATTCAATTCTGAAAGTTCCTCCATGAGGATCAATTTCATTTTGTGGTCTTTAAAGTCGTCAAGACCGTCAAAAATCTTTTTGATATGGTCTCTCTTTTCTTCTTTCTCTTTCAAGCGGATATAAAACAGCGTCGGCAAGTTCATGCGCCCGGCCCTTCTTGCTTCTTCCACAACAACTTTTGAAACCCGAATCACAAATTCGGTTTCACTATCATGCAACAAATTAATAAAGGGGAAACGGTCTTTTGTTTCTTTATAGAATTTGTAGATTTCCCCAATTTGCGTTTTTTCATTCCATTGCCGCACTTCTATGGCCCATTCAACGAATGTATTAAGCTGCTCATTGTAATTCATACTTTCCCCCAGTTAAAATTGTTCATATAATTTGTTTGTTAAGCAATACTCTTTAAAAAAAAGAAGCAGGGTAATCCGCAAATCATTTCTTTGTTCGCCTTCGGTCGGAATATCTTGAGGAATCCAGCAAACGTCACTTGGGTAATCTATCTTAGGCCATTCTTCTAAAAAAAACTTATCAGGCGAAAAAATGCTAGTGTATTCATGCAATGAATAATTGTAGAAACCGCCAGTGTATTTAAGATTGCAACAAGAAAAGCCGCCATGCTGTTCTTGGCCCTCAATTGCGCTATTCATTCGCCTTATAAAACTACTTTCTTCCATTGTGATCCTCCCTTTTGTAAAATATTGGCTAACCGTCTTGGCGCATTAATAGTCCTATACCAAACGCAAGCAAAATGCGTTCATAATCACGATCCCCAAATTGATGATCTAAAGGAAAAATGCCGGGAAATTCCCGGCACTTTTTTATTATTTCATCCATTCTTTTATCACTTTTGCGCTTATCCGACCTCTTGCGCCCTTCCCATAGGGCAAATGGTGTTCACGTTCTTCATCGTAACGAAACACCAAATCAAATTCGGGAATGTAATAAGATAATGAGTATTCGTCCAGGTTCAATTCCTGCACTTTCAAAACGCTTTCCCTTATCTCAGCTTTTTTCCCATTCCTCGCCAAATCGCAAAGATGGCCCATTTCGACCTGAATGCTATCAATTACAACCCAATCTTTTTCCCCATTCATTCGGGGCCGTTTGGCCAACAATAGGTCAATTTCCGGTAAATACCAAATGCCTGCCTCCGGCAATTTTAGTATTTTCACTTTCCATTCAACTTCTTTCGTAATCATTTTCCTGCCTCCTGTAACATGGCCGGGTAATTCCGGCATTAAAATTTGTGTCCTACTAAAAATTTTCTATACCCTCTTATTTCTCTTTTTTTGCGTGGGCCTTTCATGCAACCGCAACTCTTAATATATCCCGCAGTAACGTAAAAGGAACGCATGACCTTTTCACGGCCGCATTCGCATTCAAAAAGCGCAAAAACGTGGCTTTCTACCCGCCCGTTTTTTTGCCTAAAAAGGCCGGAAAATGGCATTTCTTTTAAAAGGGTAAGCCTCCCAAATTTCTTTCCTTTATTTCTTTGGTATCGTTCCCTGCGCCTCCGTGCAGTCAAAATTTTCATATTAAATCGGCCTATTTCTGACGAATAACAACCGCAGCTGGTCGTTAGGCCATTTTTAACGTTCCATTTGTTCGTTACAAAGTCTTTAGTTCCGCATTCGCATTCGCATAGAACTTTGCCCTTGGGTAAATATTCAATGATTTGTAAGCGGCCGTATTTCATTCTTTTCTTCCTAAATCATTGTTAACGAGTCTTTAATCTTATTGTATTCCCGCCAATCGTTCGGGTGACACCAAACAATTTTGGAGTAGGAAGTTCCATTTTTCCTCACAACAATAATAAAATTCTTTTTTGTTATGCTTAGGAAATAGCGGAACTTCGACGTGTTAGATCGAATTGGGCAAGATTGATAACCCAATTCGATCGCTTTATTTTCTAGTTTTTTTGGTTTCATTTTTTTCATTCTCTTTTTGTATTTCCTCTAAAAAGCAACCGGCCTCATAGACCACGGCCTCTTTATATCTTTTTTCGATATGCCCCTTCATCCAACTAAAAACGTGCCGGGAATTCACAATTACTAAATCATATGTTTTCGCTTTGTATTCAATCATTTTCACTAGCATTTGAATTTTCTTCCAGGATGTTCTTTTGTTTTCAGCTTCTTCAATGATTTCACTAATTAAAACTTTCACTTGCATTAATTGAGTATTTTTTAATTTGTTCATTTCTGCCTCCTGTTTTGTTGTCTATAAGATTATTCATTATTTCAAAAAAGGCCGGGCAACCCCCGGCCGTGTTTTTTAAAGGCCATACTTTTCGATTATGGCCTTGCCTTCCCCTTCCGCTGTGTCAATCTCAATAAATTTAGCGTCGCTGCCGTATCGCAAGAGGGCCTCATAATGAGGGATGTAAACATACCCGTCGCCATCTCTCAAAATCATGGCCTTAACTTCTTTTACATTGTGCCAACCGTTTGAATCATTCATTTTTATGCCTCCTGGAAAGGGGCCGGGAATTTCCCGGCAGTTATTAAAAATTAGTTTCGTTCATTGTGATCCCTGCTCCCTCTTTCCCGAATCAATACGAATCTGATTGCCTCATCGATACATCGGGCCTTAATGAGAGAAACTCTTTCGTCAGAGTCATTTGCGCATATTTCTAATAATCCGATCGATTTATACCATTCATGATAATATTTCTCCCCATTATAGATGGGGTTATCACTAGCGAATTTGTATCTAATCTCTTTTTTTAACTCTTTGATTGTTTTCATTGTGCCTCCTATTTTTTTATAGTTCGGGAACGTCGTCTATATGTTCAAAACTTTTGGCATCATCCCCTACCAACGCATTCCCTTTATGATCTACTGTCCAAACTGGATACGTTTCATCTACAGCGCATTTATCTGTATTAATTAGCTGCGGCCCTTGAATAGCTAAACGATTGCAGAATTCGTCGGCAATTGGTAAATCGCTCATATCAATTCTAATGCCCTCGTCAATCAATCGTTCTAATTCAATGACCAATTCTTGAACCGTCTGTGTTTCGGGATTCCAGTTTAAATCTTCCATTTCCGTTTCCTTTGTTAACGATTGCGTGATTGCGATCGTTATTATGAGAGGAGTTTGCCATCGGAAATCAACGTTTGCAATGTTTATTTCAAGTTTTTTTAAATTATTTTTATTTCTTTGCATATGTTCTTTACCGCTTATGATTTCAACAACTTGGAGAAAATAAAGAATAAAAGAGTGAAAATTTTACAGAGTAAAAAATTCATGCTAAAATGAGTACCCTCAAAAAAATAAAGGGGATACTTGCAACCCCGCTTTCCCAATCCCACAAAAATTAGCGACGAGAAAATTTGCCGAAGAAACTATTCGCCATTGGGGAATTTGATTAACGGGCCTGGCCTAGGGCCTTAGGATGGCCCCGGCCGCCCAAATTGCAAATAGCAAATTTATCGTCACGCCGGCAGGGCCGCAGCGATCGAATTAACAGCAAAAAACTGTTAACAAAAAACTGCACAATTGTTGCTTGTGCAAATAAAATATTTCAAACGCAACTTTTTTTTTAGAAGGGGAGTAGTATGCCTAAATTTAAGCTAACGCAGTCAGACCAGTTTTATATCCGAGGGAAGGGAATTTATTTAAAGAGAGAGCAGCTTTCCCGCTTCGGTTGCCANTGGAGACCGGAAAAGAANGCNTTCTTTGTGGAAATTAAATCCCGCAGTCAATTGCAAAATATCCAATGGGCCTTGACTGGCATTGCGTATAAATTCAAAAAAGTCCAGGCCATTGACAAAGACGAACTAAAAAAATTCAATAAATGGGTTGATACCCTCGAACCGGAATGCAAAAAGATTCAAAGAATTTTACATGGCGTTAGTTAATGAATGACGAAGTGATCAGTTCCATATATGCCGAAGATGGCGATATTCCCAATCCTACTAGGGAGGGGTACTTGCGCTTTACAAAAAACGCATTCGTTATGGACGACGCTTGGGTAAAAAAGAATCTGCGCAAAAACTTTTCTACAACAGAAAATCAAAGAGAGGCCATGCAGGAATGGCAGGGGAACCGCTTTGACAAGGCGAAGCAGCACAATAAAGATAAAGAGGCCGAGCAATATGACTGGACGGAGCGTAGGCCTAGCCGAATAGAAGATTTTTAACGCTTACCTAAATTAATTTCCCTTAAAAAAAGATTTGCCAATATTTTTTTATGGTAGTAGTTTCGTTTTCTATGAATAAAGAGAACCTGAAACGCCTTGCCGAACATCTCATGGATATGGAACCGAAGCGTTTCGATATGGATATGTTCTTCTTGCCTGAAGGAAAAACAGGGTTTTGGTATCGCCTGCGCAATAGATTTTTTAGTTCGTCTGAAATATCTAATTCGGTCAATTGCCAGCAAGTGCATAACGCACTATCGGCCGCCACTGAAATTCCTGATTTTCGGATTATCAAAGAAGATTTTTTTTATAGCTGGCCGGGCGGTATATTTTCCTGGCCTCAGTATGGTGAAAGGATTTTCGGGTTAGAACGTTTTACGGTTGAATGGGATTGGCTATTCGATGATAGGTGGAGGGCCATTGATAATACACCAAAAGGGGCGGCCGCCAGGATTTATTATATGTTACAGGATGGAGTGCCCCGAAAATTTAGGGAAGGGAGTCGAGAAATAATAGAGGCGTTTCCCAAAGAATTTAAAATTTTTGCTTATTGTGCCGATATGTATGATTGCAATTGGATCAAAAATGAATGAAACGAATTTCAGGAAATTGGCCACGCATTTGATATTCAAACCCCAAGAAGAATTCGATATGGCCGAATACCGGGTAAGAAAAGAAAAATTGGGTTTTGGATTGCCCCCGATATTTGGGAAAAGAATGATATGTAAGACAACCGCTTGTGCCCTGGGGGCGGCCATTGATATTCCCGGTTTGGAACCGGGGCCGGACGATCATTTGGAAGAAGTTTTTTCTTGGGATACATATTGCGAAAGAATTTTTGGCGTACAAAGACCAAGCGCAATATGGTCATGGGTTTTTGATCATCGCTGGGAAAAGTTTGATAATACCCCCAGGGGGGCAGCGGCAAGAATCATATATCTTTTGCAAAAAGGTGTTCCCCCTGTTTTCAAGGCCGATTATTACAAAAGGGATTTGGACACTTTTTCTTTCCATCGGGGTTTTTATAAAGAGATTGAAAATTCCCTAACCGAATCGATGAAAAAATGAATGAAACGAATTTGAGAAAATTGGCCATTGCTTTGTTGTTTAAACGGCAGGCCGACTTTGATATGGGGCAATATCGTTCGGTAAAAAACAAGTCGGGGTTGATTTACCATTTGCGAACGATTCTTTTCGGTTCCACTCAAATAGGAGCTGGGCCATGCGATACAACCGCTTGTGCCCTCGGTTCGGCCATTGACGTTCCAGGCCTGGAACCGATACTAGCGGATAAAAATGAAACAGGTTTTGGTATCGAATGGGAGAAATATTGCCAAAGGGTTTTTGGCATTGTACCGGGTAGTTTGGAAGGGAAATGGATTTTTAGTCCTTATTGGAAATATATTGATAACTCGCCCAGGGGGGCAGCGGCAAGAATTATGTATTTGCTAAAAAGAAATATTGTTCCTTATCCCTTCAGTGAAGCGATATGGCCGGAACATATCGAGGGAATGGGTGGCCTCCATATTGGGGAACCTGAATTCAGGGAAAGGGAATGGATGAGAAATAAATTATTACGTTCCTGCGTTCCTGTATATAAAAATTATGAAAAACTTATCACCAAGGCAATGAAAAAATGCAAATAGAAGAACAGCACATTGAACATTTGGAATTGCTGGCCTTTGAATTGGATCAGCAGGGCCAAGATAATTTCCATATGAANTTTTATAAATCCTCACGCAATTGCTANGGNATGGTACTGCCCGATCCTTGCGGCACAATATGTTGTTCTCTTGGCCTGGCCACTACAATAAAAGGGATGGAATCAAAATATACTTATTTCACCGATTATTATAACTATTGCAAAACAATGTTCGGTTTTTATTTGTATTCCCTACCGGGGCAATGGGCCTTTCATGATTCATGGGCCGATGTTGATAATACGCCCCTGGGCGCAGCGGGTAGGATTCGTTATTTGATTCATTTATTAAAAGTGCATGATTTGGAATATCTTGAGAGTGAAGATTGCGACTTGTTGCCCACGGTCTACCCGGCCAAAGCGGAATACAAATTGCGTTATAAAGATTTTGTGAGTGAACTAATCGAATTGGGGGGAGAATGAAATTATCTAATGAGACTAAAAAAATGCTTTATAAAGAATCAGGTTTGTTTTTTAAGGCGTTGAGATTAGGGGCAGGCCTAACCCGCTACCGTTTGGCAAAAAATTTAGAGACATCGGAAAACGCAATTCGCAACGTTGAGGAAAATTGCAATATGTTGGCCCCTCAAAAGGCCCTGATTTACTTTGCCTGGCACTATTCTGAAGATGAAAGTGGAATGTACACGATTGGGGAAGTGAAGGAAATGATTGCCGAATTTTATTCCCAAATTCATTCATGCGCATTTCATTTGGAAATGAAATTGACAACAAAGACTCGATTTAGGGAATGGTCAAAAGATATTAGGCAACAATTATTGAAATCTATTCTGAGAGTCGGGAAATGATTAGCATTATTAGTCCTAAAAATTATACCGTAGAAATTGCCACCAATTGGGGGGAATACCGAGATTTGTGCGTGGCCAAAGATACCTTGGTAACTCTCCGAAAGGGATCAAAAGAGGCCTGGAAGCGCAGGCATTATCAAGTTCATATTAAATTTTTGGAAGGCATAGCAGAAAAAATTAAAAAAGCATTTGATGCCGTCTTTGCTGCTGCTACGGTCAGCATAGAAGTCAATTGGGTCGAGTATGAAATGCTTTTAAATGCGAATGCCACTTTTGCGGCCCTTTTGGGGGCCACTACCGATAAAAAAGAACAATCACTCTATTCAACGAATCTCAAAGACTTGCGTTCCCTTGCGGAAAAAATCAATGAGGGGTACAAAGAAAAAAGCAAACGAATAAAAGAAGAAGAACAGGAGGGCAAAGAATGAACATTCGTGAATTAATAGAGGCCAAACGGCTTCATGAGAAGTTAGAGCAATTGGAAAAGGTTCAAGCGGAACTCCAAACCCCAAATGGTGGTCTAACCATTTCTGTAAATAAAACAGGCGTATCTTTTTATTTTAACAACGAACGAGACCTTGTTTTTTCCCATGGCCATGCAAAACGAGTGATAAACAATTTAATCAACGAGGGAAAAGGAATACTAAGGGATAAATACGGGGTAACAAGATAATGGGAACTATTAATACTATTGCGATCATAATTCTTTCAATCGCAACTATTATCCAAAGCAGGCAAATTATAAAAATGTACGAACTGCTAGAGGCAATCGAGGAAGTGCTAACAAAGAACGAGGAATAAAACAATGGAGACACCTAACTATTGGAAAAAGGTTACCAATGATGGGAAATAAATTGAAATTCCCTGCCCGGCTTAGCGATGCAGTGTTTATGGCCATTAAAGACCTGCGATGGGCCGAAGAACAACCGAAGATTCAAATTAATATGGATGAATTTCAACACTACGATCCCGAAACTGAAATTTGTGAATGCTGTTTGGCGGGGGCAACTATTGTCAGGGCATATGGGCCGAAGCACTTGATGCATTGGCATCGTTTTGATATTGAGACTAAACATAAATTGCTTGCTATAGATTCAGTGCGGTCGGGCAACCTGGCCCACGCTATTAACCAATATTACGATTATCAAAGATCATTAATGGGGTTTCTCTTTCCGCTGGAGGAATTAGGCAACGCAGTCGTTTCCTATTGGGATTCCCCCGCCAATTTTAAAAAGTATTTGCAAAGGGTTATTGTGGGCCTGAGGGGCATGGGGTTTTAAATGATACAGGCGTTTTCCACTGTTGATTTAGAAATTCCCCCATTTCCCTATTTGCGAATGACGCAAAAGAGTAAATATTCTAAAAAAGCGATGCAGTATGCCGAATGGAAAAGGGCCTTGGCACTGCAAACCCATTTTCGCTTTGGCCATATCCCCACTTTTGATAAATTTAAAAAGATCACGTTTATTATTGCCATGCCAAAATCATGGAGCGTAAAAAAGAAAAAACTTATGGCCTGCCAACCGCATCGGCAAACCCCGGATTTATCAAATCTTGTAAAAGCGTTTGAAGATGGCCTGTACCCCAAAACCGATTCTTACATTTGGAAATATCAAGAAATCCAAAAAGTATGGGGGGCGCAAAATGTTCCTTGTGGAACAATTGAAGTCGTGTATCAGAACGCAATAGACGAAGTCACGAATGAAACTAGACTTGTTGATGCTGCTATGAATGAAGTTTTCGATCATGTACAAAAATCTATTTACTAGGGGGGAGTATGTACACCACTTGGAGCAAATGCATTGAATGCCATGATGAATATTATGCAGGACGCATTGTCGATAACAGCTATTGTTGGGAATGTATCGACCACTTTTGCAAAAGCGGCCAATGGAATGAGGAAAAGAAAAAGATTTTTGATAAGGCCATTTTAATTTCCAAAGCGTTCAAACGTACAAGGAGGATCGATGACGAATAAAACAACTTATTACCCCGAGTTTGATCATGACGACGCATTTTCCACATATCCCACTATTGATCTGGCCGTTGATTGTCATGCGCTTGGTCTAGTTTGTCTTACCGATAAGCAGTTCGACGGACTGAGGAATGGGGCAAAAAAAAGCGTACAAGAAGATGTTCAAATAATCCACTACCGGCCCATGATCGTTACCGAATCTGACGATATTCCAGACCAGGCCAAAATACTCATTGAGGATTATGTTGAAAACCTGGATCAAGATTACCGCTGGGAAGATCGGGAATGCATAGACGAAAAGAACCCCATGCTTGTAAGTGCCGCCCAGCACTTCTTAAGCGTATTATTCCATCTTTATAAAGCGACCTATTATGAACCGAATGGGGATTCTACGAATGTTCGGATAACATACTGTTTAAAGAATGGAAGCCTGCTCTATAGTTGGCAAAGAATCCCGAATCACGATCAGGGGCATGAACCGGAATTAAACTATAGTTGCAGGGCCGGAAAAAGGGGAAGCAATGACTAAAGAAAAAATTGGCCTCAACGTGATGCAAGTTTTTAAAGTGATTCCGCAAGACAGGGATTTATATTGCATTGTGAATGATAATTGCCCCGACTTGGGAGGCGTACTGCATAAAACAATTGGCCAGGCAGTTGAGTATTTCGTTACCAATTACCCAACCCTAATCACTAGAGGCATAGTAGAGCTTGATTTGTGGCAGGGAATGTTTGGATCGGCAAAGCAAGTGCCGCATGAAGTTTTTGAGAATGGCAAAGCAAAAAGAGAATCCCGAATTGAAATCCAATCAACATATTTTAGGATTGGCCGTTTGCGGGTTGCCGTAAAGGTTGAATCAGTCGGCAAAAGTTTTCGGGCACCATGGGAAGTTCTAAGCGGCCTACAAGAAGGGGAACGTGGCAGCGTCCTAGCATTTCATAGGAGTCCGGAAAAATGACCAATCAAGAAAAAATTGAGGCCAAAATTAAGCGTATCCTGGAAGAAGTCGGTTATTTTAGAGAAGAAATGATGTTTGTTGATATTCTCAATTGCCGTCGCTGCGTCGATGAGGGCCGAAGGGAACAATGCGTGGCCGGTGATTTTCCCGAAAAGAATCAAGCGAGGCGCAGAAGATTTTGCGAAGCGTATCGAATCCACCACAACATTCAACAATGGATGGAAGAAATTAATATTCTTCTTAAAGAGGAATCTAAAAAACCCATGCCCAGGGTTAATCCCGAACAATTAGTTGAGTATTTTAAAAATGTAACATCCAAAGAAGCGAGTGCGTTGAGAAATGAAATTGCGAATGATAATCCTAATTAACATAGCGTATTCCCTCATGGGCATATTTATCGGTTGGCGGTTATGCCGTCTGACCTGGCCATGGGGATTATAATTAATGCTGCTTAATTTATTTTTTTACATGGCCTTTTTTGCATTGGGATGGTATTTATCCCGTCGCTGGGCCACACCTGGCAAAAAGAAAAAACAAAAAGAAATTATTGTCCGATTTGTAAATAGAGAACCAAAAGGAGAGAAAAAAAATGGGTAATTTGGAAAAAGAAACGCTTGAATTGTTCGTGAAATTTTTGATCAAACAGCATTCCTTTACGCAATATATGCGAGGAATCCCTGAATCAGGGATACAGGAGAACGCAAGAGACCTTATTTCCGCAGGCCTCCCCTCCTGGGCAGATACGACAGAAGGCGATATGTTTTGGCGGGATTTGCATAAAAAATGGCAAAAATACCTCAAGAAAAATTCAAAGGTGGCCTTTAAATGCGACGAAAAGGTGGCCTTAGGCCCAACCCTTTTGCGCAAAACAAGGGAAAATTTGGAAACAGTTGATCGTAATGCCAGTTTATCAACAATTCAAAAGGCGATTGCCAGCATGATCAATGATAAAGATAAATCGAGGCATCATATGATGACGCTGCTAACTGAAGAAGTTGGGGAACTGGCCACGGTTATTTTGAGAGAGAAACCGCAGCACATTGCGGAAGAATTAGGCGATATTCTGTTGATTACGATTTCAATGGCCAACAAATTTAAAGTGAAAATCGATGAGGCACTGGCCAACTCGATTGAGAAAATAAAATGAATCCTTTTAGCGTGGCACGGCCAGGCTAGGCAGGGCTAGGCTTGGCAGGGCTGGGCTGGGCTTGGCAAGGCAAGGCATGGCATGGCAGGGGAGGGGGATTTTTTTAAAAAAAATTCCCCTCATTTTTAAAAAT
>JGIcombinedJ30088_10004265_pt1 | contig 12828 bp, 14 predicted proteins | sample PinacodermPK_FD_30088 | JGI IMG/M metagenome (IMG submission 30088)
AGCTTCGACCACGGACTCCACCTGCTGAAAACGGCCGCTTGCCTCGTCGGCGTCACTTGACGGCCAGAGAAGCACATCAACAGTGGTGCTGCCAGAATAACCCGGGTCTGGCAGTCCGTGACCTCGTCGGTCGGCGGGTCCGTACCGTTCGATCCCGTCAATGTCACCAAAAAAATCCTCTATCGTCCGGCTGCCAGATCCAGATTGGTACGCCACCAGGTCGCCGAGGAACTTGGTCGCAGCAACTTCATCAGGTACTACGAAGTAGCACCAGTCGACAGTGTCGCCCAAGAACTGGAGTCCGCGCTGTTCGACCTTCAATCGGGATTTTGCCTGCACCTTGAACACAGTTCTCGGGTCGACTCCCTCGGCCGGAACTCTGGGAGGCACTGAAACAGCAGATTTCACTTGAGCCCTCAGCATTCCGCCATGAACCCGATGGTCGGGCCGACTCGTCTCAGAAACCGCCGACCCGCTGGAGCGCCGCGAGCCAAGCAGACGCGGTTGAGGGAGCGGAAGATGCGACGGCATCAGTTACCACGGTCGCTCAGAGACGTCTGATACCGCCTCGGTCAGGTCTTGGTCGTCAACCTGCTCTCTCTGGGCCAACACGGCGCGGCGCAGCGCCCCCCACGCGGCCGCTTCGGCCGCAGCGTGCGGCAGACCTTTCAACTTTGAAGCGGCCCGCTCAATGGCCAAACCTCGATGGCGTACCGGTCTCAATCGTTTGCGCAGAACCGACCGAATCTGATGAACCGTCGGCGGTGGAAAATGAACAACCTCATCAAATCGCCGCCAAAGAGCCGGATCAAGCAGTTGCTCGTGGTTGGTCGCAGCAACAATCAGGCTCGAACCCCGGTAGTTGTCGAGCATCTGCAAGAACGCGTTGACGACTCGCTTGATCTCGCCATGTTCAGCAGGATCGTCGCGGGCTCTGCCGATTGCGTCGAACTCATCGAACAACACGACCCTGGGCCCTTCTTCTGCGCATTCCATGATGCGACGAAGGTTCGAAGCGGATTGCCCCAGGTATGACGAGATCACAGAATCCAAACGGACCACCAGCAACGGTACAGCGAGTTCGGTGGCGAGGGCTTCCGCTCCCGAGGACTTTCCACAGCCCGGTGGGCCATAAAACAGCAGGCAGCGACGCTGAGGGACGCCGAAGCCAGCCAGTTTGTCCCAGGAAGGCACTTCTTGAACCATATCTCGGAGTTTCTGAAGCGAACCTGTAGCGAGCACCAGATCCTCAAAACTCAGGCAAGGTTGTCGAACCTCCGCCAAAGGCCATTCACCGTCGCGGTCCAAAGGCGGATCGGGCAGAGTGCCCCAACCCGTGATTGCTTGCTCGCCGCTGGCGAGCAGCTTGCGAAGATCCCGTGCCAAGACCACATGATGCTTGGCTTCTTCCTCTTCGACTATCGCCAGGGCGGCTCGCCGGAACGACAGTTCGTCTCCCGACCCGAAAGCCCGAAACAGTTCCTTCAGGTGACGCCCAGCCATCACAAAACGATACCTGCTANTGCCCGTGTTGGCAGGAATAGAGGCGGACANAANTTTTCATGCGACCAGCATCGCTCCAGGGTGTGACAATGGCCAACGCTTGTTGACCGGCTCAGGAGGGCTCGGCGTATCCCGGGGCTGCTAATTCCTGGGTCTCTTTCGTGACCCCANAGCCCTCTGCCATNTCTGGGGGTCGGCGCTGCTGGTGTCGTGTTCGCTATTGGGGGTTTGTGCTGGGCGGGCCTGCGATGGTTGTGTTCAGGGCTCCGGCGAATTTTCGTCCGTCAGCGTCGCATGCGGCGTATGGTGCGGTGCAGTCTGTTGTGGCGCGCGCTGACAGCGTCACTTCGCCGGACCCGGTTGGGACGATCCTCAGTTCCCAGCCGAGGTTGCTGGGCGGGGAGAGCCTGCGTGCCTTGTTGATGGTGCCGCCCGTCACGTCGAACATTTGGTCGCGCACTGTCTTGTAGCTGAGCCCGGCCGGGCTGTGGCTGAACTCGAAGCGCAGCTTGAACGGGCTTGAGCCGTTGTGCTGGGTCGGCTGCTGGGTGAACCGTGCTGTGACCGATTCGGGGTCGTGGATTTTGGGCAAGCGCTTGGCGAGGTCCCGGGGTGTCTGCGCGTGGCGGGGCCTGCGTCGCCGTGCTGTCGATCGTTCCCCCGCGCAGCTCCAGGCTGTCCGCGGGCACCAGCACCGATGTGTGGGTCCCGTCGCTGTCGGTCAGCGTGTATTCGAACACCGGAGCCGGGGTGCCGCTGCGGTGCGTCGCGCGCCGCTCGGTTGTGCCTCCGAGCAGCAGCCCGACGCTGGGGGTGCCACCGGCTGTTTCGACGGTCACCGCTTCGTTGAACGCCAAGGTCACCTCCACGGTGGTGCCCGCGGTCCAGTTTCCAAGCATTGCTGCCAACTCGGGTCTTCGACCCGCGTGACATTCTCTTCAATACTCTGGCGGCCATCTTGGTGGTCGACGCAATCAAAGCCCTCCGGGGGCAAGACAACGTGCCGGCAACTGAGGCTTTGCCATCTGACTGCCAAGAAGTGAGCCACCATCCGGCAGGTGTGCCTGCCATGTGAGTCTGACTGGACAAGATCGCCTCCGCCAGGGGCCGGCACCCCGAGTTCATCCGGTGCGACAACGGCCCCGAACTAGCCGCCACGGCCCTGCGCGATTGGTGCAAGTCCACCAGCACCAAGACTAGCTACATCGACCCCAGCTCGCCCTGGCAGAACCCCTGGGTCGAGTCATACGGTGCCAGAATGCGCGGCGAACTGCTCGCGATCGAGCAGTTCGACAGCCTCTTCGAGGTCCAAGTACTTGTCGCCGACTGGAGAAACGACTACAACACATACCGCCCGCACTCCGCGCTCGTCATGCTCACCCCAGCCGAATACGCAAACGAATGGGCGAAAAACAACCCGACAAGACTCTCATAACACCCGGACCAAAAAACGGGGTCCGGTCACAGGGTCTCGTCAAGGTCAAACGCCGCCCCAGCACCAACCCGGTGGGTGTCAGCACCAAGCAGCGCCTCGCCTCAAGCGATCACCGCGTCGTTGTTGGCTGTGTNCCAATTGCAGCACAGGTCTGCTGCAACATCGCTGGCCGTGCGGCCACAACAGCCCGCTGCAACTATCACGGCCCGGTCTCGGTGCCCGCCGACCGGCATGCACCCGCAACGGCAACCCACATCGTCTGTCGATGCCGACCACCTAAACATCGCCCAGTCCCATCAACAACTCACAAACACGTATAGGGTCAACTTTCACAGGGATCCTCCAGATTCTCAGCAGTGGTCAGCACCGAACCGATCCTGCGCGTTCAATCGCGGCCCCTCACCCCACCGACTCCACCTTCAAACGCGAAGCGCGGCTTTTGCTACCGCAGCCATGTTGTGGCGCAATCCCGCCTTGAACTGCTGGTCGCGGCATCTGTCTAGAGAAAGTGTCCAGCGTGTTCGTCCAACCTTCGCGTGGAGTNACGGCAAAACCGCCGCCACGGTGTCATACGGATGTACTAGCGTGGAACCTAGCTNTCGTAGCTCAGAGGTTCAAGCAACGGTCTCCGTGGCCGTGTGCGTAGGTCCGAATCCTTCCGAGAGGCGTAACGGAAAATTTCTTATGTTGAGGAGCATTTGCAATGCAGTTAGAACTCATTCAATCTAAAACCATGAATCCTGACCCATTTAAAACACAACTTCTCAAGTGGGTAGGCAACAAGCAACGGTTCGGCCACGAAATTGCCAGCTATTTTCCAGCAACGTATAATACTTATTATGAACCGTTCCTTGGTTCTGGAGGTGTGCTTTCGGTGGTTCGGCCTCACGCTGCATTANGTTCCGACGGGTTTAAACCACTAGCTGAAATATGGATGACTTTGAGTTCCAATCCAGAACGTTTGATCGGGTGGTATCAAGATCGTTACGAGTTGTTCCAGAACAATACGGATCGCGTCGAGGCCTACGCAAGAATAAAGGAAGCATACAACTCTANCCCAAATCCGGGAGACTTGTTGTTTCTTAGCCGATCTTGTTATGGCGGAATCATTCGTTTCAGATTGGACGGCTATATGAGTACACCAATTGGTGTACACGAGCCGATTTCGCCTGATTCATTTGAGAAACGAGTCAAGATCTGGTCTGATAGGACCAAAGGCGCGCGCTTTGCCCATATGGATTTTCGTGAAGCCATAGAGCAGGCTGGAGAAGGCGACGTGGTATACTGTGATCCTCCCTATGTAGATACGCAGGCGATACTGTATGGAGCGCAACGGTTCTCGCTTTCGGAATTATTTTNTGCCATAGATAGAGCGAANGAACGCGGTGCAAAGGTTGCACTGTCGATCGACGGTACCAAGAAAACTGGAAGAAAGCACGTTTCGATANAGTTCCCTGCAGGGCTATTCAAACGCGAAGCGAGTGTTAACTGTGGGTATAGTCACTTGCGGCGGTTCCAACTGAGGGGGGAAACTATGGAAAACGAAATCGTCACAGACCGTTTACTTCTTACCTGGTAAGATAGCCCGTACTCGGTCGGACGTTTGCCACCGTTCGATCTCCCCGAGACAAATTGATTGACTCAAGACGACTCGTGTCCGTGTCCCTCAGCCTTGTTGATCGTGATCTCGCTCGTTGTGGATATCGATCCATTCAAGTACGAGTTTTGGAACTCTAACTACGACCTCCTTTCCGAAGATCACTTCATCGACATATCCCATATGCATCATGTCAACAACTCTGCACAAGAACGAGATACCCATGCTCCACCATGTGTCATAGGCATCAATCATTAGGTATTTTCGTATNTTGGTACCGGAACTGTCTTTGAGTTCCTTAAGTTCCATTCCGTCCGCTAACGACACGTAGATACCGTCAGCTATCCGAGAACCGAAGGTAGTTGTGTGATAGTACTCCTTTACCTCCCATAGAGCGATGGGATCGATAACAGAAGGGAATGCACGGCAACCACCGATAGAGCTTGCCCCCTATCCCAAATTTGCGCGCAGGCTCCATAAAGATGAAGATAACAGTGCCGATGAGTTGGCTACTTCGTACCGATATATTCAGTCCGCCTATCAAAAAACCGAGTGTCATCATGACGGNGAGCCGGCAAGCTATCGGTANACTTTGCTGGCTAGCGTGCCGCTAGGAGACCCGGAAATATTTGAGAGGCGGAATGGACGAAGAACAAGGCATTGAGGGTGGCCCGATTGTTTCGGTGAATCCCATGGTGGCGGCGCGCGCCCTGCTACTCGGTATTGCACTACTGATGGCTGGCAATGGTTTACAAGGTTCGCTAGTTGGTGTCCGCGCTAATGGTGAAGGGTTTAGCATCATTGAGACCGGTTTTGTGATGACTTGTTATTTTGCTGGTTTCTTTGTCGGTGGACTGAACGCCCAACGGCTCATTTCTCAGGTTGGGCACATTCGGGTTTTTGCGGCTCTGGCATCGGTGGCTTCGGCTGCGGCGTTGTTGTATGTGATAGTGATCTCGCCGGTGTCGTGGGGTTTGATGAGGTTCGTCACGGGTATGTGTATATCTGGGTTGTTTATAGTTGCCGAATCGTGGCTAAATGACATGGCAACCAACGCCACCCGAGGCCGGCTGCTGTCGATGTACATGGTGGCAACAATGGGGGGGATGACCGCTGGCCAGTTCTTGCTCCAAGCAGCCGACACCAATGGTTTTCAACTGTTTGTGTTGGCATCGTTGTTGGTGTCTGTCTCTTTGGTTCCAGTGACTTTGTCGGCTTCAAGCAATCCACCGCTGGGGGTGCCAGAACCACTGTCTACTATAGAACTCGCCCGTAGTGTGCCCACCGGGGTGATTTCGACTTTTTGGGTCGGGACATCGGCGGGAGTGCTCATGGGGTTAGGCGCGGTCTATGCGGTGGCTGTGGAGCTTCCCGAAGCGCGCATACCCATTTTTTTGGCTGCTCCTTTGGTCGGTTCTGTGGTTATGCAATGGCCGATTGGGTGGCTTTCTGATCGTGCTGGTCGGCGTTCTGTAATGTTGTGGGTAGCTACTGCGGCGAGCTTGACCTGTGCTTTTCTGGCTTTGATTGATCCACAGTCTTGGTTGGTAATCGTGCTCATGTTTGCGTTGGGGGGAACGACTTTCTCTTTGTATTCTTTGACGATTGCCTACACCGCAGACTGGCTACCGCAGTCGCAACTCACTGCGGCTTCGGCTTCTTTGGTGCGGGTCAACGGTGTCGGCGCGGTCGTTGGGCCGTTGTTGTTCTCGCCGATTATGGCTTGGACTTCGCCGCAAACGTTTTACTGGGCTTTGGTGATGACCCATGGTTTGATTGCTGGTTATTTGATTTGGCGTGTGTTGTTTCGCAATCCGGTACCTCGGGAACTTCAACGGCGCTTCGTTATCTTCCCGGCTCGTGCTTCCGCGGTGGCATCTAACCTCATTGGTCGCCGCCGTCGCATCCATAACCCCTAAGAGTCGGTGGCGTGTATGCTTTCCACCCCAATTTCCTTTGGTAGCGTTTTCTGGGGTACTCAGTGAAACTTCGCTTGCCGCATTACCGCTAGCCTGTGACTATGGCAATTCCTGATATGTTGCCGTCGCATCGCTACGACGCGGCCATGGCCGACAACATCGAAACTCGCTGGCAGATCCATTGGCGTAAGCACGGCACCTTTCACGCACCGAACCCGAGTGGTGCCCTAGCAGCCGATCCGCTGGCGTTAACTGAACGACCCAAACTTTTCATCATGGATATGTTCCCCTATCCATCTGGCGTAGGTCTGCATGTTGGCCATCCGCTCGGGTTTATCGCCACGGATGTGTATGCCCGTTACAAACGGATGAGCGGTTTCAACGTCTTGCACACAATGGGCTTCGACGCTTTCGGTTTGCCCGCAGAGGAACACGCTCGGCAAACTGGTGAACACCCGCGCCAAAACACCGAACGCAATATCGTCAACATGCGCCGCCAACTTGAACGGCTCGGCCTTGGACATGACGAACGGCGCACCTTGGCCACTACCGACCCCGACTATTACCGCTGGACTCAATGGATTTTCTTGGAGTTGTTCAACGCTTGGTTCGATTCTGAACAGCAACGCGCACGGCCGATNAGCGAACTAGTGGCCGAGTTGGATGCAGGAGTTCGTGAGCCCCAAGGNGGTGAAGATTGGGNGCTAGCCGACTCCTCGGAGCGTTTGCGGATTTTGTCTGCGTATCGGCTGGCGTATGTTGATGAAGCACCGGTCAACTGGTGTCCGGGGCTCGGCACTGTACTTTCCAACGAAGAGGTAACCGCTGAAGGACTTTCGGAGCGGGGGAACCAGCCAGTTTTCCGGCGGCCGTTGAAACAGTGGATGATGCGGATCACTGCTTACGCCGATCGCTTGCTTGATGATTTGGCTCTGCTTGATTGGAGTGATGCAATCAAGACCATGCAACGCAATTGGATTGGTCGTAGTTACGGCGCATACATCAACTTCGGGCCGGTGCGGGTGTTCACCACCCGACCCGACACGATTTTCGGCACGACTTTTATGGTTCTCGCTCCAGAGCATCCCCTTGTAGACGAACTTACTGCCGATGAATGGCCTTGCGGTACGAACGAATGTTTACGTGACGGTTACCCGAATCCGCGTGCGGCAGTAGCCGCGTATCGCCAGCGCAGCGTTAAGAAAACCCAGCAAGACCGTCAAGACAACAAAGAAAAGTCTGGTGTGTTTATTGGCGCAACCTGCCCTCTGCCTGTGGATGGCCGCGAAGTGCCGATTTTCGTTGCCGACTACGCGCTTATGGGTTATGGCACGGGTGCGGTAATGGGTGTGCCCGGTGAGGATCAACGTGACTGGGATTTCGCCACGAAATACGGTTTAGATATCATCCGCACCGTTCAACCACCTGCTGATTTTGACGGCGAGGCTTACGTCGGCGAAGGCCCTGCAATTAACAGTGGGTTCCTCAACGGGATGGACAAAAGCGAGGCCATCGAAGCGGTTATTGAGTGGCTCGAAAACCGAAATTTCGGTGAGGGTGCCGTTACCTACAAGTTGCGAGATTGGCTGTTTAGTCGTCAACGTTACTGGGGCGAGCCTTTTCCGATTGTTTACGGCAGCGATGGTCTAGCAAGGGCGCTTAGCCAAGATCAACTTCCGGTTAGGTTGCCCGACCTAATTGATTGGGCACCGCGTTCACTAGACGAAGACTCAGAACCCGAGCCACCGCTTGGCCGCGTCAGCCAGTGGCGTGAAGTCGAACTTGATCTTGGTGACGGGGCAGGTACCAAGACGTATCAACGTGAACTCAACACCATGCCCAACTGGGCCGGGTCGTGTTGGTATTACCTTCGCTACCTCGACCCCAGCAACGACAATGTGTTTGTCGATCCCGAGGTCGAAAGGTACTGGATGAGCGATCCTGATGGTGGGGTGGGCGGCGTTGACCTTTATGTAGGTGGTGTTGAACATGCGGTGTTGCACCTGCTGTATGCCCGATTTTGGCATAAGGTTCTGTACGACCTCGGCCACGTTTCTGGCCCTGAACCGTTCAAGCGTTTAATTAATCAAGGCTATATTCAAGCTGCTGCTTATCAAGATCAGCGGGGTGCGTTTGTGCCAGCCGAAGAAGTCGAGGGTGACCTCCACTTGGGTTTCACGCATCAAGGCTCGGTGATAACGCAAACGTTTGGCAAGATGGGCAAATCGTTGAAGAACGCGGTCACCCCAGACGACATGTATCAGGCATACGGAGCCGACACGCTCAGACTCTACGAAATGTCTATGGGCCCAATCGACCAGGACCGNCCTTGGGAGACACGCTCGGTGGTCGGTTCACACCGTTTGCTGCAACGTCTGTGGCGCAACATTATTGATGAACGCACCGGCGAGTCGAAGGTGCAAGACNGCGAACCCGACAAAGTGCTGCGGCAACTGTTGCACAAAACTATTGAGGGCGTGAGCACGGATATGGACAACCTGCGCTTCAACACCGCCGTTGCCAAGATAACCGAACTCAATAACGAGCTAACCAAACACTACACAAGCACTCCTCGGGAAGTCGCAAATGCCATGGTGCGGATGCTCTCCCCGCTCGTGCCGCACATAGCTGAAGAACTGTGGGTTCGTCTTGGTGAGGATGGGTCGGTTACCCAAGCCCCTTTCCCCGAAGCCGATCCCCGGTATCTGGTTGAACACACGATAGAGATGCCCGTGCAGGTCAACGGTAAACTACGAGGCAAGATTTTCGCCTCCCCAGAAGCCAGCACCGAAGACATTATCAAGTTGGCTCTCGCTGAAAAGAATGTGCTAGAACACATTGGCGGAAAGGAACTACGCAAGTCGATTGTGGTACCCGGCCGAATGGTGAGCTTCGTTGTGTAAAGNCGAGAACATAGAGCGGCTGACAACCANAGCACACCGTTGGGGTGGTGTCGTGTTTTGTGGTTGAGGACGGGCGGATGGACAACTATCGACCCGAAACGTGCAGCGTCTCCGAAGTTGGGGGCGCGGCGAATCTGGCGGCGCGGTGAATTTGGGGGAGCGGTGAATTTGGAGGTTACACGTCTTGGAGCGTTCCTCGCAGAATTGAACGCCCCGAGTGCATGGGGTCTCCGTCTCGGGGTTCAACGCTGATGTCTACTACCGAAAACACGTTGGGGTCGTAGCCGACAGGAACCGCCAAGGTATCCAAGACTGCTGAATCGATGAATCCGAGTGAAACAAGGTCGGCAACGGCACCTTGTTCGTCTGGCCGGATGAGCCACACCTCCAAGTCTGCGTCAGAACTCAACCCCGGGAGGTTTGCATCCACGAAGCGGATCACATGATCACCGTCCTGCGCCACCAGTTCTGCTGTGGCGCGTGCTTGGGCCCCCAGCGGATCAAAGCGTTCGGCATCGTAATCTAGTGCTGCGGTGGCCACGACAACGACATCAGCGTCACCTCTAGTCAACACGTAGGCGGTAACGCCAGCGATCAGGAATACCAAAGCCGCCGCAGCAGAAACGGCCACGCGCCATGGCCGAGTCGTTCCCTGCCAAGCGCTCCGTTTCAGATGCCTGCGGGAACGGAATTCGATTGGGATAACCCGCTCATCTTCAGCACCCCGTTCATCTTCAGCACCCTGCTTGCCGAGAGCCGACTCAATCCCCCTCCAAACACCCTCAGGTGGTTCCAAGAGCTCAAGGCTCTCGGCATCAAGTTCACGCAGCTTCGACTCGATGTCGAGAAAGTCTTGGCGGTCGGGTTGATCATTCAGTTGATCACTCATTGGCAGGCTCCAGAAATTCTCGAATCTTGGTGAGGCCGCGATAAATGTTGCTTTTGACCGTGCCGAGCGGGAGCGACATCGTTGCCGCAATCTGGCCGTGCGGTAAACCCTCAAAATAGTGCATAACGATCACCTTTCGGGTGTCGATAGGCAGACGACGCAGCGCTTCCGCGATCATCAGCCGTTCGGCAACCCGTTCAACCTCGGCACTAGTCGCTACCTCTGCTGTTTCAACATCGGCGCGTCGCTTGGCGTGGCGGTTCTCGGAGCGCATATTGTCGATGATTCGGTTCTTGGTAATACTGATCAACCATCCTGCCAGACTGCCTTTAGCAGGGTCGAACTGGTTGCGGCTCTTCCATGCACTAATGAAAACTTCCTGGGTGACATCTTCGGCTCGCGTGTCTTCAACCGTCTTGCGGCAGAACGTGTAGACGAGGTTTCCGTAGTGACGGTAGACCATTTCGAGAGCACCGTCATCGCCTCTAGCGAACGCCTTTTCTGCTGCTTCGGCCGTTTTGCTCGCGGGCAACTGCACAAGCGAATGGTAGCGCGGCACCGCCCGGAACCCCAACAGGCTCACATCAGTACACAGAGGGGTGGCCGTGTCTGAGCGCACAGAGGGGTTACCGGGCGGAGCTTTCACTCCCCTTTTCTCAGGAGGGCGGGAAGAGGACTTTGTCGATCACATGTATGATGCCGTTGGAGGCTTTGATGTCGGTGGCGACTACGGTGGCGTCGTTGACCATCACTGTTGAGCCGTCAACCGTTATTGTCACCTCGGCTCCGTTCACGGTGGCTACGCTCTGTCCGTCGAGCGACACGACCACCTCGGCGGGTGCTTCGACTGGTAACACGTGATATGTCAACACCGAAGTCAGCAACTCCACATTTCCGAGCACGGCTTCAGCGGGCATACCCAACATAGCTAACAGATCTGCGAAGGCATCCTCGGTTGGCGCGAGCACTGTAAAGGGTCCGTCGCCGCTCAGCGTTTCGGCCAGACCGGCGGCCTGAACCGCCGCAACCAAAGTCGGGAACGAACCCGAGGCCACCGCCACATCAACAACCGTACCCATCGCCCCATCGTCCATAGCGGGCTCAGGGCCGGGATCGGTCGGCGGGAAGAGGACTTTGTCGATCACGTGTATGATGCCGTTGGAGGCTTTGATGTCGGTGGCGACTACGGTGGCGTCGTTGACCATCACTGTTGAGCCGTCAACCGTTATTGTCACCTCGGCTCCGTTCACGGTGGCTACGCTCTGTCCGTCGAGCGACACGACAACCTCGGCGGGTGCTTCGACTGGTAGCACGTGATATGTCAACACCGAAGTCAGCAACTCCACATTTCCGAGCACGGCTTCAGCGGGCATACCCAACATNGCTAACAGATCTGCGAAGGCGTCCTCGGTTGGCGCGAGCACTGTAAAGGGTCCGTCGCCGCTCAGCGTTTCGGCNAGNCCGGCNGCCTGAACCGCCGCAACCAAAGTCGGGAACGAACCCGAGGCCACCGCCACATCAACAACCGTACCCATCGCCTCNNTCGTCAGGCGAGGCAGTTGTGGTGGGTGCAGCAGTTGTGGTGGGTGCAGCAGTTGTGGTGGGTGCAGCAGTTGTGGTGGGTGCAGCAGTTGTGGTGGGTGCAGCAGTTGTGGTGGTGCTCTCGCTCGTGCTGCTACTGTCATCACCGCACGCAGCAGCTACAAGGGTTAGCGTCAAGAACACCGCACAGAGCCGAGCGGTGAGCATTTTTTTGGACTTGGACTTGGACATTGATGCGTTTTGCATTGTGCGTACTCCATATTTTCTTTGGTAAGCGGTTTGTTCTTGTGGGGATTACGGAACAGCAAGCACGTTTGGTTTCACGAATCAAAGAAATATTTGCGGAGTGGGCAGCATGCGGGTGGGTAACCTACGGTTTATGAGCAACAACGCCCCAAGCCAAGCCGCCCCAAGCAACAATGACCCAAGCGAGAAGCAGCAGCGCGGCGAGGCTCAACGGCTTGAAACCCTGCCCGAGGATTGGGGACGCGCATTGGCCGTGGTTGCCCAGCATCCTCTCCTGTGCCTACCCATGGAGTTGATGTGAGCGACTATTTGGAGGCCGGCGTGGCATCCTTGCTGTGTCATCGCGTCTACATCAACAGTCTGGGTGACCCGAGTTTTGATCCTGATGCGTTTCTGCGGCAAATGGGCGGAAAAGTCGGGGAGGAACTTGGCGTGCCGTTTGGGGTAGCTTTTGAACTAGTCCCGATGTGAGTAGCGGTGGTTCAGCATCCGCCTCGCCGAGAACAGTAGTTAGACGGCTCTGACCTTGCGACCCAGCAGCACAAGCAGCACCACCAGAACAATCCCTAATAGTAAACGTTTCTTGGACATCAACATAACCCTATCACACGTCACCCGATTGCAGCCATAATCCGAGTTTTGGCACTTAGAACGGCGATAAAATAGCACCTGACTGGTCAGTTTTTCAGCACTTGCGACTACCATCGGGAACCACACGTCTCGCCTGAGGCAGCCTGCACACCCCGAGGTAACGTAATGACCGACACTCTCACACCTCCCCGCTACCAACCGCG
>JGIcombinedJ30088_10004268_pt1 | contig 12819 bp, 13 predicted proteins | sample PinacodermPK_FD_30088 | JGI IMG/M metagenome (IMG submission 30088)
ATAAGTATAAATTGAGTATAAATTAAGACCTGTAAGACTACATTGAAAAGGCAGGCCAACCCTGCCTTCTTGTCTTTGGGCACTATCCTACATAAGCCCCTATCGGTGGGTGTGCCGCTGCCGGTGTTGGGGTTGCCGCTGCCCGAATTATCGAACTGCCAAGTGCATTGCACGGTAAGGGAGGGGTTGGCTTGGAGGCGGAATTCAAACCCGGCGAAGCCGGGATACGCCTCCCGAAACCTCGCAAACGTGTTGTCCCGCGGGAGTTTGCGGACGTAGCCCTCCTCCGTGGTGGACCCCGCGCCCTGCCAGCTCGCAAGCTCAGCCCCACCGGCGTTCACCACGTTGTATTCGATCTGCCTCTGCGTCCCCGGCGCCGGCTGGAGCCTCACCTGCCACTCCGGACGCTCGCCCTCGCTGACCGTGGACCCGCAGGCGGGGTCTCGGCGGCCACCGTCAACTGCTGCGTCTCCGGTATCACGATGCTCACCGCCACCTGCTGGTTGTTGGACCAGGTAATGCCGCTGTTGGGCCATCCGAACGACGTACTTGTAGTGACAGTTACATCCGCGTCCTTGAAGGCGAATTCCCTTGCGCTGGAGCCAGAGCCAATCCGGAGCACGGCAAACTCTTTGAAGACTTCCGGCACCGGTTGCGAGCTTGATTGATACGTGAGCTCTATAGAAAGCCTGCCTGTACTCCGTCTCGCAAAGACCACGAACATCGAAGTACCGGTCGCTTACACTGGAAAACGGACCAGAGCCGAGCTGGATGCGGTCCTTTGTGAGCGCCGTCGAACAGTTGTCCTGATTTGCGTCGTTGTTGTCGCAGCCGTCGAAGTCACCGTTTCTATCCGACGTCAGCGTGGCGGACCACACGCCGCCACTATTATGCGCGGACGCTAACGGCCTCTTTGAGCCGTTGACTCGTATTTTGACAATTCTGTTCAATTCGACTCCCCATGTCTTCGACGGAAGTAACTGTCCACCAAGGATATTACTCGTAGTGGCGCCACTCATTCAACTGGAAAATACCCCGGACCCATGAACACCGGCATGAGACGGGTTTGAGACTGACTTGCCTTGAAGGGACAAGCGCCAAAATCTATTTTGCCGGTTACGTCCCACCTCTACGGTGTCGGGTGTGGCCAGGACCGGCAAACGACCAAAGAGCCCCCCTGCAGGTCCTGTTGCTTGCCCGGTTGCTGTGGAACCGGACATCTGCACTGGCCTGCGTTGGGCCGTCAACCAGGACTTCACCACCCCGGACCACCCGCTGCAACCCGGTGACGAACCGGCCTTTTGCCCCCCGTCGCCAGGGGGTGACGTCCTGGTTAGCGTGTTCTCTTGTGGCGGTGGCCATGGACATCAACCGAAGGATGACGATGGGGGAGTGGGGACTCCTGTTCACCCTGTCCGTTCTCTGGGGCGGCTCCTTCTTCTTCAACGGCGTTGCCGTTCGCCAACTGCCCACCTTGACCATCGTGGCGGCACGGATTGCCATGGCTGCGGTCATTCTGTGGGGTGTGGTGCTGCTGGGGCAGCGCCGCCGGATTCCCCATGGCTGGCGCCTCTGGGGATCTTTCCTGGTGATGGGTCTCCTCAACAACGCCATCCCGTTCTCCCTCATTGTCTGGGGACAGTCCCGGATCACCTCGGGGGTTGCCTCCATCCTCAATGCAGCCACCCCACTGCTGACCGTTGTCGTGGCCCATGTCGTGACAGCAGACGAGAAGATGACCGCCCCTCGTCTCACGGGGATCGTGCTGGGGATGGCGGGTGTGATGGTGGTGATGGGTGCAGACGCGCTCTCGTCCCTCGGGGTCCGGACGGTTGCCCAACTGGCTTGTCTCGCGGCTGCCCTGTCCTATGCCGTTGCCGGGGTCTTTGGCCGGCGGTTCAGGACCATGGGGGTATCTCCTTTGATGACTGCCGCCGGGCAAGTCACCGCCTCCAGTGTGATCCTCCTCCCCGTGACGCTGATTGTGGATCGGCCATGGCAGTTGCCCGTTCCAGGCTTTGATACCGTCCTTGCCTGCCTGGGGTTGGCGGTTCTGTCCACAGCGCTTGCCTACGTCCTCTACTTCCGCATTCTGGCAACCGCCGGCGCCACCAATCTCCTCCTGGTCACGCTTCTGGTTCCTGTTAGCGCCATTCTCCTGGGTGTTGTTGTCTTGCAGGAAGCCTTGCTGGCCAACCACCTGATTGGCATGGCGCTCATCGGGCTTGGCTTGGCCACAATGGATGGCCGCCCCCTGCAAGCCGTGAGAACCGCCACCGCCTGCAACCCTCGGACAAAAACCTGGCTCAGGTGAGCAGTTGCGTTCCAGGCAGCCGGTCGTTGGTTCAAGTCCAGGAGGAGGCGTATGAAATGAGCTAGCTTCAGCACATTTGAGCCGAAGACATGCCATCCATGATCCAGAGACGTCTCCGGGAATTATGGGGTCAGTTGCGGGGCAAAAAACCCCATTTTCCCCATTTTCTCTCTGAGGTCCGGCTGGAAGGGATAAGGGGCATCAAGGACTTGAAGGCAAGATTCGACTATCCGGTGAGCGTCGTTGCTGGTGGCAACGCCAGTGGGAAATCGACCGTACTGTTCGCAGCGGCCTGCGCCTATAAGGTAACCGGGGCTGGCGTTAAGGACTTCGTGCCATCCACCCTGTTCCCTGATTACCGCCCCAAGAGTGGGGGACGTGAGGACCACAGGGACAAAGTCACGCTCACTTTCGAGTATGAAACACCGGAAGGCCATCGCTCCATGCTGTGGCGGCGCTCGAAGGGCTGGAATCGGAGCTTTGGCGGCCGCAAGAATGCCAGCCAGCCGGAGCGGGCAGTCTATCTGCGCACACTCAGCAATCTCAGCAACCCGTCCGAAGTGCGGGGTGTCCTCAGCATGTCGCGCTCAGCGCAAGCGCCCAAGGAAACAGCTCTGACGGCATACCAGATAGAGCTTGCGCATCAGATGCTGCCGTTTCGGTACTCCGAAGTTGTCAATCTGTCCAGCGGGAACAAGGTTCTTCTCTTTGCTGCCCAGAAGTGTGGCGGCTTCTACTCGGAGTTACACATGTCTGCCGGTGAGCGGGCCATCCTGCGCCTATCTCAGGAAATCGCCCAACTCAAGGGGGCACTCATCCTCATCGACGAGTTGGAGGCGGGGCTGCATCCTTGGGTACAGCAGCTTCTCATGGCGCAATTGCAGGACTTGGCATTGCGCAACGACTTGCAGGTGATCGTCACGACCCACAGCCCGGTCGTGCTGGACTCGGTGCCAGAAAACGGCCGCATTTTCCTCCACCGTAACGAGGCGACCGGTGAAGTAGCGGTTCGACTTGCCTATCGCGACATTATCCAGAATGCGCTTTACGGACGATCAGGAGGTGCCCTCAATCTCCTCTGCGAGGACAAGGCTGCTGAAGGTCTACTGAAAGGTGTGCTGGACGTTCTTCTACCTGAGTTGGAGATCAGCACGGAGTCGGTTCATATTGGCCGCGACACAGGGGCGGACGAGTTCTCGTCCCATGCCGCCGCATTTCGAAAGTTCGGCCAGATCAAGAGCTTTGTTTTTGTTCTCGACGGCGACAAGCGCGACAGCCCTGCGGAGGAAAGGTTGCGGGAGCACGCGCGAAGCGATTCCGTGTTCTTTCTTCCCGGTGAGGCGCCGGAGGCCTGGGTGTGGCAGGCATTGAAGCAGTTCCCCGCTGATGCAGCAAAAGGACTGGGCTGCGGGAAAGACGAACTCACAACGAAGTTAAGCCAATTGGACTCCCTCTACGACTTGGCGTCGGGCCGGCGAGACGAGATCCCCAAGACCAAGCTGCGCCGACTTGCTGAAGCAGTGAGCCGAACTGAACCGGAGATCGCCCGCATGGTCGGACGGCAGGAGGCAGGAAACAAGCAGAGCGATATTCAGCCGCTGGTGGAAAATCTGAAGAGCGCACTGCAGCGGTGGCGCGATGTTGATTTGGCCTCGCCCTGATGAGCACTTCAGTAGATCAAAACCTCCCACGAACGCTTCAGGACAGAAGACGTTTGATGTCCGCAGCGACACTGCGCACGGCCCGCCCACGACTGCCGAATTTCAGTTTCCAACTGGTGGGGAGTTCCCCGTAGGTGCATCCTGCCGCCCGGATCCAGAAGATGTCCCCGTAGCCCTTGGCAGTGCCCCGAGGCCGTTCCAGAATTTCGCCGCGACACTCTCCCTCCGTTTCCAGGAGAATCTCTCCAAGGGGGTTGGCCAGAGCCAAGGCGCTGACCAATGCGGCAGTGCGGTAGAGCGTGCCCTTCAATTCCGCCAGCAGCCGCGCTTGACGGCTTGCTGCATCGGGTCCGTAGCGGGCTGAATAGACGCCGGGAGCGCCATGGAGGGCATCCACCACCAGCCCCGAGTCGTCAGCCAGACTCCATTCTCCGGTGAGTCGGGCCACGGTTGCGGCTTTCAGGCGAGCGTTTTCGGCAAAGCTGGAACCCGTCTCTTCCACCACCAGCCCCTCGGGTTGAACCGCCAGCCGAATGTCCACAGGGGTGAGCATGGCAGTGATTTCCCCTATCTTGCCGGCATTGCCGCTGGCGATCACCAATAGGGGCGGAGAGGAGGACGACACCTGAAACTCGTAACACACTCCCCATTGTTGGTGATGCCCGGACCAGGAGCCGCTACCTTGGCTGAAGGTATGACGCAGTTCCGGGTTGGTCGACACTGCACTGGCGTTACAGAACATCCTGACCCCGCCCGTTCTCTTTTTTTTCCTGGGGATGCTGGCTGTTCTTCTGGGGTCCGATCTGGAGATTCCAGCCCCGTTGCCCAAGCTGTTCTCCTTGTATCTCCTGCTGGCCATCGGCTTTACCGGGGGTGTGCAACTGGAACGCAGCGGTCTGTCCCTCACGGTGCTCCTGAGTGTGGGCGCCGCGGTGTTCATGGCCTCGGTGATCCCCCTCTACAGCTTCCTCATTCTGCGCACCCGCCTGGACGTCTACAACTCTGCGGCCATTGCCGCAGCCTACGGCTCCACCAGCGCAGTGACCTACATCACGGCGGAATCCTTTCTGCGGGTGCTGGAGTTGCCGTACGACGGCTTCATGGTGGCGGCCCTGGCCTTGATGGAATCACCGGCCATCATCGTTGGCCTGCTCCTGGTGCGCCTCCTGGGTCGCTCGTCCCGGAAGCCGGGCCAGGAAAAGGTGGGTCCGGGGGCCGTGCTCCACGAGGCGTTTCTGAACAGTTCCGTGTTCCTCCTCATCGGTAGCCTGCTGGTGGGGTTTCTGGTGGCCCAGCAGGGTCCTACAGGTGTGCAAAAGCTGGAGATCTTCACCGACAAGCTCTTCTATGGCGTGCTTACGTTTTTCCTCCTGGACATGGGACTGGTGGCGGCTCGTCGTCTCAACGAACTGCGCCGAGCCGGACCCTTTCTCATCGGATTTGCCGTGCTGATGCCCTTGGTCAACGCCTTCCTGGCCATTGGCCTGGCGGCCGTGTTGGGGATGAGCCAGGGCACGGCGCTGCTGTTTGCCGTGCTCTGCGCCGGTTCGTCCTATATCGCCGTGCCGGCCGCCATGCGGATGACCGTTCCGGAAGCCAACCCCAGTCTGTACATCTCCACGGGTTTGGGGCTCACGTTCCCTTTCAACATCATTGTTGGAATTCCCTTGTATCTCCAGGTCATCAAGACCGTGATCCCTGCCGGCTAAGCCATGAACCGTGTTGACGTGATTCTCAGCGAGCGTGAACTGGAGCGCCTGGTCAACGTGATTGACAGTTGCGGCACACCCGGCTATTCCGTGGCGCGCCACGTCACGGGCCGAGGCGCCCATGGACTGGTGGCCAGCGAAGCACTTGAAGTCACCGGGTTGGGAACCAACGTTCATGTGATCATCTTCTGCGAAGAACCCGTGACCGAAGCCCTGCGCACTGCACTGCGACCACTGCTGGCCTACTACGGTGGCGTGGCCTTTGTCTCCACCTGTGAGCCCGTTTGAGCCACTGGCGCCAGTGACCAGGGGAAGCACCGCGTCTCCCCGGACCGTGGCCCTGGTTGTTCCCCACGTGGCTCCTTCACCGTCACCCCGGGCCAGGGCCTTGCGGTTGGGCGTGCTGGCTTCCGGCCATGGCTCGAACTTTGCGGCCCTGGTCCGGGCCTCACGCCATGGTGCGCTGCACGCAGAGGTGGTGGGGCTGGTGGTGAACACACCCCGTTGCAAGGCCCTGACCAGAGCCGAGCGCCTGGATGTTGCGGCCACGGTGATGGATCACCGTCGTTACAACAGCCGGGAAGCCCTGGACCGTGCCCTCGTGGACCATTTCCGCACCCTTCGGGTGGATGTGCTGGTCATGGCGGGATGGATGCGCATTGTCTCGCCTGTACTCTGCCAGGCCTACGACAAGCGACTGGTCAACATTCACCCCTCACTGTTGCCCGCCTTCCGGGGACTGAACGCCATGGAGCGGGCTTTGGCTGCCGGTGTTCGCATTACCGGATGCACAGCCCATCTGGTGGTGCCGGAAGTCGATGCAGGCCCCATTCTGATCCAGGCGGCCGTGCCGGTCTATCCCAACGACACCATGGCTACCCTGGCCCCCAGAATCCACGCCCAGGAGCATCGCATTCTGCCCGTTGCCGTGGCCATGGCTGGCCGGAACCTGTTGAACGAGCGTCCCTGANGNGTCAGGATGCATGTCAGGGATAAAAGGGTTCCAGCGGCAGGCCCGTGGAATCGGGCAACCCCAGCATGATGTTGAGGCATTGCACCGCCTGGCCTGCTTGCCCCTTGAGCAGGTTGTCCAGTGCCGCCATGACAATCACCTGGCCTGTGTGGGGATTGGTGGCCACGGAGAGGAGGGCGCGGTTGGTCTGGCGCACCCACTTGGTGGAGGGATACACCCCCACCGGCAGCACGTCCACACAGGGGTGGTCNCGGTAGGTGTCAAGGAAGTGGCTTGTGAGTTGGGCCGCCGAGCAGTCTGGTGCGTGCAGTTGGCCGTACACCGTTGCCAACAGCCCCCGCACCATGGGCAGCAGGTGGGGGGTGAACTGGAGGCGAANGGGAAGGCTTCTCCCCAGGGTTGTGGCCTGAATTTCAATCTCCCTGGTATGGCGATGCCCCTCAACCCCGTAGGGAGCAACAGCTTCCCCGGCCTCCGCCAACAAAAGGTGCTGCCGCGCCTCACGGCCACCTCCGGACGTGCCGGTCTTGGCATCGATAACGATGCCCTCCGACAGGATCAAACCCTCTTGCAACAGGGGTAACAGAGCCAGGAGGCTGGTGGTGGGGAAGCAACCGGGGCAGGCCACCAGGCGAGCGGTGGCGATGGCCCGGTGGTTAAACTCCGGCAAGCCGTAGACCGCCTCTGCGCAGAGGCCGGCATCAGTGCGCTCCACTGCCCCACCATGGCCGCCATAGATTTGTCGCCAATCCTCCAGGTGAGCAAACCGATAGTCCGCCGACAGATCCACCACCCGCAGACCACGCTCCAGCAGTGCAGGCGCCAGTGTGCCGGCCCGTCCGTTGGGCAGGCTCAGCACCACCAGGTCGGCAGCGGCAGCGATAACGTCGGGATCCGGTTGGGCCACATGTAGATCCGGTCCTGTATCAAGGAAAGGGGCCAGTTCTCGCCAGTGGCTGCCCACCGAGCCATGACCCCCCAGAAACGTGACCCGCAGACGGGGATGAGTATGGAGCAATCGCACAGTCTGGAGTCCTCCATAGCCGGAGGCACCAATCACGGCAACACGATGAGGGGACAAAGTAGACACCGTTCAGAGAAAAATGGCTCGAGAACGCCATGAAATCAGCCTAAAGCAGCCATCTGCCGTTCCTTGCTTTCCATGACCTTCAGCACCGTTCCCGAGGCCCTTGATGCGCTACGCAATGGAGATTGCATTGTGGTGGTGGACGATGAGAACCGTGAGAACGAGGGAGATCTGATCTGTGCCGCCCAATTCACCACCCCCAGACAGGTGAACTTCATGGCCAGCGAGGCCCGAGGGCTCATCTGCCTGGCCATGGAGGCCGAGCAACTGGACGAGTTGGATGTACCCCTGATGGTGGATTGCAACACCGATAGCAACCAGACCGCCTTCACGGTGAGCATCGATGCAGCACCGGAGCATGGCGTCTCCACCGGGATTTCGGCAGAGGACCGTGCCCGCACCATTCAAGTGGCCATTGGACCCGGTACCCGCCCCCGTGATCTCCGCCGTCCAGGCCATATTTTCCCGCTGCGCGCCCGGGGGGGAGGCGTCCTGAAACGTGCTGGCCATACGGAAGCCGCAGTGGATCTGGCCCGTCTGGCAGGTCTTTATCCCGCAGGGGTGATCTGTGAAATCCAGAATCCGGACGGCTCCATGGCGCGCCTGTCGGAATTACGAATCTACGCCCGGCGCCATGGGTTATGCCTGGTGAGCATCGCCGACATCATTCGCTATCGGCTCCACAACGAACGCTTTGTCACCCGTGTGACCACTGCGCGTTTGCCCAGCCGTTTTGGCAGCTTTCAGGCCATCGGCTTCCACAACCGGCTGGATGGCCGTGACCATTTGGCCATTGTTCGCGGGCCGGTGGAGCGTCTGGGGGATGGTCCTGTGCTGACGCGAATCCATTCGGAATGCCTCACCGGCGATGCCCTGGGCTCCCTGCGTTGCGACTGCCGGGATCAATTGGAAGCCGCCCTGAAGATGATCGAGGCGGAGGAGCGTGGTCTGGTTGTCTATCTTCGCCAGGAAGGCCGTGGTATCGGCCTCATCAACAAGCTGCGCGCCTATAGCTTGCAGGATCTGGGTCTGGATACGGTTGAGGCCAACGAACGACTGGGCTTTGACGCAGATTTGCGGGACTACGGCATCGGCGCCCAGATTCTGTATGACCTGGGCATCCATCAACTGCGACTGATCACCAACAATCCCCGTAAGGTGGCAGGCCTGGGAGGCTATGGCCTGGAAATCAGCGAACGGGTTCCCCTGGTGATGGAGCCCGGCCGGCACAACCTCCGCTACCTGAATACAAAAGCCCGGAAGCTGGGCCACCTGCTCCAGGGTGTTCATGCGGTGTTGGGATTGGACTATGGGCAGCAGAGTTCCGCTCAGGAGCGGGGCCAACTGCTGGAGCGGATCCGGACCATGGCCCAGGCGGCTGGCGCTGTGACCACCGAGGACGTACAGACCCGCACCAGGGCCCTGCTTTGTAACCCTGACCTCACGGTCCGCCTGGCCCCCACGGCCAGGGCCGTCCTGGGACCGTTGCTGCAAGACATGGTGCCCCGACTGGCGGCCCAGGTGTCGTTGCAGCGGCTGCAACTGCTGGTCAGTCCCGATCAGCAGCAGAGTGGTCATCCCCGTGTTGACGTGCCGGTGCTGGAGCAGCCCTGGGGAGATTGGTCGGCCTTGACGAAGGTGGACGATGGCGCCCACTGCCTGCTCTGTTGGAGCCAACCCGGCCCCGATGTGCCGGACCCGACGTGAAGTATCCTGGACGGGACCGGAATGGAGATCGGCATGACAGCGGCAGAAGCCTCCAGGGAGTTGAGCGTTGCCGTGATTGGAGGCAGCGGCCTCTATGCCATGGAAGGGTTGGAGGTGATACGTGAGCATCGGATCGAGACACCTTTTGGTCTCCCTTCGGATCTCCTGACGGAAGGGCGTCTGAACGGGACACCGGTGGTGTTCATGGCCCGCCATGGCCGTCACCACCATCTCCTGCCCACCGAAGTGCCGTACCGGGCCAACGTCTGGGCCTTACGCTCCCTGGGGGTGCGCTACCTCGTTGGTTGTTGTGCGGTGGGATCGTTGCAAGAGTCCATTGGCGTCCTGGATGCGGTGGTTCCCGATCAATTCATTGACCGCACCGTCAACCGTCAAGCCAGCTTTTTCGGGGAAGGCTGCGTTGCCCACGTTGGCTTTGCCGACCCCTTCTGCCCTGTGCTCTCCCAACGGCTTCACCAGGCAGCCGTCCGGACCATGACATCCGGCCCCACTGCCCATGGCCATGGAACCTATGTCTGTATTGAAGGGCCGGCCTTTTCCACCCGTGCGGAATCCGAGCTCTACCGCAGTTGGCAAGGGCATGTGATCGGCATGACCAGCCTCACGGAAGCCAAGCTGGCCCGGGAAGCCGAAATCGCCTATGCCTGTCTGGCCATGGTGACGGATTACGACTGCTGGCATGAAGACCATGACACTGTGAGCGTCGAGATGGTCATTGCCAATCTTCGGGCCAACGCCACAACCATCCAGACCATCCTTGGGACCTGCTTGCCATCCTTGGCGGCGGAGCAGCCGGAGAGCCCTGCCCACAACGCTCTGGCCACGGCATTGCTCACTGCTCCCGATCAAGTGCCTGGCCCTGCGCGCCAGCGGCTGGATCTGTTCACCCAGCCCTACTGGGGACCCTATCAACCCTAGGGATCCCTGAAGGCAGTCCCGCAGAACTTCAAAGCAGACGCTCCAGCTTCTGCCGCAGGTCGTTCAAGTCGGAATCCGGGTCCGGTTCGGAATCCGGGTCGGACGCGCCATGACGCGGGGTGGTCTCAGCCCGAGTGGTGTCCGGTGCCGATTCCGAACATTGTGGTTCCGGCTGCCGATGCCAGTTCTCTACATCCAGATTGCGTTGCGGAGGCAGGAGAAGCAGCCGGTCCTCTTCGGACCGGGGCCGAAAACCCTTGGGGACAATCCGGGCTTCATAACCGTTGGAGCGACAGAAGTGCTCCACCTCTTCACGGGCAATGCTCTCCACGGTTGGACTGGGGAAGTCCTGAGCTTCCAGAAGTCCGGCATAGCGCTCGGCATCATCCGCATCTTCAAACAGCAACACAACGGTCTTGCCCTTGAGGTCAAGGGAGTGGATGCCTTCACCATGGGTGCCGTCATCAAACAGCAAGACGTGAATGCCCATCATCGACAACGCAGTTGTTGTATTCTCGCACCAGGAGGCAACGTCCGCTGCGCCAACTGGCTGACGCCCTGGGCCGGACTGAACCGGATATCGCCCGGGTGGTGGGGCGGGCGGTTGGAGGCAGGGAAGCAGGGCGATATTCAGCCGCCCCTCCGCACCACCAGCAACCCGACACAAAGAACGCCAATCAAAGGACCTGGGGGGAGATTCAGCAGGAGGGCCAGCAGGAAGCCGCCCACACTGAGAACCATGCCGGCCGTAGAAGCCCTGAGGACAGCCTGTCTCAGGCTGGTGGCCCCAGCCAGACCCAACAACGCGGGCGCACACATGAGACCAATCACCAGCACCACCCCCACGGCGGCCATACTGCTGACGATCACGAAGGCCGTGATCCCGGCCAAGGCCAATTTCAAGGCCCGCAGCGGCAGGCCACTGGCTGCCGCCCCCACCGGATCCACCCCCAGAAACACCAGAGGCCGGTAGCAGGCTGCAAAAAACAGTCCCTGCAACAGCAGGCCACCTCCGGCCTGGAGCAGGTCCACTGGCCTAGTGAGCAGCATATCCCCAAACAGGGTGGCTTCCAGATCTATCCTGATGCCCAAAAGGGGAATCAGCAGCACCCCAAGACCCAGAAACCCGGCCAGGACAGTGTTCATCACAGCGCCATGATGGTTGCCTGTGGTCTGTCCGGGGCCGCCAGAAGCCGCTCCGCCACAAGGGCGCCCAGAAGGCCACTGAGCGATCCGCCCACGCTGGGGGGAAGGCCGAACGCCACAGCCAGGGCCAAGCCCGGCAGCACCGCGTGGGAGATGAGGTTGGCCTGCATGACCCGCCCCTGCATAATCAGCAAGACGCCGCTGATGGGACATAGCGCACCGGTCAACAGGGCCAGCAGCAGGGGGAGAATCCACCAGCTCATGGGAGATCACATCTCCGATCACGCCCTGTCCGGATCCCGCCTTCCCAAGGTTCAACCACAATAATGGTTCCCCATGGTGACGTCGTTGAGAGTCTGTCGCACCTGGTCGGGGGCGCCGTCGGCGCGGAGCACCTGGTCCAGCACCAGCACCCGGTCATAGGCGTTCAAGGCGGGACCCCAATCGTGGCTGCTCACCAGCAGGGTCAACCCTGCATCGCTGAGCTGCCGCATCAGACCCAGGAGCAACTGACGAGCCGGAGGATCAATGGCGGCGCAGGGTTCATCCAGAAGTAACACCTCAGCCGGCTGCACCAGGGTGCGGCCCAGCAGAGCGCGCTGTTGTTGCCCACCGGAGAGTTGATCCAGGCGTTTGCCCGCCATGGACCCCAGACCCACCCTTTGCAAGGCCCCATCCACGTCGCAACAACCAGGACGGGAAGCGGCCAACCGACCCAGCCCGGCGAACTCCGCCACCGTGATGGGGAAATGCCAGTCGATTTCCCCCTTCTGGGGCATGAGGGCAATCCGCTGACGACACCGCCGCACCGGCACCCCATCCAGCTCCACCGCCCCGGCGCTGGGCTGGAGTTGTCCCTGCAACAGATGCAGCAGGGTGGATTTGCCGGCCCCGTTGGGACCCACCAGGGCGGTCAGGCTGCCGGGGCAAAGCTGGAAGGCAATCTGATGGAGCACCCGCTGCCGACCGTAGTGGTAGCTGAGGTCATAGGCGCGCAGACCTGGCGGTGCTGGCGGCGCTGTCTCGACAGGTGCAACAGCCCCTTGGGCGCGTCTCGAAACGTCCGTTCTCAAATGGAGTTTGCAACTGAGTCTAAATTGATGGTAACATCAGGGGCGCATGAACAGGGCTTTAGCGTCCACAAAACCGATGATTCAGCGTCTGAGTAGTGTTGCGTTGGCAATGGTGCTGCTGGGGGGCCTGGGCACAGGTTGCAGTCGCCCACGATCCTTGCAGTCGTCCGGCCCGGCTGAGGCCGGGGCAGACAATCCCCAGGTGGCGGC
>JGIcombinedJ30088_10004269_pt1 | contig 12814 bp, 16 predicted proteins | sample PinacodermPK_FD_30088 | JGI IMG/M metagenome (IMG submission 30088)
CCGTCCGGTCCTCCCACATGCGACCGTCGCGCAGCAGGGCGTTCGCGGTCACGATCAACTTCCTCATGACCGCGGTCACGGCGACTTTGTGGGGCTTGCCCCTTTCCGTAAGTCGCTTGTACATGTCCTTCATGTCCGGATTGAACCGGGTTGCCGCCATAGCCGCCATGAAAAGTACGTCTCTTGGCCTGCGTCGTCCGCCGGCGACGTGGCGCCCGCCCTTCAGGGTCCCGCTGTCGCGGGCGAAGGGCGCCACGCCGATCAGGGCGGCGGCCTAGCGGTTGCCGATCGCGCCGAGCTCGCCCATCCAGGCGATCAGGGACGCCGCCGTGACGGGACCGATGCCCGGCACGGAGGTCAGGATCCTGTAGCTCTCCTCAAAATCGTCCGAGCCGGCGACCAGGTCCTCGATCCGCCGGTCGTACTCGCGGACGCCGGCGTCAAGCTCCGAGAGGACCTTCGGGACNGGCCCGTCCGGCAGAGGGTCGCCGACCTCNTCGCAGGCCGCCTTCAGCTGCGCGCGCTGGTCGACAAGGGCCTCCCGAAGCACCAGCATGTCGCGGAGCCGGTCGATTGGTCACGTCGGCAGGCGCGGTGGCCGGCATGGCCGGGAACGCGGCCCCGAAGGCGGCCAGGATCCTGGCGTCTACCCTGTCGGTCTTCGCCAGCTCGCCACCGGCCTTCGCGAAGTCCCGGGACTGGCGGGGGTTGACCGCACAAGCCGCGAAGCCCGCGGTCATGCAGCGATTGCAGAAGCGCCCTGTGCATCCTTCCCGTGGCCTCCATGACGACCCGTTCCGCNCCGCCCCGCCGTCCTTCAGGATGCCGGCGATCTTGCGGAAGCCGTCCGTGTCGTTGGTGGCGGTTTCATCCTTGCCGTTCAGGTGAATGTTGAGCGACTTCTTGCTCACGTCGATTCCGGCGACTACGATGGCCATGTTCTCCCGCTCCTATCCTCGCGATGATTCGGTTCTTGAACCCAGCATCCATCCAGGACCCGGGAGACGAAGGGAGGGCGGGCCGACCATGCTCCTGCACGGATCTTGCGATCCAAGGTGCGTTCGGTCCGACCCGTCCTGCGGGGCCAAGCCCCGCTCCGCCGTCGTCAGGCCTGGCGACGGCGGTCCCGACACAGGAATGAACCGGGGAGCCGATGGAAGGCAAGGCAATGGTTTTCCACAGGAATCCGCGCCCAAATTATCCACAGCCACCTCCTGATTCGTTTCTGATTCTTTGNACATACGAGGTGCTGCGCTTCNCGCGCGACTCCTCGGTTCCGGCAACCAACAACCTGGCGGAGCGCGTTCTGCATCTGTACAAGATCCAGCGGAAGATTTCCGGCTACTGCCGAAGCGTGGCCGGCGCGGTGGCCCAGGCGAACCTGAGGACGATGCTGGAGACGGCGCACATGCAGGGCTGGAACGTATTGGAGACGCTGGAGGCCGGACCGGCGGCGGCTTCGACCAAACTGAAGACGTCGTAGCCGGGTGCCTCCGGCTTCACGCCCCCCGAATTCCGCCCAAAAGATGCCGAACGGTCCCGCGACGGTCGAATCTCGACTTGAAAATCCAAGACCCACCGGAAAAAAGATGGAAATTGGAACGTCACTAGTTACACGCCATGAAGACCAGAAGGACGCGGGTCTTGCTGGCTGCCCAGGATTCTGACGGCAATAGCTCGCGCCTACCCACCCAGCTCGATTCCTTCTCAATCGTCAGACCGCGAAAACGAATCCCGAACTCCCAAGTCAACCCTTGGACGGGCGCAAATTCTTTTTGGCGAAATTACTTTATCTCGCTGCTAAGCGCGTGTCGCCGCCGACTGACTTTCGTAGGCCGCCATAAAATCCAAGCGCGGTTAATCCGTCCCGTCTCTACGAGGGCGCCAGAGTCCGGATATCGCCTTCAAAGGGAAGGGGAATTCGCGATAATTCCCGGCCCTCGATAAAATCCCGTAGGTCTCGAACTATTTTCTTCCCGGTGGTCGCAAAAGCGCCAAATGGCGCCAAAGCTCCGAGAAAAAGCGAGAGTCTTGTCGCAGCCTTCAGTCGGCCCGGCGGTCCTCCGGGCCATGTTCAATGAAGAGAAAATCGGATTTGAGGCTCGCCGCGGTTTTTCGGCACCTTCATGCAAAATTAAGATTTCCTCGTGCCAAGCGATGCGGAAAAGAGTCTTCGAATTGCGTTCAAAGCCCCATTGAATCCAAATTGCGCTTCATGCCGTCCATTACTCGAAGCAATTCGGCCTGGATATTCGTTTCGGTAAGCGCATGGCCTGATGCCGATACGATTTTCAACTGGCTTCCTTTCCATCTTCGGGAAAGCTCATAGGCCGCCGCGGGCGGGCAAACCATATCGTATCGCCCTTGAACAATGACTCCGGGAATTCCGTCTAGCAAGCTCGCGCCATCCAATATCTGGCCGTCATAATCCAAAAAACCGCCGTTCTTGAAATAATGGCACTCCAGTCTAGCAAATGTACGAGCGTAGACAGCGGGCACCTCCCGTTCTCCGGCATCGGCGAGAGTGGCGAGCGTACTTTCCCACCTGAACCAGCGATGAGCAAACGCGATTTCCTCCTGGATATCGCCGTTAAATAGGCGAGCATGGTACGCGGCAATCACGTCGGAACGTTCGGTTTCTGAAAACGGCTCGACAAAATGCTCCCATTCGCTTGGCCAGAATTTGGCGGCGCCGCCTTGGTAAAACCATTGCAGTTCGTCGGAAGACAGCAGGAAAACGCCTCTTAGCACCATGCCGGCAACGCGATCCGGATGCATTTGGGCATAAAGCAAAGCGAGCGCCGCGCCCCATGAGCCGCCGAACAGAATCCATCGATCGATGCCGAGCGCTCGCCGAATTTTTTCAATATCGCCGAGAAGATGCTGAGTTGTATTGGCTTCGACGGATGCGTTGGGCTTGGAACGGCCGCAGCCTCTTTGATCGAACAATATCGCTCTATAGATGGCAGGGTCGAAGAAATGGCGCATGGACGGGCTGCATCCGCCGCCGGGACCGCCGTGCAAAACGAGAACAGGCGCGCCTAAAGGAGAGCCGCACTGCTCAAGATAGATTGAATGTCCGTCTCCCACGTCGACAACGCGAATGTCGAACGGTCTGCAGGCGCGATAAGGTCTGATACCTGCCTGAAATTTGCTCGAAGGCGAGTCCATGCTATATGCTAAAGCAGAATTTTCCACGGGCGACTTAAGCCATATCAACTGGACGAACGCAATGCCGGCAGTCAATACGGCGGATAGCCGCGAAATTGAAAATTTCGAAGCCATTGCCGACGAGTGGTGGGACGCCAAGGGAAAATTCCGGCCGCTCCACGAGTTGAATCCGGTCAGGCTCGACTACATCGTCGCACAGCTGGCCGTCGAATTCGAAAGGGATTCGACGGCATCCATGCCCTTTAANGATCTTCGAATCGCAGATGTCGGCTGCGGCGGAGGCCTGGTGGCGGAACCTGTCGCCAGACTCGGCGCANTGGTTACCGGCATCGATGCCGCGGAGGCGAATATACGCGTTGCCAGAGAGCATGCGAAGCAAATGGGACTTGAAATCGATTATCGAAATATACCCGTCGAAAGGCTCCTGGACGATAGCGAAAAGTTCGATGCGGTCTTAAGCTTGGAAGTAATTGAGCACGTGCCCGACCCCCTTCTCTTTTTGAAAATTTGCGGAGAGCTGCTGAAGCCCGGCGGGGCGATGATTTGCTCCACGTTGAATAGAACGACAAAATGCTTTGCGCTGGCAATAATTGGCGCCGAGTACATCCTCAAATGGCTGCCCAAGGGCACTCATGAATGGACGCGTTTCCTAAAGCCGGATGAACTATACGCTTGCATTCGCGAAGCGGGGCTGGAACCAATTGACAGAAAGGGGTTTGTATTCAATCCTTTTCGCGGTTCCTGGAAAGTTTCCGAAACCGATCTTCAGGTAAACTACGTAACGACGAGCCGAAAACCGCGGCCGGCGGCGGCCTAGACAAGGCAACGGGTTCTTCGGCGGACTAGGATTCAGAGTCCGCCGGGAGAATTTTCGTCGTCATCCGGCTGCATCGGAGCATCCTCGCGAATAGGCCGCTGAACTATGAGCCCTATTGTTCGGGCGGAACCATCGCGGGCTTGTGCGGCATGACAATTTCGCGGCGCTCCGGCGAAAGTCGACTCAGCAGCGCGGCGCTCGGGCGGTAATTGTGCCGGAAAAAGCCCCAGGACGGACCGTATCGATACACCGCGATGCGACGCTGCCCGGAATTTCTGCGAGCTGCGGAGCCATGCATAATTGCGTCGACAAACAGGATCGCATCGCCGGCTTCGAGAAAAACCTCCTCAGCTCCGGCTACGCCTTCAGCCGATGTCGCGACTGTCGACATCGCCGCCGCATCGAATTCGGGATGCTGGATGTTTGACTTGTGGCTTCCCGGTATAACCATCGTGGCCCCGTCGCCCTCGCTAATGTCGTTGAGGGCCATCAATATATTGATTTGACCGCAATGAAATCTGCCGTCGTGATACCTGAATTGACACCGGGTTATCCGATCCTGACCTCCGGAATGGAGGCCGATTGCCTGGCCCGGGCCTCTGATCGAAGCAAAATTCTCGTCGATGAAGCAAGGGCCGTGCAGCCCGTCGAAATTTTTTTGGTCTGTTCCAATGAAGTGGATTACCTTTTCTATCCAGGACGGATGATCGATTAGATTTTCAAAGGGCGCGCCGGCTTCGTAGATTTGCTGAAGGTTGAGCCCTTCNTGCGAACCAGTAAAATTATGGCCCTGNACATAGCCNCGCCATTCTCCCGGCCCGACATCCTGCAGTTCATCTAGCAANTCGTTGCAAGCGGCAACNTCGTCTTCCGAAAGGGCATTCTTCANGACCAGATAGCCGTTCAGGTCGAACAAATATCTTTCCATTTCAGTGCATCGAGACAATTTCTCCCTCCCTCTGCCGGTAAAAGGTTCGATTTTCGCTTATTTGGGCTTGGTTGAAGGACATTGCAAGATATCAAGGCCCGCCCTTTAGTTTACAGAAAAAAATCGAAATGGCCGCTTCGAAGNATTCAAAATTTGGCGCAGCTCAATCTTTTAGATTCCTGAAGTTCCGGGCCGCNAGTTGCCCTGTCGGGNGAACCGAAAGAACAAGCTTTTAATTTCGGCGATTATCCGGTCCTTTGCCGCGGCGTCGGCGCGAATTNCGCGCGCCATGCCGAACTGTCGCCGGACCTCTCCGGTCCCAACGANTTGCGACAACAGCCGGTAGTTCCTCCTTCCGTATCGAACCTTCCCTGCGACGATCGCGGGATGAACTTGCAGGGCGTTGGCGAGATTCATCACGGCCATGGTCGTCGGCCGATCCCGCACTGCGCTTGCTTCCCAATCGATGCGCGGAATAAGCGATTCATCCGCCCATTCGTCTGCCTGCGCCTTCCTGGGATCTTCCCGTCTCCGATCGAGTTTGCGAAGCGTGAAGTCGTCGGCGAAGGCTTCGCCACTGTCGTTGTCCATATGTCTGCCCGCATGGGCCAACTCGTGCAGCAAGCAGAACCAGGAATTGTTGATTCTGTCGTAGCGAAGAATGAGTCCGATTACCGGTCTGCCATCACCGAGCCGGAGTACCACCCCATCCAGATACGTCTTCGGCAGATGCTTTTCGATCACCAGCGGAATGCCGTGCTTGGCCAGAAACTCCTTCGCCAGCCGCGGACCGTCTTCCGACCAACTCAGCCGCGCGACCTTTCTAAGGAAGTCCAAAGTTACGGTGCCAGGTTCATAGTCCGCCTTGGGACGGTTCTCGGTGGCTCTTGCAAGAATCTGCCAGCACCGCGCCCCGAGCGCAAAGGGGTTCATTTTGGCATTCGCGCGCACGTGATCGTTCTTTCGGTAGAGCGAGGCGACCGCGACATCCAGTCCCCCTGCTCGATTGATCAGGTCCCGCATGACGTGCTCGGCGCGTCCCGCTAGATCGGGTCTATCCGGAATCCAGCCCAACTTTGCCATTGGCTTGACGGGAGACCGGCTCCACTCCATGTCGGCCCACGGATCGTCCAGGTCGACATCCGGCTCCTGCAGTAGCCGTCCGCCGGAATCCCGAGATGCTCATGCAGCGCGCGCGCCACCGGCATGGTGATTGCGCACTTGCCGGAGAGAACTTTCGAGACCTTAGCGCGGCGACCGGACTCGGATAGCCCATCGGCACTTGTTTGCTTTCGTACAGTTTTACGAGATCGACCAGCACATTGAGCTCATCGCCCTCCGGGCTGTCGGCTTCCGTGTCCATGAGTTCAGAGATCCGGTGCAAAGCCACCTCGTAGTCCCCTTCGGACCGGATTGGCTTGAAATTGGCCATCTCACACCTCCTCCACGTCTACGGCGTCGTACTCGGCGTGCGTACCCACAAAGCGGATGTAGACGGCGTGATACCGGTAATTGATCGTCACCACGAGGCGATAGTCGTTGCCTTTGATGTTGAAGATCACCCGGTTGTCGCCAACGATGCTCGCGTGGCCGTACATCTCCTTCATGGCGGCCGGCGTGTGTCCCAATCCGCTTGCTTCACTTCCTTGTACCAAGCGAGAAGCGGCTCTTCGGCATCTGGGCGACGCTTCCAGAACTCCCGGAGCGTCTTCTTGGCAATGATCCGCATGACCTAAATGCACCGTTCTCGAACATGTTAAGTACATTATTCATAGAACAGAAACTATTGTGTACAGGGGGCGCAGTCTCCCGTGTCAAGCGATCTGGCTTGGCCGGGCGCGAGTCAGATTTGTTCCTTAGGCCACTTTCTTTTTCTCCGCCCAATACTCCCGGAAGTCGTCGAAGGCGTTGGATTCGACCGCGCAGCGCAGCGTTAGAATCTTGTTGGCGCCCCTCGACGCTCCAGAACCNGAACGGTTTTTCGTTCCGAATTCCTCGGGAAGAGCGCNGTCCGCCTCCGAGTTTTCCGGATTCGGCAATCCTGTCCGAAAGTCGGCGACCCGAAAACCGCTGATTCACCNGCATGGAACCGCCCCGTTTCGACGGGCTCGGCGCGAAGCCCTTTATTCCCGGAGAATTTCCAGGAATTTCCTGTGGCCGAGCGCCTTGATAGACTCCCGCCAAAATTTTTTCTTGAACTTCATGGCCACCATTCGCGCAGTGGCTCGAAGTTTCGGATTTCTTGCAAGTTCTTCCTTCGCTACCCGTCTGTCCAATAGCCCGAGCCCGTCCAGAACCGGATAATACAGCTCAGCTCCGATATGAGGAAACTGCCATGGCAACTCAGCGAAATCCGTTTGAGTGGGAAGTCGGCGCGACCATTGGCGCAGGCGGCGTTTAGTCGCTTCTCCGAGGCAGTTTTGGCTCACGTGCCGCCAAAACGCCGAATCTCTTCTCTCGCTAACGTAGTGCATGTTGATAAAGTCGCAAAAATCATCGACTTGCTGCGCCGCCACCCGATTGTACGCTTCTCGATTGCCATCAAGTCCCTTGGCGATTGCGGTAAGATGGTGGTTTGCGAACAGGAACATCTGNACGATGGTACCGTGAATGGACGTAGCTTCAAGAGGCTCGAAGAAACTTTGCGCGAGGCCGGCNGCCANGCAGTTNCCAATCCAGGAGTCGTCCAGCCGACCGGAATTTATCCGAATATCGCCGCGCGGTTCAATTTTGCGTTTCAGCGCGCTTTCAACTTCCAGCCGCGCATCATCCAGAGTCGCGAATTGATCGGAAAAAACATAGCCGCAACCTAGTCGCGACTGGGTGGGAATTTGCCACATCCAACCTGAACTTAGCGCCCATGCCGTTGTTAATGGAAGAATTTCGCTTTCGGGCGCATGCGGAAGCCAAAAAGTGAGAGCTCGATTTACAGGCAGCTGATCGCTAAACGATTTCCATTTCGCACCCATGATGCGACCGATTACCGCGCGCCGGAAGCCTGTGCAGTCAACGACGAAATCAACCTCGAGTTCCTTGCCGCCTTCAAGAATTAGCGCGGTGATATTTCCGGAGCTCCCGTCGCGTCGGGCATCCGCGACTTTCGCATCCAGGTGTTCAATGCCTTCCGATTTTTTCTTCAAATACCGCCCGACCAGGGCTTGATCGAAATGATAGGCGTGGTGGTAGGGGCTCATCGACTTGAGCGAGGATGGCGAATCGCCTTTGAACGGCGCGCGCGAATGCTTCATAAAATAGGTAAACAGATGCGGTTCCGTTACGGAACGGCCGGTTGCGACGCAGAATTGGTTGAGCCAGGAAGATTCAATGTGCTTCAGGTCCGGGACCAGCAAGTGCGGGTCGTCGATCGGACCGTCGTAGGTAACGCCGACATTGCGCCAGTCGCGGTGGCGAATTCCGTATTTGATCGTGGCGCCCGTTTCGCGAATGAACTCCAGTTCGTCGAATCCCATGCTGTGCAGCAATCCGCGAAAAACCGATGTTGTGCCTTCGCCTACTCCTATTGTTGGAATGTCGCTTGATTCAATGACCGTCAGGCGAAGCGGAAACTCGTGGCGTTTCGCGGCATCCTGCAATATTAGCGCGGAAAGCCAGCCTGCAGTGCCGCCTCCGACAACGCCTATGCGCAACGCATCCAATATCTTTCCTCAATTGCAGCGCTGGCGAAAATTGATCGCCGGCAACGGCATCTTGGCATTTTTTCGAGCGCATTCAAAATAGATTCGGCATTTTTCCCGTGCAAGATAATTGAGTCTCCCTAGCACAGAATGCCGGTTCGGCGCAGTTTTCCGATGATCGTTCACAGGTAGGAAAGGGAGCGATTGAAACTTCCCGCAATCAAGCCGCATGAGCCCACTCCGGAAGCCAATTTCCATGCGATTCGATTAGCTCGTCGACAAGCGACCAGATTTGGTCGAGAGCAAGTTCCGCGGCCGTATGCGGGTCCATCATCGCCGCATGGTATATATGCTCGCGTTTTTCCTTCATAATCGCGGCCACTGTCAATTCCTGAACGTTTATGTTCGACCGCATGACTGCGGCAAGCTGCGGCGGAAGTTCGCCGACAAAGGTCGGATGTATTCCATTCCTATCCACGACGCAGGGAACTTCGACTGCGCAATTGTCGGGAAGCGACGTTATATGGCCTTTGTTCGGCACGTTTCCGTAGATAATCGATGGCGAGCCCGTCCAAACGGAATTCATGATGTCGGAGGCGTATTCATTACTCGCCTTGAATTTTTCGGTGTCGATGGCCAGCGATTCCTGTCGCTGCGTTTTCCATTTTTCAATCTGCTCGATGCAACGAACAGGATACTCGTCCAGAGGAATGCCGAATTTCTCGATCAGGTCGGGCCGGTCGCGCTTGATGAACCACGGCACGTATTCGGCGAAATGCTCGGAGCTTTCCGTTACAAAGTATCCTAGGCGCGACATCATCTCGTAGCGAACTTTGTTCGGGCACCTGGGATTGCTTTTGTTGTCCTTGGGCGCTCGGCCCTCCTCCCATGCTCGGCGAATTTCCGGATACAGCGAGCGCCACTCCCCCATTTCGTCGACCGCTTCGAAATCCAGGAAAAACGCCATGTGATTTATCCCGGCGCATCGATAGCGAATGCGATCAATCGAGACGCCTAGATCTCTCGCAAGCTCGCGGGCTGTTCCTTGCACCGAATGGCACAGGCCGACTTGGCGAATTCTCGGATATTTCGCCGAAATCGCCCATGTATTTATCGCCATGGGATTGACGTACTGCAGCATGATTGCATCCGGGCATAATTCGGCCATGTCCTCGCAAACGTTCCAAAGATGGGGAACCGTTCTGATGCCTCGCATTATTCCGCCAACGCCGAGCGTATCGGCAATCGTCTGTCTAAGCCCGTACTTCTTTGGAATCTCGAAATCCGTAATCGTGCACGGGTCGTAGCCGCCGATCTGAAAAGCGACAATTACAAAGTCGGCTTCATCAAGCGCTTCTCTGCGATCGATATGCGCCGATACCGAGGCGCCCTTTCCGAATGCGGCAACGAGATTTTCAGCCATGCCCCGCGCTTCTTCGAGGCGGCCCTCATTAATGTCCATCAATGCGACGCGAGCGCCTTTCAGAGCTTCCCGCTGCAGCAGGTCGCCTACGATGTTTTTCATAAAGACCGTCGAACCGGCGCCAATGAACGCGATTTTAGGACCGCAGCTTTCGGACATTCTTAAATCTCTTATGTTTTTCACTGCATTGGCGAGCGGGAAGTCTGGCAAGTCGAATGCAACCGNTAATAGTCGGCAGGGCTTGGATTCTACCGAATTCATCTTATAAATTTTCGAATTTCGATTATTGCCGTCGNCCGNCCTGCNAATTCAAAGGAATTCCGCCGGCTTCCGATAGAGATATGGAGAGTCTCGCTCGATAATTCGCGCGGCAGCCCCTCTTTCCGTTTCGCCTGCATCTTCGAAGAGTTCGGTCGCCGGAATGGAAGAAGAATTCCGGTATCCTGAAAGTGCGGAGACTGGCGAAATCGGCGTTGCGCCTCTAGGTTTGGAGTCTATTGAATTCGCCTGGAAGCGAAGCGGCCAAGGACGCGTCCAAATCGACATGAATGCTACTAGAATTCTATTCCCGCGCTTCCATCCCCCGTGACGAATCCCGGAGCAGATGTGAACGAATTCCCGAAAATCGTGCAGGACTACTGGTATTCGATCGATTGGAACGTCGAAGAGATCTGGAAATTGGACCTCCCGACGACGGAAATTCCCGTCCGCGATTTAGAGTGGCATCTGGATGTGCCGATTTGGCCGGACGGCGAGGCGCGGTATCGATTAACGCCCCGGCAAGTTTTGGCCGACCCGTCTAGATACGTCGCGGAAGCCAAGCGAATAGACGATGCGTCGATGGCTTACCCTATCGATGTTTTCTTCAACCGCGACCGCTTGATGATTTTGGACGGCGTGCATCGTTTGGCAAAAGCCTGGAGGCAAAATCGGAAGTCGATGCGGGCGCGGCTAGTCCCGGAAGGCGCAGTGCGGAAAATTGGAACTATTGGCGCGATTCGAGCCTGAACGCCGCGGGGGTCTTGTTTGCAAGGGAGCAAAAAGCTTCGTAAAAACTCGACAGCGAATTAAAGCCGCTGTCCATGGCAATGCTCAANATTTTCAGATCCGTATTTGCTAGCAGCATTTGCGCGTGGCTTAGCCTAATGCGCGTAATGTGCTTTTTTATCGGCACGCCGACCGTTCGCCTGAACAAAAGCATGGAATAGCTTGGCGACAAGCCTACGTGGTCCGCGACGTCGGCAACGGTGATCGGACTAGTATAATTGTCCGCGATGAAACGCAGCATCCTATCAATATAGTGCATTGAGGACCGGCCGTTCGCGCAGATGCTGGCGGAATCCGCCGCAGGCAATATGACCTGGTAGCCTTCCAGCGCCAGCCGCCTCAATCGCATTTCGATTTCTCCGAGCAAGAGGCGTCTCCAGGCTATGTTGGATCTAGCGTACTCTTGCGCCCATTTCGTAAAGCTTGTGAAATCCGATGGATTGGCTTCATTGGCGGAAACCGCGGCGCCGCTAATGATGTCCTCGATAAAAGATCTAGGAAGCCCCCATTTCAGCAATTGGGCGAGCGAAATGTAGATGTTCACGATCATTCCGTCGCCGGCGACATCGGTTACGCCATGCGGAACCGCGCCCCAAAATACGGTCATCTTGTTCCTGGGCAAGCGCACTTTCGTTCCCGAGAAGGAATACTCAAGCTCGCATCCGTACAGGTAGTTTACCTCCACCGAAGCATGATGGTGATAAGCCGCCCTGAATTTTTTCGGTACGTGCGTCTCCACCATGAATTCCGTTCCGTCGGGCACAAGATGGGCATCTACGTACTCTAGATATTGGTCGTCAATCATCGCGCGAATTCTGATACGGTTGAGTTTGTGCCGCCATGCGCCGGAACGACATTCATTATCATCGCGACATCGGGATTTTCAAGCGCTGCGAAGGCGGGCCGCCCGGTCCGGCTTCCGCCGAGATGCCGCCGGCCTTGGCCCGGCGGCGGCGGAAAAGCCGGCAAGCCGAATTCTAGCGAATTCAGGAGCAGAGTTCGCCTGAAGGAATTTAAATGATTCGGCGTCATCTCCTTCGCCCCGGCTGCAGGTAAAAATTCGAAATCATTGGCGATCCGAGCTTCCGAGGATTTTGGCGACGAACGGTTCGGTTCCGCGGCATCCTCCAGTCGGTCGAATCCCGCCAGGCGCATTCGCGGCATAATTCTCGGCGCGCCTGGAATCAACCGTCCCGTAACGAGGGTTCGCCGGGCGGGTTTCAAGACGGTTTCGAGCCAACCCTGAACTCCCTGAAATTTTCCGGCCCGGCCCGGGCAGGCGGTTCGCATTGCCTACAAGGGCCGCGGCAATTTTTTCGCAAGTTCGCCTTGGCGCAAAGCCTGGCAGTGAAATCTAATCGACAAATCCGCGGCGCGCATGATAAAACCGGAATTTGAAAAAAGAAACTCGGAAGATTATGCAAGCAGTTTAACTATTCAGCGTCGATGAAACGATCGAATACGGAGGAATGATGAATGACGAAATCGAATCCGCGACAATTGGCGGCACTTCTCGCAAGCGCCAGCATGATCGGCATGATCGCCGCGAGCGCGAGCGCCGACATGATGCCCGAAGAAATGAGCATGTCGAGCTTGCAGTATGAATTGCTCGGGCGAGACGATCTATGGACGTATAAATCGCTGGACAGCTACTCCGAAGCTCCCTTTCTCAGCGAACTGGTGGCCGCGGGCGAATTGCCGCCTGTAGAAGAGCGGCTGCCCGACGAGCCGCTCGTGCACCTTTCGGGCGCAATGTCGGACGGCATCGGAGAATACGGCGGCGGATTCAGGCA